>Ga0335074_10002260_pt1 | contig 26214 bp, 22 predicted proteins | sample Lox_Sample_23_FD_206715 | JGI IMG/M metagenome (GOLD analysis project Ga0335074, IMG submission 206715) | Soil microbial communities from Loxahatchee National Wildlife Refuge, Florida, United States - Lox_Sample_2.3 | ecosystem: Environmental > Terrestrial > Soil > Wetlands | place: USA...
TCTCGCGCTGACCAGGAGTGCGGGGCAGGGCTCGGGGCGGGATGGCCGAACGCATCACGCCACCTTCCCTCTTGTGGTCGCTCACGAGGCAAGCGAGCCGGGCGGTCGTCGCGACCGATCCGGCGGGATTTGCCCTTCTATTTTGCCGTACCGGCCGAAGGGCTGCCAGCGGTTCTGGAGACCCGATCGCAGCAACTTGGGCTCGGCCGGTCGGCCTAGACCGAAAGTCCCTGCCCGGTTCCCGTCGAGGCGGCGTCGCCGAGCGCGGCGCTGTCGGTGCCGGTCGGTAGCCTGGGTGTTCGCTATGACGCTTGCTGGGCTTACCGCGCTGCTGAATCCGGACCCGGTGGTTGCTGCGGCTGGTGCGCAGGCACGGGAGCCGGAGCTCAGTTTGTCCGGCCCAGCAGGTCTTCGTCCCTTTGTGATCGCTGCGATCGCCGGTCAAGGGCGCCCCGTGCTCGCGATCACGGCCACGGAACGCGAGGCGCAGAGCCTGGCCCTGGCGCTGCGTTCCCTGCTGCCCGCCGAGTCCGTCGTCGACTACCCGGCCTGGGAGACCCTTCCGCACGAACGGCTGTCTCCTCGAGCGGACACCGTGGGCCGCCGGCTCGCGGTGCTCCGCCGGCTCTCCCACCCGAGCGCAACGGATCCGGCCACCGGCCCGGTCAGTGTGCTGGTGGCTCCCGTGCGCAGCGTGCTTCAACCGCAGGCGCCCGGGCTCGGCGAGCTTGCGCCGGTCGCGTTGCGGGCCGGTGACGAGGCCGAGTTCGACGCGGTGATCGAGTCGCTGGCCGGGATCGCTTACACGCGGGTCGAGATGGTCGAACGGAGAGGTGAGTTCGCGGTTCGAGGCGGGATCCTCGACATTTTCCCGCCGACCGAGGACCACCCGCTGCGGGTCGAGTTCTGGGGCGACACGGTTGAGGAGATCCGCTACTTCGCGGTCGCCGACCAGCGCTCGCTCGAGGTAGCCGCGCAGGGCGTGTGGGCGCCGCCATGCCGCGAGATCCTGCTCACCGACGACGTCCGCGCGCGGGCGCGGGAGCTGGCCGAGCGCCATCCTGAGCTCGCCGAGATGCTGGACAAGATCGCGGCCGGCATCTCGGTGGAGGGCATGGAGGCGCTCGCCCCGGTCCTGTTGGAGCGGATGGTGCTCCTCCTCGACGAGCTACCCGACGCCACGCACGTCGTGGTCTGCGACCCGGAGCGGGTGCGGTCACGTGCAACGGACCTGGTGGCAACCAGCCAGGAGTTCCTCGCGGCGTCGTGGGCCGCGGCCGCCGGCGGTGGTCAGGCGCCGATCGACCTGGGCGCGGCGGCGTACCGCACGATTGCCGATGTCCGCGGTCGCGCGCTCGAGCTCGGCCTGCCGTGGTGGAGCGTGACACCGTTCACGGCCGACGAGGAGCTTGACCCGGGTGCGGTTGCGTCCAGCGCTCGCGAGGTCGAGCAGTACAGAGGTGACGTCAAGCGCGCACTCGACGACATTCGTGGCTGGATCGGGGCCGGCTGGCGGGTGGCAATCGTGACCGAGGGCCACGGTCCGGCCGAGCGGCTGGTCGAGGTGCTGCGGGGTGAAGACATTCCGGCCCGCCTGGAGGTCTCGATCGACGAGGTGCCCGAGCCCTCGGTCGTGCACGTCACGACCGGATGTCTCGAGGCGGGCATCATCGTCACCACCCCCCGACTCGCTCTGCTTACCGAGAGTGACCTGACCGGGTCGCGTTCGGCGATTCGTGACCTCGGACGGATGCCGAGCAAGCGCCGGGGATCGATCGACCCGCTGACTTTGAAGACCGGCGACATCGTCGTCCACCAGCAGCACGGCGTCGGCCGCTATCTCGACATGGTGACGCGGACGGTCGCCGGCGCGACCCGCGAGTACCTCGTGATCGAGTACGCCGCGAGCAAGCGCGGGCAGCCGCGGGACCGGCTCTACGTCCCGACCGACTCGCTTGACCAGGTCACGAAGTACGTCGGGGGTGAGGCGCCGACGCTGGACCGCATGGGTGGCGGCGACTGGGCGAAGCGCAAGGGTCGGGCGCGCAAGGCGGTCCGCGAGATCGCCGCGGAGCTGATCCGGCTCTACGCCGCACGGATGTCCGCACCCGGCTATGCATTCGCTGCGGACACGCCGTGGCAGCGCGAGCTCGAGGACGCGTTCGACTACGTCGAGACCCCCGACCAGCTGGCGGCGATCGACGAGGTGAAGGCGGACATGCAGGCCGCGCACCCGATGGATCGCGTGATCTGCGGCGACGTCGGCTATGGCAAGACGGAGATCGCGGTTCGCGCGGCGTTCAAGGCGGTGATGGACGGCAAGCAGGCCGCGGTGCTGGTGCCGACCACGTTGCTCGCACAGCAGCACTTCTCCACCTTCACGGAGCGCTTCGCATCCTTCCCCGTCGTCGTCCGCGGGCTCTCGCGCTTCCAGACCGACGCGGAGCACCGCGAGATCCTCGCCGGGCTGGCGGACGGCTCGGTCGATGTGGTGATCGGCACCCACCGGCTGCTCCAGCCCGAGACCCGCTTCCACGATCTCGGGCTGGTCGTGGTGGATGAGGAGCAGCGCTTCGGTGTCGAGCACAAGGAGTTCCTGAAGCGGCTGCGGACCTCGGTCGACGTGCTGACGATGTCCGCGACGCCCATCCCGCGAACGCTGGAGATGTCGATCACCGGGATCCGCGAGATGAGCGTGATCCAGACCCCGCCGGAGGAACGGCATCCCGTCCTCACCTTCGTCGGCCCGTACGACGAACGCCAGATCGCGGCCGCGATCCGGCGCGAGCTGCTGCGCGACGGCCAGGTCTTCTACGTGCACAACCGGGTCGAGTCGATCGAGCGCGCCGCCCGCCGGCTGCGCGATCTCGTCCCCGAGGCGCGGATCGAGGTTGCGCACGGGCAGATGAACGAGCACCACCTCGAGCGCGTCATGCTGGGATTCTGGGAGCGCGAGTTCGACGTGCTCGTCTGCACGACGATCGTCGAGAACGGCCTCGACATCTCCAACGCCAACACGCTCATCGTCGAGCGCGGCGACCTGCTCGGGCTGTCCCAGCTGCACCAGCTGCGCGGGCGCGTCGGCCGCAGCCGCGAGCGTGCCTATGCCTACGTGCTGTATCCGCCGGACAAGCCGTTGACCGAAGAGGCGCACGACCGGCTTGCGACCATCGCGGCGAACGCCGACCTCGGCGCCGGCATGCAGGTCGCCATGAAGGACCTCGAGATCCGCGGTGCGGGAAACCTGCTCGGTGGCGAGCAGTCCGGTCACATTGCCGCGGTGGGCTTCGACCTCTACATGCGGCTCGTGGGTGAGGCGGTTGCGGAGTTCAAGGGCGGCGCGCCCGAGGAGACCGTCGACGTACGCGTCGAGCTGCCGGTCGACGCCCACCTGCCGCACGACTACGTGCCCGGGGAGCGGTTGCGCCTCGATGCCTACCGGCGGATCGCTTCCGCGCAGACCGACGCCGATGTCGACGGGGTGCGCGACGAGCTGCGCGACCGGTACGGCGAGCTGCCGCCGCCGGTCGAGAACCTGCTCGCGGTCGCCCGGCTGCGGGCGTTCGCACGCGGGTTCGGGGTCACCGAGATCGCGGCACAGGGCAAGTACATCCGCTTCACCCCGCTCGAGCTGCGCGAGTCCCAGGTTCTCCGGCTCAAGCGGCTGCATCCCGGGTCGGTGGTGAAGCCGGCGTCCGGCATCGTGCTTGCGACCGCGCCGGTCACGGCGAGAATCGGCGGAGCGACGCTGCGCGACCAGCCGCTGCTGGACTGGTGTCGCGAGCTGCTTCAGGTCGTCGTCGCAGAGCTTTCGCCCGAGCAGGCTAGCCTGGCTTCCCGTGGCTAAGCATCTGCGCCTAGGCGTGCTCGCGGTCGCGGCGTTTGCCGTCGTACCCGTCGTTTCGGCGTGCTCGACCAGCCCCGGCGCCGCCGCGCTCGTCGGCAACACCCGGATCACGACCGGACAGCTGCAGGCCCAGGTGCACGCTTCGCTCGCCGATGGCAAGGCCGCGTCACAGCAGGGCTTCAACCGCACGACCTTCACCCAGCAGCTGCTCAGCCACATGATCAACGTCGACCTGCTCAATGCCGCCGCCGCGGCTCACCACGTGTCGGTGAGCCGGCAGGACATCAGCGCCGAGACCGCGTCCTTCGTCCAGCAGACCGGCAGCTACGCCGCCCTTCAGCAACAGGCCGCAGAGGGCGGGGTCAGCAAGGCGCAGCTGCCGGGGTTCATCCGTTACGCCGCGCTCGAGAAGAACCTCACGACGGCGTTGATCAACACGCTCCCGGTCACCTCGGCCCAGCTCGCGGCGGAGTACCGCAAGGACATCGACCAGTTCGACCAGCTCCAGGTCGCCCAGATCTCGGTCAAGACCAAGGCGCTGGCCCATCACATCCTCGCCAAGGTTCGCCGGACGCCTTCGTCGTTCGCGTCGCTGGCGCAGAAGTACTCCCTGGACACGACGACGAAGGCCAACGGCGGCGTGGTGGGTTACGTCGGCCGCAGCGCCGTGCAGAAGGCGCTCGGATCCGGCGTCTCGGTTGCTCCGGGGACTTTCGCGATCGCGCACTCGACCGGCAACTGGGACGTGGTGCACATCATCTCCCGGCGGACCACGCCTGAGTCGCAGGTCACCTCCCAGCTCAAGCAGTCGTTGTTCTCGAGCCAGGGTGCGACGTTGCTCGAGAAGGCGATTTCGGCAGAGGCGGTCAAGCTCGGCGTCCACGTCAGCCCGCGATACGGCCACTGGGACGCCAAGACCGACTCCGTCGTGGCGAACTCCAACTCGGTGAGCTCGTCCACGTCCAGCCCGAGCGCGACCGCTTCGCCGTGACCCGGGTGGTCCTGGTCACGACCAGCCCTCGGGTCGCGACCGGACTGCTGAGCGCCCAGGCGTGGCAGGAGCTGACGGTGGCGGGCATCGTTCTCGCCACTGAGAGCGCAGCCGGTTTGGCCGGCGTTCTGCGTGCCGCGGGGGTCGAGGTGTCCTCACTCGATGACGCGACGCCGGTGGCGCTGGCCAGAGCGGTTGGAGCGGCGGCAGCGGACGCCGGTGGTGCCGTCGTACTGCTCGGCCCCGAGGGTCGGCATTCGGAGGCGTCACAGCTGGCCGCGGCGCTTGGCGCCGGCGATGAGAGCTCGAGCCTGGTGGTCGAGTCGGTGGCCGGGACCTGGGACCTTCCCGGCGCGCGCTTGCTCGACGTCGTGACGACGATGGACCGGCTGCGCTCGCCGGGCGGGTGCCCGTGGGACGCGGAGCAGGATCACGTCACGTTGGCGCCCTACCTGCTCGAAGAGGCCTACGAGGCGTTTCAGACCATCGAGGACGGCGATCTCGAGGCGTTGCGTGACGAGCTCGGCGATGTGTTACTGCAGGTCGCCTTCCATGCGCGGATGGCCGAGGAGCAAAGCGAGGACGTCCGCTGGTCGATCGACGATGTCGCTGCCGGTCTGGTCGAGAAGCTGGTCCGCCGGCATCCGCATGTGTTCGCCGACGCCACCGTCGACAGTGCCGAGGCGGTTCACGCGAACTGGGAAGCGATCAAGTCGGCCGAGCGCGGCGGCGCCTCGCCGCTGTCGAGCGTGCCGCTCGCCCTGCCCGCCTTGACCCTCGCCTCGACCCTGCAGCGGAAGGCGGCGAAGGCCGGCCTCGACGAGGGTGAGCTGAGCGACTCCGCAGCGGCCTTCGCCGACGCGGTCGACCGGTATCTGGCCGGTCCCACCGAGGTGAGCGCCGGGGCGCTGCTGTGGGCACTGGTTGCGGTACTGCGATCGGCCGACATCGATCCCGAGCGCGCGCTGCGGGCGAGGGCACGTGCCTTCCGCGAGAGTTCCTCGCCCTCGCACTGATTCCGCCCAGGAACAGCCCGGGTTTGCGCGCCGAGTGGCCTACCGCACTCGCCAGCGCTTCGGCGATAGGCTTTCGGCGCTTGCTTCCCCGTGCAAGGAGCGGATCTACGTGCCCAGCATCACCGGTGTCGCTGCGCGAGAGATTCTCGACTCGCGTGGTAACCCGACCATCGAGGTCGAGGTCTTGCTCGAGGACGGCACCATCGCCAGAGCGGCCGTGCCGAGCGGTGCTTCGACCGGTGCGTCCGAGGCGGTGGAGAAGCGCGACGGCGGTGACCGCTACGGCGGCAAAGGCGTTGAAACCGCGGTCTCGAATGTCGTCAATGAGCTTGCGCCGCGGGTGATCGGCCAAGAGGCCACCGAGCAGCGCCTGATCGACCAGACGCTGATCGACATCGACGGCTCACCGGACAAGAGCCGGCTCGGCGCCAACGCCGTACTCGGGGTTTCCCTTGCGGTGGCCCGGGCCGCGGCGGAGTCCAGCGACCTCCCGCTGTTCCGGTACGTCGGCGGCTCGCACGCGCACGTGCTCCCAGTGCCGCAGATGAACATCCTCAACGGTGGTGCGCACGCCGACACCAACGTCGACATCCAGGAGTTCATGGTCGTCCCGCTCGGCGCCAGCACCTTCCGGGAGGCCTTGCAGTGGGGCGCGGAGGTCTACCACGCGCTCAAGGCGGTGTTGAAGAGCCGCTCGCTCGGCACCGGCCTCGGCGACGAGGGCGGGTTCGCGCCCGACCTGCCGCACAACCGGGAGGCACTCGACCTGATCGTCGAGGCGATTGGCAGCGCGGGCTACGCCCCCGGCGTCGACGTCGGGCTCGCCATCGATGCCGCGGCGAGTGAGTTCTACGACAACGGCAAGTACCAGTTCGAGGGCAGCGCGCGCAGTGCCGCCGAGATGACCGAGTACTACGGCGAGCTGCTGTCGGCCTACCCCATCGTCTCGATCGAAGACCCGCTTGCCGAGGACGACTGGGAAGGCTGGTCCGCGCTCACCGCCGCTCTTGGCGACCGGGTCCAGATCGTCGGCGACGACATCTTCGTGACCAATCCCGAACGCATCGCGCGCGGCGTGCGCGAGGCGACGGCTAACTCGCTGCTGGTCAAGGTCAACCAGATCGGAACCTTGTCGGAGACCCTCGACGCCGTCGACCTGGCTCACCGAAGCGGCTTCAGCTGCGTGATCAGCCACCGCTCCGGCGAGACCGAGGACACGACGATCGCGGATCTCGCCGTGGCGATCAACTGCGGGCAGATCAAGACTGGAGCGCCGGCACGGAGCGAGCGGGTTGCGAAGTTCAACCAGTTGCTCCGCATCGAGGGCGTGCTCGCCGATGCCGCGCGGTTCGCCGGTCGAAGCGCGTTCCCGCGAGCGACCCAGACGGCGACCGGATGACGCGCGGCGAAGCAGCCGGGCCACGCCCGAACTCCAAGCGGACGGCCCGCTCCGGGCCGAAGGCGTCCCGGGCGACGGCGGCTCCGCGCCGTACCGTTGCCGAGCCACCCACCGAGTCCCGCGGTCGCTCGACGACCTTGACCGCACGTGCGGCGGTGCTCGTCGTGGCCGTGGCGGCGGTCATGATCGCGTTGGCATTGCCGTTCAAGCTCTGGCTCGGCCAGCGCAGTGACATCGCGTCGCTACAGTCCCAGAGCCAGCAGGAGCAACGGGCGCTCGACCGGCTCAACGCGCAGGGGCGTCGTTGGCAGGACCCGAAGTACGTCGAGTCGCAGGCCCGCAAGCGGCTGCACTACACCATGCCCGGCCAGACCACGAAGGTCGTCCTCGGCCGGTCGGCTGCGCGCGGCCGGTCGACGCCGGCCCGGTCGGGAACCGGCTCGGATCTCGCGTGGTACTCGACGTTCTGGACGTCCGTCGAGTCGGCCGGCGCGTCAACCACCGGCAAGTGAACGCTGGCGCGGAGGTCTCGCGCGCGGACCTGGACGTCGTCGCCGCCCAGCTCGGCCGCCCGCCGCGCGCCGCTCGCCGGGTCGCGCACCGGTGCAGCTGCGGACTTCCTGACGTCGTCGAAACCTCGCCCCGGTTGGCCGACGGCACGCCGTTCCCGACCTTGTACTACCTCACCTGTCCGAGGGCGCGATCCGCGGTGGGCCGGCTGGAGGCGAGCGGGTTGATGCGCGAGATGACCGCGCGGCTGTCCACCGACGAGGACCTCGCCAAGCAGTATCGGGCGGCGCACGAGGACTATCTGCGGCGACGGAACGCGATCGAGGACCTGGGGACGCCGATCAGCGCCGGCGGGATGCCGGACCGGGTGAAGTGCCTGCACGTCCTCGTCGCGCACTCGCTCGGTGTCGGTGCCGGGGTCAACCCGCTCGGTGACGAGGTGGTCGCGCAGCTGGGCTGCTGGGGAGCCGACGGTCCCTGTGTCGCCATCGGGGCGTCGGATGGTTCGATCGAGGGGTGACCCGGGTAGCGGCGCTGGACTGCGGCACGAACTCGTTGCGTCTGCTGGTCGCGGACGTCGAGGGTGACAGCCTGACCGACGTCGTACGCCGGATGGAGATCGTCCGGCTCGGTGAGGGCGTCGACCGCACCGGACGGCTGGCTGACGCGGCGCTCGAGCGAACCTTTCGCGTGCTCGACGACTACGCGGCGGCGATCGAGTCGCGGGGCGTCGACCGGATCCGGATGGTCGCGACGAGCGCGACCCGCGACGCGGCGAACCGCGACACCTTCGTGGCGGGCGTGGTCGACCGCCTCGGCGTGCAGCCGGAGGTGATCGACGGTTACGCCGAGGCAGGGCTGTCGTTCGCGGGCGCCACGCGTGAGCTGCGGGGGGCCGGCGGGCTGCTTGCGCCGTACCTGGTCCTCGATATCGGCGGCGGCTCGACCGAGTTCGTGCTCGGGGACGACACCGGGCCACAGGCCGCGCGATCGGTCGACATCGGCTGCGTGCGCATGACCGAGCGACATCTGCGCGACGACCCGCCGACCGCCGAGCAGGTCGAGGCGGCTCGCGGCGACATCCTCGCCGCGATCGATGAGGTCGCCGCCCACGTGGACCTCGAGAGCGCGCGCACGTTGATCGGGTTGGCCGGCTCGGTGACGACGGTGGTCGGGATCGCGCTCGACCTTCCGGAGTACGACCCGCTACGCATCCATCACGCCAGGATCGCGGCCGACGACGTGCACTCCGTGACGAAGTCGCTGCTCGCGGCGACGCACGAGGAGCGGGCACAGGTCGGGTTGATGCACCCGGGGCGGGTCGACGTGATCGGGGGCGGTGCGCTCGTGCTCGACACGGTGATGCAACGTACCGGCATCGACAGCGTGGTTGCGAGCGAGCACGACATCCTTGACGGGATCGCGTTCAGCGCCGCCGCCGACTGAAACGGTGATCTTGACGTAGGAGGCGCAGGCGGTCGGTTTGTGCGCCTCCAACGTCAAGATCACCGAGGGTTTGTGGCGCCGGAATTTTCTCGGCCGGGACTGATCCAAACCGGGGTCGCGAGACGAACCACCGGTGTGCCCGAGACCAAGATCCTTGCTGCTCCAGTCGCTACCCCCGTGGGGTGGGCCGGCCATGCCCCAGTCTGACGAGCGCGCCGTCGAAGCCGGCCAGCGCCAGAGGTCCAGCGCGTTGAGTCGTCGATTGTTTCTCGCTCGCGGCTCGATGACGGTGGTTGCCGCCGGCGTCGTGAGTGCCATGCCGGCGCTGCCGGCCGCGGTGAGCGCCGCCGAGTCCGAGGCGCCGGCCGCCGAGAGCGAGGTCGGCGCGGGAGTGTCGATGTCGGAGCCGCTGGTCGCTCAGGTCAAGAACCTGCAGACCGGCGAGGTCAGTCTCTACACCGGCGAGCGCGAGATCAGCATTCTCGATCGCGGTCTGGCCGCCCGTCTCTACAACGCCGCCAAGTAGCCCTTCGTCGTACCACTTCGTTCCCGCGGATCCCACCGCACAACTGGCAGAGGTGAGCTATGTCGTCCCACCGTGAAGCCCCGCAGATCTCCAAGGATCCATGTGCTGACAGCACCGACCTGTATGCCTTCGTCAGCCCGGACAAGCCGTCGACCGTCACGTTGATCGCGAACTACATCCCGTCGCAGCGCCCGGATGGCGGTCCGAACTTCTACGAGTTCGCTGATGACGTGCGGTACGGGATCCACATCGACAACGACGGCGACGGCAAGGCGAACATCACGTACCGCTTCGAGTTCACGACGGTCAACAACATCCCGTCGTCGTTCCTCTACAACGATGGCCCGATCACGCTGTCCAAGCCGGGCACGAAAGGGACCAACTGGAACCGGCAGCAGACCTTCACGCTGACCCGGATCGACTATCCCAAGACGGGGCATCCCAAGGAATCGGTGCTCGGTACGCACCTGCTGGTCCCACCGTGCAACATCGGACCCGCATCGACGCCGAACTACGCGGCGAGCTACCTGCCGAGCAGTGGCACCTCGGCGATCCAGCACTTCAGTGCGCACGGCCACACCGGAACGGTCTTCGCCGGTCAGCGCGCGGAGGGCTTCTACGTCGATCTCGGCGCCGTCTTCGACCTGGGTGACCTGCGGCCGTTCTCGAACCTGCACCTGTCCGGGATGCTCAGCGCGATGCCGGGCGTGAACTCGACCGCCGACGTCAACGTGCACTCGCTCGCCTTGCAGGTGCCGATCAAGGAACTGGTCGAGGGCGGCAAGGCCCCGACCTCGACGACCGCGAAGAACGCCGTCATCGGGGTCTGGACGACGGCACACCGGCGCAAGATCACCGTCAACGAGTCCAAGCGCGGCGAGAACGTGCACACCGGCCCGCACGTCCAGGTATCGCGGCTCGGCAACCCGCTCGTCAACGAGGTCCTCATCGCGATCGACGACAAGGACGAGTGGAACCACCTCGACCCGACCGCCGATGGCTCGCCGTTCTTCAAGTACTTCGCCGACCCGTTGCTCGCGCGGCTGTTGCCGGATCTCTATCCGGGCGTGTTCCCCAACCTCGCTGCGTACAACACTGCGCACAACGGCACGTCGAAGACGCACCCGGCCCGACCCGACCTCGTTGCCATCCTGCTTTCGGGAATCCCGCACGGCGTCATCGCCGGCGTGCCGCCGACCAACGTCGGAGGCAAGGCGTTGGCGGACATGTTGAGGCTGAACGTCGCGCAGCCGCCGACCGACCTCGGCAGTGCGAACAACCTCGGCTACCTGGGTGGCGACCCGGGAGGGTTCCCCAACGGCCGGCGGGTCTTCGACGACGTGGCCACGATCGAGCTGCGCGCGATCGCCGGCGCGACGCTGCCGCTCGTCGACTCCTCGTTCAGTGCCGACGCGGCGGCCGGAGCGGTGAGCTTCGGCCTGACCACCGATGGCGGTGACCTGACCGCGAAGGGGACTGAGAACTACCTCACCTCGTTCCCCTACCTCGGTACGCCGTACAGCGGGTTCGCCACCCCGTCGTCGACGATCACCGGCAGCACCGGGTGAGCGTATTGACGTCGGTCGGGCACGCGCCGCTGCCCGAGCCGAGCGGCACCGGCACGGTCGTCCTCGACATCGGGGGCGACGTGGGTGCGGTCGTGCTGTACGTGCCCTTGTCGCTCGCCGGTGAGGAGATCGAGATCCGCGAGGCCGGCCAGGTCTGGAACGGGACGCACGTCGCGGTTCTGGAGCGGGTGCTGGCGACCGGCTCCGTGTGGGCTGCGGTCTTCCCGGCGCTGAAGCAGGGCAGCTACGAGGTCCGGGTCCGCGATGCTGCGACCGCCCGGCCGGAGCTGGTCCTCGACGTCATCGGTGGCCGGGTCTGCCTCCAGCACTGGCCCGACCCGCGCTGATCTTGACGTAGGAGGCGCACGGATCGAGGTTTGTGCGCCTCCAACGTCAAGATCACGGAATGGTGGGGGCGCGGGTGAAGCGGTGCCTTGGAAGTGCCCGGTCGGATGCCGTGGTGGGATGGCGCGATGGTCGTGGCGCCGGGAACCGGTTGGCCCGGCGACCTCGCTGATGCTGCTACGCCGGTGGCGACGACATCTGACGAGGTCGTGGCGCTCGCCGCGAGTGCTGAGCAGCTCGGCGATCTGGACGCGCGTGTTTCGGTCTGCCGGGCTTGCCCTCGCCTGGTCGAGTGGCGCGAGACGGTCGCGACCACCAAGCGGGCGTCGTTCGCCACCGAGGCGTACTGGGGGCGGCCGGTCACCGGCTGGGGACCTGCGGACGCCCGCATCGCGGTGGTCGGGCTCGCCCCAGCGGCGCACGGCGGCAACCGCACCGGCCGCGTCTTCACCGGTGACCGCAGCGGCGACTGGTTGTTCGCGTCATTGCATCGCAACGGGTTGGCCCGGCTTGCGACGTCGGTCACCGCGGGCGACGGGCAGGCGTTGATCGACGTTCGCATGCTTGCGGCCGTCCGCTGCGCGCCGCCGCAGAACCTTCCGACGCCGGCGGAGCGGCTCACCTGCCGGCCGTGGCTGGTTCGCGAGCTGTCGCTCCTCCGCCCGACGCTTCGGGTCGTGGTCGCACTCGGCAACTTCGCGTGGACGGCGTCGTGGCCGGTGCTGCGCGAGCTCGGCTACGACCTGCCGAGGGCCAGAGCCAGGTTCGGCCACGGCGTGGAGGTATCGACCCCGGACGGCCTGTTGCTCGTCGCTTGCTACCACCCGAGCCAACAGAACACGTTCACCGGAAAGCTGACCGAACCCATGCTCGACGCCGTCTTCGCCCGGGCGCGTGGTCAGATCGGAAAGTCAAACTGAGGCTCGGGGACCCCCGTCGCAGCGGGTCACTCGACCGGCGGAGTCCTCGCTAGGCCGCTCGGCGCAGCGCCTGATCGGCATTCGGCGCAGGCTTCTTGAGCCGTTCGGGGCGCTCAGGCCGCCTGAATGAGGGTTCACTCCGACTGAATGTCCGAATTTAGTTCATACCAATTCCGCCATCTGGCCTACCGCTCCTACTCCGTTTGGCCCACACTGGTGGCCGACAGTTCGTCACGGGTGGGACGGAGGTGAGCACAGTGCAGAGCGGACAGGGCTGGGGCTGAGAGAACAGCTTCCACAGTGATTGGTGTGTCAGATAGAGGGCACGCCTGACGATGGGTTACGAGTTGGTGCTGCAGCGCCAAGTCGTAACCCATCGCTATTTGTGGGGTCAGTTCGCTCAGGACCGCGTTCCCGAGCCTCCCACCACCCACCATCTGTGTCGGCGTTCAGTCAAGTGAGCCGGTCAAGTCGACGACCTCTGCTTGCGGCGCTGGGCGGTGCGCGCCGCTGTCGCCCGCCATGACGATCGACCCGATCGTCGACACTGACGGTGTGACCACGACGACGATCGGCATCTATTCACCGGGCGCGATGGGCAGCGCTCTCGGCCGGGCCTGGCGAGACGAAGGCTGCGACGTGGTGACCACCGTTGCCGGGCGCAGCGAGCGCACTCGCTCGCTTGCCGAGAACCTGACGACACTCCCGGACCTCGAGGCGGTCGTTGCGGCTGCGGATCTGGTCGTCAGCATCGGCCCGCCGGCCGAAGCGGTCGCGATGTCGCGTGAGATCGCCGCAGCGTGCGTGGCGACCGGCAGTCAGCCGCGAGTGGCTGACCTCAACGCGATCTCGCCGGCGACCGTTGCCCGGATTGCCGCCGTACTCGTGCCGGCCGGCTGCGAGCTGATCGACGGATCGATCAGCGGCGGGCCACCCAGGCCGGGATCGACCACGCATCTGTATCTCTCGGGCCCGTCGGCGGACACCGTTGTGCGCTTGAGAGGCGTCGGGCTTGCTTCGAAGAAGGTCGGTGACCGCATCGGAACCGCGTCTGCGGTGAAGATGTCGACGGCCGCTGTCTACAAGGGCTTCACCGCGCTCATCGTCCAGGCATTGCGCACGGCGTATGCGAACGACGTCCTCGACATCGTGCTGGCGGATCTGTCTGAAGAGTTCGGCCAGCTGATCGAGGACGCTGCGACCCGCATTGCGATGGCGGCGTCGAAGGCAAGCAGGTACGTCGGCGAGATGCACCAGATCGCGGACACTCAGGAGGCGGCAGGTGCGCGACCCGAGCTCTACGACGCGATGGCCGTCGTCTACGAGTCGCTCGCAGCGACCGACCTCGCCACGTTGACGCCGGAAGCCGCAGCGGACAGCGCCGACCTTCCGGCCGCGCTCGACCGGCTTGTTCCTGCGCGGTAGCGGCTCAGAAGTTGGCGAAGGTTGCCACCCGGCGCGGGAGCAGCCACTCCATCGCCGCCGCCTCGGTCATCGGGCGGCCGTGGAAGTAGCCCTGCACCTGGGCGACTCCGAGGGTTTCGAGCGCGTAGGCCTGGGCGGCCTTCTCCACGCCTTCGGCGACGGTGACCAGACCGAGTGAGTCGCACAGCTCGACTACGGCGCGAACCACCGCGCGGTCCGCCTCGTCGGAGTCCACGGTCTCGACGAAGGTGCGGTCGATCTTCACCTCGTGCACGGGCAGCCCTCGAAGTTGGTGCAGCGACGAGTAACCAGTGCCGAAGTCGTCGATGGACAGGCGTACGCCGAGCATGCGCAGCTCGCGAAGGACGTCAACACTTCGCGACTGGTCCTCCATGACGCTGCTCTCCGTGATTTCCAAGGTGAGCCAACGCGGCTCGAGCCCGCTCGCGGTCAGCATCGCCGCGACCTGGCCGACCAGCACCGAGTCGTCGAGACTGCGTGCTGAGATGTTCACGGCAATGCCCACCGGCTTGCCCGCGTCATGCCATGACCGGCACGTGGTGAGCGCTGAACGCAGGACGGTGCTGGTGAGCGCGGAGATCAGCCCGGTCGCTTCGGCGAGCGGGACGAACTCGGCGGGAGAGATCGGGCCGAGCTCCGGGTGGTTCCAACGGACCAGCGCCTCGAAGCCGGTGACCTCGCCGCTGCCCAGGCGCAGCTTCGGCTGGTAGGCGACGCGCAGCGCACCGTCGCCGAGCGCGTTGCGCAACCCGGCGAGCAGCTGAAGGCGGCGGCTCCCGTCCCGCTCGTAGTCGGGCTCCCACTCACCGATGCCGGCGTTACTGCCCTTTGCGGCGGTCATCGCCATCTCTGCGCGTCGGAGCAGGGTGGCGGCATCGCTGCCGTGGTCGGGTGCTCGCGCGATGCCGAGCGTGACGCGAACATCGGCGCTGACGTCAGCGAACCGGATCGAGCCGTCGACCCGCGACTTGACCGCCATCGCGGCCAGCCGCGCGACCTCGCTGCCGGCCGCACCGGGAATCGCCAACGCGAACTGGTCGCCGCCGACGCGCGCAACCAGGGCGCCGTGGGTCGGGGAGCTCTCCAGTCGACGGGCGACCTCGGCGAGCACGCTGTCGCCGGCGTCGTGGCCGAGCATGTCGTTGACTTCGTGGAACCGGTCGATGTTGAGCAGCACGAGCACGCCGCCCGCCGACCCGTCGAGAGTCGTGTCAAGGAAGGATCGCAGGCTCTCCAAGTTGGCGAGACCGGTGAGCTTGTCCAGCGTCGCGGCGCGACGCAGGCTCTCGACCAGTCGACCCTTCTCGAGTGCGGCGGCCAGCTGGTCGGCGGCCGCTTCGAGCAGGCGCAGGTCGCCGCGTTCGAAGGCGGCTGACTCGCCGGGACGGTTGGCAACGGTCAGCTCACCGAGCACCCGGTCGCTTGCGCGGACCGGAGCGGACAGCGCGTGATGCGCCCGTCGCGGCCGCCCGAGCCCCGGCAACGAATACCAGTGCGCGGTCGCTGCGTTGTCACTGGCGGCACCGAACCCCTCGCCGATCGGTCGCTCGGACACCGTCGTGCCCTCGCCCTTGAGCGGGTCGTCGAAGACGGTGACGACAGTGGCGAACTCGCCTTCGTTGCCCGACGGTGCCGCGAGTTCGAGCGAGTCCGCCTTGATGATGCGACGCAGCTGGGTGAGCGCCGGAGCGAGGTCCGCCGGTCCGGTCGCCGTCGGACTGAGCTCGCGCGCCACGACGTACAAACGGTCCAAGGCGTTGGCCCGCTCCGACAGTCGCTGGTAGGTCTGCAGGCCCGCGATCGTCAGTACGACGAAGACGGTGATCGCCCATGCCGTCGCTTCGTCGTAGTCGATCGCGGCTGCCATGGCGAGCCCGAGGAACGCCATCGCGGTGGCGACGCCGGTTCCGATCATCGCTGTGCGAACGCTCTGCTTCAGTTGCCACGAGGTGTCCGTGAGTGAGATGACCAGGGCAACGAGTGAGCCGGCTACCAGCTCACTGAAGATCACCGCGGCGAACACGGCCGGCCACACCGAGGGATGTGCACCGGCATGGACCGGCGCGACCAGTCGGAACATCCAGATCGCGGCCAGGGTGTGGCAGGCATAGCTCGCGGTGTTGAAGACGCTGCGGATCAGCGGCTGGCGGCGGAGGATCGCGTAGGTGATCACAACGGCGCCGGTCCTGAGCGCCAGCAGCATCAGCGGAGACAGGAACAGCAGGCCGAGGACGAACGGCACGGTCTCGAGATAGATGTTCCACGACTGCTGGCGGTACTCGAACCGCAGCGGGAACGCGATGCCGAGGACGAACAGGCAGAGCACCCACCAGCTCGGCAGGATCACCCCGGCGTAGGCATGGTCGCCGTGCAGGATCGGTGCCGTCGCGCAGGCAATCGCTGCCAGCACGACGTTGAGCGCCCAGACCTGTGCTTCAGATCGGCGCTTGAGTGCCGGCATGGCGGAGTCCTCGTCCTCCTCCGGGGGCGATAGTTCCGATATCGACCGAAGCTGACGCTGCCTGAAGGTGGCCGAGCCGACCGAGAACACGACGATGAGGGCGAAAGCGGGCAGTGCGATGTCGGCCACGGCGTGTGCGGGGCCCACGTGTGCGGTCAGCAGGCCGGCGAGCAGCGTGCCGACCCCGTACGAGCCGGAGATCCCCGCCGCCGCGATCCCGAACGCCCGGCCGCGCAGCTCGTGGGGCACGGCGACCACGAAGACCCGGTTGGCGATGACCGTCATTGCGCTCGCTGCACCGGCGACGCACCACAGGCCGAGGGTGGCCGGGATGGCAAAGTTGGCGGCGGTCAGCGCGAGCAATGCCGGGGTCAGCAGCGCGGTCGGGAGCATCAACCGTTCGGCGACCTCCGGCCGTACCGCCCGGCCCATGAGCAGTGTGCCGATGACCATGCCGAGCGGCGCTGCGGCGCTGAGCAGGCCGGCGGCGAAGGCACCGTGGCCGTCCGCGTGCGCATAGGGCACGGCGACCGCTTCGGTCGCGATGACGGTGCCCACCACGATCCACGACGTGACGACCAGCCAGCGCAGTCGCGAATCGCCGAAGACGACGCGAGCGCCGTCGCTGATCTCCGAACGCCACCGGCTGCGAGCGGCCATCGCGGCCGGCCGGTGCGCGACGTAGCGGCTCGCGACCAATCCGGACAGCGCGAACGTGACGGCGTCGACCACCAGAGCGGTGTGAGGTCCGACGAAGGCAACGAGTGCGCCGCCCAGTGCGAAGCCGAGAACGACCGCGAGCTGGTTCGTGGAGTTCCCGAGAGTTGCGGCGGCGACGTAGGCATCTCCTTCGCCCACGACTTCGGGCACGAGGGCGGCACGCGACGCGGCGAACGGCGGCTCGAGGCAGGCCACCAAGGTGACCAGGACGAGCAGGCTGGCGGTCGGCATCCGCGGGATCGCGACGCACAAGACGAGCAGCATTCGCAATGCGTCGCAGATGATCATCACGGTGCGCCGCGGATACCGGTCGGCGTAGACCGACCCGAGTGGGCCGCCGATCAGCCACGGCAGGTAGGTGACGGCGTAGCTGACTCCGGTCAGGAACGGCGAGTGAGTGCGCTGATACACGATCCAGGCGACCGCAATCCGCGCGAGCTGATCACCCGCAACACTTAGCGTCTGCGCGAGGTAGAGCGAGCGGAACTCGTGGATCGCGAGGACGTCACGGAACGTCGCCCGGCGGCCCGTTCCCACGGACTCGCTCATGGTCGAGCCCCCTGTCCACGACTCACCTGTCTACTGTGCCATTGCATGCACCGGGTCGGTGTTATTGGCAATCGACCGTTCGGGTATGAACGAGCGCATGACCACGTCACCGCCGCCCCGGATTCTTGTGGTCGGAGGCGGCTATGTCGGCATGTACACCGCGCTGCGACTGCAGCGACGGCTGCGGGCGGACGAGGCCCGCGTCACCGTCGTCGACCCGCAGTCCTACATGACCTACCAGCCGTTCCTGCCTGAGTCGGCGGCCGGCAACCTAGAACCACGGCACCTCGTCGTACCGCTGCGCACGGTGCTGAAGCGTTGCGAGCTTCTCAACGGCCGGATCACGTCGGTGAGCCATGACCGTCGGGTTGCGCGCTTCGAGCCGTCCGAGGGTGCGGGTCGCGACCTGCACTACGACGTCCTGGTCATCGCACCGGGATCGATCGCGCGCACCCTTCCGATCCCCGGCCTGGCCGAGCGCGGGATCGGGTTCCACACCGTCGCCGAGGCGATCTACCTCCGCAACCAGGTGCTTTCGCGGCTCGACCTGGCCGCGTCGACCGAGGACGAGAAGCTGCGGCAGCGCGCCCTCACCTTTCTCTTTGTCGGCGGCGGATACGCCGGCATCGAGGCGATGGCCGAGCTCGAGGACATGGCGCGGGACGCCATGCGCTTCTACCCGGGCTTCACCGAGCGCGACATGCGTTGGGTCATGGTCGAGGCCACTGGGCGCATCCTTCCCGAAGTCAGCGAGGACATGGCGGAGTACACGGTGCGCGAGCTCGAGAAGCGCGCGATCGAGGTACGCCGCAACACCAGGGTCGAGTCGATGGTCGACGGGCACGTCGTCCTGACCGACGGCTCGGCGTTCGAGGCCGACACGATCGTGTGGACTGCGGGCGTGCGCGCCAACCCGCTGCTCGAGTCAACCGATCTTCCGCTCGATGACAAGAAGCGGCTGAAGTGCAAGGCGGACCTGCGGGTCGATGGGGTTGATGGTGCTTGGTCGGCCGGTGACTGCGCGGCGGTGCCCGACCTGACGAAGGACGATCCGAATGCGCTGTGCGGGCCGACCGCTCAGCACGCGGTCCGGCAGTCGAAGCGGCTGGCCGACAACATCGTCGCCGCGCTCAGAGGCAAGCCGCTCCAGGACTACCGGCACGCGTACGCGGGTTCGGTCGCGAGCCTCGGCCTGCATCGTGGCGTTGCCGAGGTCTATGGCGTCAAGGTCAAGGGCTTCCCCGCGTGGTTCATGCACCGCACCTATCACGTCACGCGGCTGCCGACTCTGAACCGGAAGGTTCGAGTGATCGCGGACTGGACGCTGGCGCTGTTCTTCCGGCGCGAGATCGTCTCGTTCGGGTCGTTCGCGGATCCTCGACGGGACTTCACGCGGGCAATCGGCGAGTAGCCGCGAGCGGGCGAATCCGGGTAGCGTCACTGCTGTCGCCCGGGTGGCGCAACTGGCTGACGCAGGGGCCTTAAAAGCCCTGGCCCGCAAGGGTTTGTGGGTTCGAACCCCACCCCGGGCACAGGCTCTCGGCACCTCGACGAGGAAGGGACACGCAATGACCAAGGCGGAGTCGGCGTACGAGCTGTTCAAGGCTGCGATCGGTGAGTCGGACGGAGCCGGTGACTGGCTCGTCGTGGACCAGGCGCGGATCGATGCGTTCGCCGACGTCACCGAAGACCATCAGTTCATCCACGTCGACCCGAAGCTTGCCGCCGAGGTGTCGCCGTGGGGCGTCACCATCGCGCACGGCTTCCTGACCCTGTCCCTTCTCGTCAAGCTATGCGAGTCGATCCCGCAACGTGCCGACCGGCTGGACGGCGTCGTCATGGGCATCAACTACGGGTTCGACAAGGTGCGGTTCATCAACCCGGTCAAGGTCGACTCCCGGATCCGCGCGTCCAGCGTCCTGTCCGGCGTCGAGCTGAAAGATCCGAGCACCATCCAGGTGACGCGCACGGTCACGGTCGAGATCGAGAACGAGTCGAAGCCGGCGCTGGTCGCCGAGTGGCTGAGTCGGATCATCTACGGCTGAGCGGCTGCTCAGCCCTGGTAGTCGGGGCCGGCACGGGTGAGCTCGAGCTTGATCAGCACCCGCTGCTCGCGTTCCATCGAGGCGCGGTACTCATCCCAGTCGGGGTGCTCGCCGGAGATCGCCCGGTAGTACTCGACCAGTCCGTCCATGGCGTCCGGCAACGAGACGACCGTGACCGCGCCCTCGACCTGGACGAACGGCCCGAAGAAGTTGTCGGTGATGACGCACAGCCAGGCGCGCGGGTCCCGCCGTACGTTTTTCGCCTTGGCCGCGGCTTCGCGGGTCGATACGACGACTGCGCCCGTGCCGTCCACCGCACAGAGCACGGGTGAAAGCTGCGGGGTGCCGTCACGGCGCAGGGTGGTGAGAACGGCGCGGTGGTTGGCGCGGACGAACGCCCGCGCCTCGTCGAGGTCCACCGGCCGGGGCTAGGCGCGGTTGGCCGCTCGCCGACGATCGTGCTCGTGCACGATCGCGCGGGCGTAGCCGTGCGGGAGGCTGTGCTCGTCGCGGAGCCAGGTGACCCGCTCGTCGAAGCGGAGCAGGGTCGGTCCCTCGTCCAGACAGCCGAGCCAGGTAGGCAGGTCGCGACCCGTCGCCAGAGGGATTCTCGCCAGAAGTGACTGGTGGGTGTCCTCGGACTGGGGCATCGACATGTGCGCCTCCTGGCTGACCGCGGGTGTGTTGGTCAGTTTCCCGCAGTCCGGCTCCGGGGACAAGCCTCCGTGCGCAGTTGTCGCTACCCTTCGGCCGATGGGTGGGCCGGAGCCGGACTACGAGCCGGCCTACGCAGACCGGCTGGTGCTGGCCAGGGGCGACCTGGCCCGGCTGGTGCTGCGGCTGCGGTCGCTCAGCCCGCCGGCCTGGCGCTCGCGCCGGAAGGTCGTCGTGAGCGGCCTGGACCGGCTGGCCCGCCTCTCCGGGCGGGCCGAGGGTCGCGAGGTGCCGCCGGTGCCGCCCGTGGCGGTCCATGCGCTTGCCGACGCGGTCGCGGTGATCGGCGGTGACGCGATCGAGGCCCTGGCCGGCGCGCCGGACGAGCAGCTGCTCACCGAGCTGGTGGCCGTCCTGCGAGAGGTGCTCGAGCTCACCCGCTAGTTAAGGCGTTCGAGGATCATGGCCATCCCCTGGCCTCCGCCGACGCACATCGTTTCGAGGCCGAAGGTCTTGTCGTGCGTCTGGAGGGAGTTGATCAGCGTGGTCGTGATGCGCGCGCCGGTCATCCCGAACGGGTGCCCGACCGCGATCGCGCCACCGTTGATGTTGAGCTTGTCCCCGAACGGGTCGATGCCGATGCCGCGCGCGGACGGGATGACCTGCGCGGCGAAGGCCTCGTTGATCTCGACCAGGTCGATGTCGTCGATGCTCATGCCGGCATGAGCGAGTGCTCGCCCGGTTGCCTCGATCGGGCCGAGGCCCATGATCTCGGGGCTGAGCGCCGACAGGCCGGTCGAGATGATCCGGGCCAGCGGCGTGATCCCGAGCTCAGCCGCCTTGGTGTCGCTCATCACCACGACCGCGGCGGCGCCGTCGTTGAGCGGGCAGCAGTTGCCCGCCGTGACCGTGCCATCCGGGCGGAACACGGGTTTCAACCCGGCCACGCCCTCCATCGTGACGCCGGGGCGTGGGCCGTCGTCCTTCTCGACGACGGCACCGGTCGGTGAGGTGACCGGGGTGATCTCCCGCTCCCAGAAGCCGTTCGCGATCGCCTTCTCGGCGAGGTTCTGCGAGCGAACGCCGAACTCGTCCTGCTCCTCGCGCGAGATGCCGTCGCGCTCCGCGACGTTCTCCGCGGTCTGGCCCATGGCGATGTAGACGTCGGGGAGCTCGCCCGACTCCCGCGGGTCGGTCCAGTGGAAGCCGCCTTCGGCCGCCTTCGCTGAACGCGCCTGCGCGGCGGCGAAGTCCGGGTCCTGGGTGTCGGGCAACGAGTCGCTGTTGCCCTTGACGTACCGGCTGACCATCTCGATGCCCGCGCTGACGAACACCTCGCCTTCGCCGGCCTTGATCGCGTGGAAGGCCATTCGCGTCGACTGAAGGCTCGACGAGCAGTAGCGCGTGATCGTCGTACCCGGCACGTCGTCGAGCCCGAGCTTGACCGCGAGCACGCGCCCGAGGTTGAAGCCCTGCTCGCCACCCGGCAGCCCGCAGCCGACGATCAGGTCGTCGATCGTGTGGGGATCGAGCTGCGGCACCTTGTCCAGCGCCGTTCGAATGATCGTCGCGCCGAGGTGGTCGGGGCGGAAGTCCACCATCGAGCCCTTGAACGCGCGGCCGATCGGCGAACGAGCGGTTGCGACGACGACGGCTTCCGGCATGGCGGCTCCTCCCGCTGAAGGTCTGCCTCAGGGTACGTTGCGCACCGTGGAGGTCTACGACTCAGTCGCCGAGCTGATCGGGCGCACCCCGCTCGTTCGGCTGAACTCGGTCACCGAAGGCGTCGCCGCGCCGGTGCTGGCCAAGGTTGAGTACTTCAATCCGGGCGGCTCGGTCAAGGACCGGATCGCGGCGCGGATGATCGACGACGCAGAGCGCTCGGGAGAGCTGCAGCCCGGTGGCACGATCGTCGAGCCGACCAGCGGAAACACCGGGATCGGGCTCGCGATCGTCGCCCAACAGCGCGGCTACTCCTGCGTCTTCGTCTGTCCCGACAAGGTCTCCGGCGACAAGATCAACGTCCTCCGCGCGTACGGCGCCGAGGTCGTCGTGTGCCCCACGGCGGTGCCGCCCGAGCACCCGGACTCCTACTACAGCGTCTCCGACCGGCTGGCTCTCGAACGCCCGGGCGGCTGGAAACCCGACCAGTACTCGAACCCGGCCAACCCGAGGTCGCACTTCGAGACCACCGGGCCGGAGCTGTGGGCGCAGACCGATGGCCGGATCACCCACTTCGTCGCGGGCGTGGGCACCGGCGGCACGATCAGCGGCACCGGTCGCTACCTCAAGGAGGTGTCGGATCGCCAGGTGCAGGTGATCGGCGCCGACCCGGAGGGCTCGGTCTACTCGGGTGGCACTGGCCGGCCGTACCTGGTTGAGGGTGTCGGAGAGGACTTCTGGCCGGCGAACTACGACCGCGAGATCTGCGACGAAATCGTCGCGGTGTCGGACGCGGACTCGTTCCTGATGACTCGGCGGCTCGCGCGCGAAGAAGGGCTTCTGGTCGGCGGCTCCTGCGGGATGGCCGTGTGCGCGGCGCTGACCGTCGCCCGGCGGCTCACGCCCGACGACCTGGTCGTCGTCCTGCTGCCGGACGGCGGTCGCGGCTACCTGTCCAAGATCTTCAACGACGAGTGGATGGCTGACTACGGCTTTCTTGCCGTCGGCGAGCGCAGTGCGACGGTCGGCGAGGTGCTCACCGGCAAGGACGGCGAGGTCCCGCAGTTCGTCCATGTCCATCCGAACGAGACGGTTCGCGAGGCGATCGACATCCTTCGCGAGTACGCCGTGTCCCAGATGCCCGTCGTCCGCGCCGAGCCGCCGGTCATGGCGGCCGAGGTGATGGGCTCGGTGGTGGAGCGGGACCTGCTGGACGCGCTGTTCGCAGGTACGGCGCGGCTTGCCGACCCGCTCGAGCGGCACATGTCCGCGCCGTTGCCGATGATCGGGGCCGGCGAACCGGTGGATGCGGCGATGACGGCTTTGCACGACGCGGACGCGGCGGTGGTGCTCGACGACGGCCGGCCGGTGGGAATCCTCACCCGCCAGGACGTCCTCGGCTTCCTCGCGTCCCGCTGACCTTCGCCGGGCCGTAGGCTGGCCGTGTGGATGATCAGCCGGGGTTCGAGACGCTCGCGATCCATGCCGGGCAGGAGCCCGACGCCGGGACCGGCGCCGTCATCACGCCGCTCTATCTGACGTCGACTTACGCACAGGACGGCGTCGGCGGTCTACGCGGCGGCTATGAGTACAGCCGCAGCGCCAACCCGACCAGGACGGCGTTCGAAGCCTGCCTCGCCGCGATCGAGGGCGGCGCGCGCGGATTCGGCTTCGCCAGCGGGCTGGCCGCCGAGGACACCGTGCTGCGGACCATCTGCTCGCCGGGCGACCACGTCGTCATCCCCGGCGACGCGTACGGCGGGACCTTCCGGCTGTTCGACAAGGTGCTCGAGCGATGGGGGCTGCGCCACACGGCGGTCGACCAGACCGACCTGGATGCGGTGCGGGCTGCGGTCCGGGACGAAACCGTGCTGGTTTGGTGCGAGACGCCCACCAATCCGTTGCTCAAGATCGTCGACATCTCCGCACTTGCGGCGATCGCCCATGAGGCCGGCGCACTGCTTGGCGTTGACAACACCTTCGCCTCGCCGTACCTCCAGCGGCCGATCGGCTTCGGCGCGGACATCGTGATGCACTCCACGACGAAGTACCTCGGCGGGCACAGCGACGTCGTCGGTGGGGCGCTGGTCGTCGCCGACCAGGAGCTCGGGGAGCGGATTGCGTTCCACCAGAACGCGATGGGCGCGGTTGCCGGGCCGTTCGACGCCTGGCTGGTGTTGCGCGGGATCAAGACGCTCGGGGTTCGCATGGATCGGCACTGCGACAACGCCGAGCAGGTCGTCGCGATGCTGCGGGAGCACGACGCGGTGACGGCCGTGCACTATCCGGACGGCGATGAGATCGCTGCGAAGCAGATGTCCAGGTTCGGCGGGATGGTGTCCTTCCAGGTCGTTGGCGGTGTCGAGAGGGCTCTGGACGTGTGCCGCCGGACGAAGGTCTTCACGCTGGCGGAGTCGCTGGGCGGCGTCGAGTCGCTGATCGAGCACCCGGGGCGCATGACTCACTCGAGCGTTGCCGGGTCGGCCCTGGAAGTGCCCGACGACCTGGTCCGGCTCTCGGTCGGGATCGAGACCGTGCACGACCTGGTGGCCGACCTGCGACAGGCGCTGGCTTGAGCGCTGCCACACCTGGTACGGCACCGATCCAGGTGCAAGGCCTGCGCAAGGTGTACGACGGTCCGCACGGCCCGATCGTCGCGGTGGACGGCATCGACCTGGAGATCGCGTCCGGTGAGTTCTTCGGGCTGCTCGGTCCGAACGGTGCGGGCAAGTCGACGACGATCGGGATGCTGACCACCCGGGTCAGGCCGACCGGCGGTCTGGCCCAGGTGGCCGGGATCGACGTGACGAAGCATCCGGCGGCGGTGAAGCAGCACCTCGGCGTCGTACCGCAGACCAACACCCTCGACCGGGCGTTGTCGGTGCTGGACAACCTGGTGTTCCACGGCCGGTACTTCGGCTTGAGTGGACGCGAGTCGCGGCGGCGCGCCGGTGAGCTGCTCGATCGGTTCCAGCTCGCGGATCGCGCCGACGCCAAGGTCCTCACCTTGTCCGGGGGCATGGCGCAGCGGCTGATGTTCGCGCGGGCGCTGCTGCACGAGCCGGATGTCCTGATCCTGGACGAGCCGACGAGCGGCATCGACCCGCAAACCCGGATCAACCTCTGGGACATCCTGCGCGAGCTGAACACTGCCGGCCAGACGATCCTGCTGACCACGCACTACATGGAAGAGGCCGACACCCTCTGCGACCGGATCGCGATCATCGACCACGGCCGGGTGCTGGCGCTCGGGTCCCCGGGCGAGCTGAAGTCGGGGCTGGGCGCCGACAGCCTGGTCACGGTCACCTTCGACGTCGATGCGGGTGCGATAAAGCCGGAGGTGGAGGCGATCCCCGCAGTGACCCGGGTGGAGATCGAGGGCCCGGTTGCGCGAGTCTTCACGCGTGACGCCTCCGGGATCGTCGGCGCAGTGGCAGCCGCCGGCGCTCAGCGCGGCCTCGCCCTGCGCGACGCGAGCATCACGCCGCCGACGCTGGAGGTCGTCTTTCTCACCCTGACCGGGAGGGCTTACCGTGAGTGACCAATCGAGGCCGCCCGGCGGCGCGCGTGTCCTGTTCGCGCTCTACACCCGTGACCTCTGGGTGCTGCGCAAGGACGTCGGACAGTTCCTCGTGCGGGTCGTCATGCAGCCGTTGCTGTTCACGTTCGTCTTTGCCTACGTGTTCCCGAAGATCGGCCAAGGCATCGGACAGCACAACCACGTCCCGGGAGCTCCGTCGTTCTCGACCATCCTGGTGCCGGGCCTGATCGCGGTTGCGATCAACTTCCAGGGCATTCAGGCGGTTGCCTTGCCGCTCGTGCAGGAGTTCTCCTACTCGAAAGAGATCGAGGACCGGGTCCTGGCGCCGGCACCCGTCTGGACAGTCGGTCTGGCGAAGATCTTCTCGGGCGCGACCCAATCGGTGTTCGCGGCCGGCATCGTCTTCCCGATCGTTCTCCTCGTACACGCCCACGGGCAGGCGCCGTCAGTCGCGATCCATAACGTCCCGTTGTTCATCTTCGTCCTGATCTTCGCCTCCTTGCTCGGAAGCGCCTTCGGGTTGCTGATCGGTACGACGTTCGAGCCGCGCAAGGTGCCACTCATCTTC
>Ga0335074_10002261_pt1 | contig 26208 bp, 20 predicted proteins | sample Lox_Sample_23_FD_206715 | JGI IMG/M metagenome (GOLD analysis project Ga0335074, IMG submission 206715) | Soil microbial communities from Loxahatchee National Wildlife Refuge, Florida, United States - Lox_Sample_2.3 | ecosystem: Environmental > Terrestrial > Soil > Wetlands | place: USA...
CTTCGACTCCCTCGGCCTTCCTCGACTGTTCGACGGCCATGCATAACCCTCTGAACCGCCCGATGCGGACCCGCATGTCGGGTGGTGTGGCAGGGGCGAGCGGGCGACCGCTCCCCCTATGCCGATTTCAATAGCAACGCTGCCCGTTAGCGGCAAAGCCGTTTCGAAGCAGCGTTCCTTGCGGCACAGTTGAAACCGTGCCCCGGCGAAAACCAGCGTTCCCAGCCAGATTCTGGAGCTCTGATTGCGCTGCCGGCGTTTGGGCGCGATTGATAGCGTGCCCGCCGAGAAAACAGGCGGCCGTCACATTTGATCTGACGGGTGCGCAGGGCGCGGCGCGCGCTTACTTCTGGGATGCGGCGGCTTCGGCTGCGGCAGCATCGCGGCCATCGAGCCGGTAGATTGCCACTCCGCTTAAGAGCTTCGGATAGAAGTCCGTGGATTTCTGCGGCATCACATCGCCCGCCAGGGCGATTTCGGCGACTTGCTGGATGCGCACGGGATTGATTAGAAAGGCGACTTGCGCCTGGCCACGATCGACGGCCGCAAGAGCTGCGTCTGCTTCGCGCTCGTAGGTGATGTTATTTTCGGAGGCGACCGCTTCCGCGGTGATTCCCAAACCTTTTTCCAGAATCAAGCGATGGAGCAGAACTACGTCCAAGCCGCGCTGGGCTTCCGTAATGTCCGGCAGCAACGTTTCGAGATCGGCATCGCGGCGCAGCATGAAAATGTAGAAGGCCCGCGCGCCCTGAGAGGCGGCGGGGTAGACGCCAATGGCGCGGCGGCCGTGATGACGGCCGGTGAGGTCCTTCATGAATTCGGCGTGGGCGGCGGCGCGGGTGGCGTCATTTTCAAATGGATAAGAGTACCAATCGAAATAGGGCTGCAGGACTTTGCGGAAGCGCTCGAAATCGAAATCGGCGAGATTCGCGACCAGCCGGTGAGTGGGAAGGATGACCAGTCCGGCGGAATGGGTGTTGACGAAAGTAGCCATGGCGAATTCGGACGCTGCGAGCGGGTCGATTTTTCCGGCGCGCTCGCGGAATTCATTGCGCAGATGCAGCGCTGTTTCGTAGCGATGGTGGCCATCGGCGATGACGAGCTTTTTGCCGGCCATCGCGGAGCGAAGGCGGTCGATGAACGCGTCATCCGAAACGGGCCACAGGCGATGGACTACGCCGTATTCGTCGGTTAGTTCGAGGGGCGTGGCGGCGCGAGAGGCTCCTTCGAGCCAGCGGTCGATTTGCAGAGCGGGATCGTCGTAGAGGAAAAAGAGCTGACCGGTTTGCGCGCGCATTTGGCGCAGAAGTTCGATGCGATCGGCCTTGGGAGCGGAGAGCGTGTGCTCGTGGCGGAAAACGACGCCATCTTTGTAGTCCTGCAGGCGCGCGAGGGCGATGAAGCCAATGCGGGCACGGCGCGCTTTGGAGCCCGGCACTTGAAATTCCTGCGAGTAGATGTAAATCGAGGGCGCGGAGTCCTGCATCACGATTTTTTCGGCGATCCATTGGCGCAGAGTTTCGGCGGCGCGCGTATAGACGCTATTTTCTCCGTTGTCGCCGGCGGAGACGCGGCCCTTCTCGATGGCGATCAGGTTGTAAGGGCTGGCGGCGTAGTAGCGGTCCTGCATCGAGGGAGTGATTTTGTCGTAGGGCTGGGTGAGAACGTCTTTCAGCGCGACGCGATTAGGATCGAAGCGAAAAGCGCGAAACGGTTGAATTTCAGCCATAGTGCCTCTTGCGAAATATGAGAGTTGCGCGAGCGGAATATTGTAACAGCGGAAGTGGCGAGGGCCAAAAGAGCATGCGCCGGCTGGACGGATGCAACGTCAAGAAATCTCGCAATTTAGCGTGCGGGCACTTTACTCTGGTTCGGGTTACGCGCGGAAATTGCCGCAAAGTAAAGTCAGGTCAGCAAAATGCGCAGGCACAAAGCGGGCAGATTCTGGATTGGCAGTCAGAGCGGCGGGCAACATGATCGTGGAGGTTTTTACAGCAGACAGGGTGAGTGACAGGCTCGTTGAGACACAACTCCGCAGCCAAGGGTGGAAGTCGCCGTTGTGACGTTTGGGTACTCCACTTCTTAACGCCTCAGAATCAGAAATGGAATTGAGATTCATTACTAAGACCGTGGTGTATGGATGTCCGAGCCGAGACGATTCCGCTTGGAGTCTGAGCGGCCCGGACCACGGAGGATGGCAGCTAGCCAGCCCTGCCACGGTCCAGGCGTTCTTCGGCGATGATCCAGGCCGTGTGCGCCGATTCCAATCGTATCTTCGCGCCCAATATCTGGGCGTTTTTCTGATCCGCGGCGGCCAGTGGATCTGTTACGGATGGTGCAGCCAGCCTCAAGGCGTAGGCCCTCCGCACTTGCCGCGGTGGTGCGGCAGACTGAGAGCGTATTGGATTTTTGGATGTCACACGCACACGAGTTTTCGCAACCGCGGATTTTACAAACAGCTACTCTGCGAGCTGACCCGGCTGATACGGCAGCGGGAGATGAGGGCTGAAATTTTCATCGATACGCATATAAACAACGCGGCGTCTCGCAAGGGCATCCTGGCAAGCGGATTTGAGCCGCGCGGGGTGGCCACAACGTACCGGGGATGGGCGCCTCTGATGGGAAGCTATGTGCTGGCGGGAAAATGGCGCCGTCAGGAAGCACATCCGGAGATCGGCGTCGAAATTCAGAACGTTCCGTCCGGGGCGCTAGCAGGCGGCGCGCCGATATCGAGAAGCACGTCATTGAAAAATTCGGCTAGATGAACGGTGAATGCGTTCCAGGACCGAGATCGCCGGAGGCTAGGCGGGGCGCCAAAAACCAGGGTTGGGACGGACGAACTCGACGCCGATGCGGGCCTTGCCGTGCGACCGGCGAGCGACGTGTATGACGCGGCATTCCTGTTCGGCTTGATTGACAGTGTTGGTAAGAAACAGGCGTTGGCCGGCGGAGACGACGGATTCCAGGGAGATGAGGCAGCCGCGTTCGTTGACGTCAACCGTGGTGGCTTCCTCGTGAAAGGGCTGCTTTTCGGCATCGGAGCCGTAGACCAACAGGGCCACTTGATGTGAGTGGCGCGATTTGCCGCGCCGCTCGCAAACATTGAAAGACGGGCCGCGCTTATCGGCGGAGTTGTTGGAGCTGGAGCGCTGACGCTCGGCTTGCCTGATGGCTTCCCACAAACGGCTCAAAGGTCGTCTCCCAAGTGACGGCAACGAAGAAAGCGAGTCCTAACCATAGCCCGACGCGGCGGCTGGTGATGCGATAAGCGAGAGGAGAGTTTTCGAGAAGGTAAACCCTCGCTTCACAGAATCGACCCGGCGCGGATTCTCGTGAGCCGCCATGTACATTTGTTGACGCATCGCGGCTGGCGGAACCTAATGAAAGGGGCGAGGCTGCCGATGTATCCCAGAGACGCTTTCGATTGAGGCAACGCCATGGAGACAAATGCAGGGGCACAACTGGTATCGACTGGAGCGGAACCTGAAGGCAATGAGAGGCGCGCCCATCGGCGGGTTCGATGCCGCGGATCTGTCGAACTGCGCAGGATTCCTCCCGCGTCGCCAGAAAGCATCAACGGGAAAATAATAAATATCAGTGAGGGTGGCTGCTTTTTGGAAACGGAGCGTCCGCTGGAAATGGGCACGCCGTTGGTGATGGAAATCAGATTCGAAGCCCTCGAGTTGCGAGTGATTGCGGGGGTACGGAGCGCAGAGACCGCCCCGCTCTCCCGGGCGGGTTTGGAATTTGTGGGGATAAGCGCCGAGGGGCTGGAGAAGCTGAAGGCTCTGATCGAAGTCCTCGCGATCCTTGATTCGCCACCTATTGAGCCCGCGGCAAAGCGCTGATCTGGTACGAGGCGCCGGATTTGGAAGGATAATTTCCCCCCGAGAAAATTCCCGAAAACTCCACCGACTTGTCTCCGGACCACTTGCCTCCGGACCAGTGACAGATGGGTGTGCCGCGCATAAAATGGATACTTCTCCGAAGCGGAGGGCGGCACTTGGATTCGGGCCACGATCGAGGCAACGGGCAGCGCGACGGTGATATCGCCGGCGTACGCGTGCTGATGTTTGATTTGGATGGGACGCTGATTGATTCGCGGCTGGATTTGGCGCACTCCGTGAACGCGACGCTGCGGCATATGGGCCGTCCGGAGCTTTCCCAGGAGGCGATTTACACGTTGGTGGGCAGCGGGGCGGCGATTCTGGTGCAGCGCGCGCTGGGGCAAGGCGCAAACGAAGAAGAATCGCAGCGCGGGCTGGAATATTTCCTCGGTTATTACCGCGAACACATGCTGGATAACACCGTCACCTATCTGGGCGTGCGCGAAGGCTTGGAGTTACTGAAGGATCGGCCGATGGCGGTGCTCACCAATAAGCCAGTGAAGTTCAGCGAGGCGATTTTGGACGGCTTGGGGCTGGCGCGATATTTTCGCGTCGTGTACGGAGGAAATAGCTTCGGCACAAAGAAGCCCGACCCGGAAGGGGCGCGCGTGGTGCTGAAGGACTTTCAGGCGTCGCCGGACGAAGCGATGCTGGTGGGCGATTCTGAAGTGGATGTTCGCACGGCGCGCAACGCAGGCATCTGGTGCTGCGGCGTGAGCTATGGATTGGGTCCGGAGGGCTTTCGCGCGCACCCGCCCGATTTGCTGCTCGACAGCTTGACGGAATTGCCGGGGCACCTCGCGCCGATTGGAGACTGAGTTTTTTCTGCGCTGCGCAGTTTTGTCAAACGGGCACTTTCACTACCGTTTCTGAAATTGTTGACCCCGCTCAAACTGAAAAATTCTTACCTCAGCAGCGGCTGAAGCCGCGTAGATGTGTTGCCTGAGTTCGGCACGATTGCAACGGTGCGCTGACGAGATCGTCTGGTCGTCGATCAGGCTCTGAAGTGCAACAACTAACGGGCGCTCGATGGCGAGATGTGAACTCCGATGCTCCCAAAACGCGCGGCGAATTTTCTCACTGATGGAACGCGACGATTGCGGTCTCGCGATTTATAACTTCAGCGGAACGATGCCCATGAATTGAGGTAACCTGTGGCGCGCATTTTGAACAATGATCTTCATGCGAATCGCGAATCGCGCGGAACGTTTTTCGGGAAAGGCGCATTGATGAAATCAGGCTGGAAAATATTGATCCTCGTTCTGGTGTTGGTAGCGGGCGGCGTGGCGGCGTGGCTGGTGCGGATGGACAAGATTCCGACGAACGTGGCCTATGTGACGGACGAAGATGGCGGCATTCAAATCATCGATTTGACGACGATGGAGGTGGTGAAACGAGTGAATCCGCCGAACGTGGCGCCACGCGGGCTCGGGCTGACCTTCGATGGGAAGTATCTGCTCACGGCGAACAAGAACACCGCCGATGCGACGGTGTTCGACACGCGCGGCATGCGCATGAAGCTGGTGAAGCGAATTCACGTGGGCGACAATCCCGAGTTCGTGAAGATCAATCCGAGCGGGACGGCCATGTTCACGTCGTACGAGCCGGGTTCATCGGGCGGTCCTCCCACGCCAGGGCAAGAAGAGGAGGAAGAGCAAGGACCGCCGTCGCAGATCGTGTCGTTCAGCACCAACGATTGGGCACGGGAAACGGACTTCACAGCGGGAATCTCGACCGAAGGGCTGGAGTTCTCGGCCGACGGTTCGAAATTGATCGTAGCGAATGAAGCGCAGAACTCGCTGGGGATTTACGACACTTCCAACGGAAAGATGGTTGAAACGGTTGACCTCTCGAAAATTGGGAGACGGCCGCGCGGAGTGAAGCGCTCGCCGCTGAATACTGGATATGCGGTAACGATGGAAGGCTCGGGCACGCTGGTGATGCTCGATCCAGACTTCAAGGTGGAGCGCTCGATTCAGACGGATGCGAAGCCTTATGGCGTGGCGTTCGACAAAAGCGGCAAGCGGATTTTTGTGGCTGCGGCGGCGGCGCAAACGTTGCAAGTGTTTGACGCGGACTCGCTGAAGCCGGTCGGCCAAGATTCGATTGGGAAGCGCTGCTGGCATTTCACGTTCACGCCCGACGGCTCGAAACTGCTGATGGCGTGCGGGAGGTCGGACAACGTGTACGTGATCGATGCCAATAGCTACAAGACTTTGAAAATTCTCGGCGGATTTCAGACACCCTGGGGAATTTTGGCGTATCCGCGATCGTACGGCAGTCTTGGTTTGCCCTAGAGATATAATGCGCGAGATTTCTTGACACTGTTTGCGCGGCTGTGATATTTCGCCAAGCCACACGCTGACCAATCCAGCCGGGGGTGGAAATGAACGCGATGCGTCGATGCAGTCCTGGTGTGCTGATGAACCGAGTGTGTGTGGCTGCCGCCGCGGCGGTGTTTGCGATTGCGGCGAGCATGTGTGCTGCGACTACTTGCGCCGCAACCGTTCCAAGCGCGAAGCAAGAAACGTCGCGGGCAGCTTCCGAGAAAGCTTGCGGGCGCGCGTGCCTGGATGAATTCGTCGATAACTATCTGGCCGCGCTGGTCGCGCACAAGCCCAGCGATGTGGCGTTCGCGCCGGACGTGAAGTTCACCGAACAAACCGCGGTGCTGAAGATTGGCCAGGGCACATGGGGCACGTTCAACGGCATCGGCAACTTCAAACTGCACTTTGATGACGTGGCACGCGGGGAAGCCGGCTACATCGGAACGATGAAGGAATGGGGCTATCCGGTGATTTTTTGCTTGCGGTTGAAAGTGACCGGCGGGCAAATCGCCGAGGTGGAAGATTTCGTGGTGCGCGACGAAGACGCGGCCAAGAAACTGGACGCGATGCAGCCGAATCCGCTCTTTACTCAAGACGTGCCGCCAGCGCAGCGCGAGAGCCGCGCGGAGCTGGTGAAGATCGCCAACATGTATTTTTCCGGCTTGCAACAAGACACCGGGAAGGGCGATTACCCGTTTGCGGCGGATTGCAACCGCATTGAAAACGCGACGCAAACGACCAACAACCCGCAAGCTGCCGCATCTCCGGTCTACAACCCCGGACTGGCGATTATGAAGCTCGGTTGCAAGGCGCAATTCGAGACCGGGTATTTCAGGGTGGTCACCAAAATCAGCGATCGCCGCTTCGTGATCGTCGATCCGGCGCGCGGACTGGCGTTTGCGTTCGCTTTCTTCAACCATGCGGGCAGGCTGAAGACGATTACTTTGACGAACGGCGAGACTTTTCCGGCCACTCTTCGCCACCCATTCACGTTTGAGATTGGTGAGCTTTTCAAAATCGAGCAGGGAAAGATTCGCCAGATTCAAGCGGTGCTGACCGAGGAGCCATATGGCATCCGCTCCGGATGGGGGCCGGATGGGCTGCAGCCGCCCGCGCCAAAGCCGCTGCCGCTGGAGGCGGACGCCGAGTCGAAGTGCGACGGCAAATGCCTGGACGAAATGGTGGACCGCTTCCGTGCGGCGCTGATCGCGCACGATCCGTCGCTGTTGCCGGTGACGAGCGACGTGCGCTACACGGAAAACGGGCAGGTGCTCAAGATCGGCGATGGGCTGTGGGGGACGCTGACCGGCTGGGGCAGCTACAAGCTCTACATCGACGATCCCGAAGATGGCGAAGCCGGTTTCGTTGGGGAAAGCTTTGAAGCAGGGATGCCGGGGCTGCTGTGCGCGCGGCTGCGCGTGGTGAATGGCAAAGTGAGCCAGATCGAGGTGCTGGACACGCGCAAGGAGACGCCGACGGGCTTCACGCAGCCGGAAGGACTGACGAATCCGAAAGTGGCGCCGAAGCTGGCGTCATTTTTTGAAGAAATCCCGGAGGCCGAGCGCGAATCGAAGCAAGACTTAATTGCGCAAACCGATCTGTACTTTGATGGGATCGAGAAGAGCAACGGAAATATAGTGCCTTGGGCACCGGGAGTGATTCGCGTCGAGAACGGGACGCAGACGTGCCCGTCGTCTTTCGGACAGGCCGCGAAGAATGGGCCGCTCAGCTGTTCGAAGCAATTGGATACGCATCTTTTCGAGTACATTTTCCCGATTTCTCCACGCCGCTATACGGTGGTGGACCGCGCGCACGGCATCGTGATGGGCGCGTTCATGTTCAACACGCCGGGGACTGTGGAGTATGTGAGCGTGCCGGGCGTGGGGAAGGTGAGGGAATCGCGCGCAGCGCTGCGGCCGTTTAGCGAGGAAGTGGACGAGATTTTCAAGATTAAGGACGGGAAAATCGAGGCCATCATCGCGGTGATGACCGGCTTGCCGTTTGGAGATACCTCGGGCTGGAACGAATCGCTGCGATGACGACCTGGGCAGGGGCAGCTTCACGAAAATTGGAGACGGCGCCCTGCGGCGGCGATTGGGTGTAAAGTGGGCGGCATGGAGCCGAGCGCAAACCTGGTTATAACCGGAAGTACCGCGGCGCAGTTGACGCTGGAGGTGATGAACCCGCGCGGCGAGACGCCTCCGCCGTCTACGGTTGGCATCACTCCGCGCGTGCGCGATCTTGCGGGCAAGAAGATCGTCCTGGTGGACAATGGCAAATTCGGCGCCGGGAATTTTCTGGGAGTGCTCGGCGAAATGCTGAAGCAGAAGTATCCCGCCGCCACCATCGTGACGTATCCGAAGCCCGCCGCGCAGACGATCACCGCTCTTCCCAATTGGTACCCGACCGTGAAGCCGCATGGCGATCTTTTCGTTTTTGGGGTGGGCGATTGAGGGAGCTGCACGTGGTGGGGTTCCCACGACTCGATTGAAATCGAAAAGTCAGGTCTTCCCGGCGTTTACATCGCTACGACTGAATTTCTAGAGGACGCGAAATCCGCGGCCCTCGACCGGGGCATGCCGGGGCTGCGCGCCGTTGGACTTTCGTCGGACACTTACTATCGGGCGCGCGCGAGCAAAGACGAACTGCGGCCGATTGTCGCGGCGAAAGTTGCGGAGATTGCCGATGCGTTGACGCGCCCTTTGACCGCCGATGAAGAGCACCCAGCGCAGGTAACCGGAGCGCGGCAGGCGGACAACATCCGAGTGGGCGGCAAGAATTTCCTGGACGCGCAAGAAAACCTGAATCAACTTTTTCTCGAAAATCATTGGGCTGATGGGCTGCCGATCGTCCCGCCGACGCCCGAGCTGGTGAAGGCGATGCTCGGCGGAACGAAGCGCGCGCCGGATGAAGTGCTTGGGCCGGTGGCTCCGAAGAACGGCACGGCTACCGTCGAAAAAATCGCGATCAACGCGGTGATGGCCGGCGCAAGGCCGCAATATTTTCCGGTAATTTTGGCGGCCATGGACGGATTCACGAATAAGAACTATGACCTGACCCACGTGCAGGCTTCCACTGGTTCGTTCACGCCGGTGGTGATGGTGGATGGGCCGATCGCGCAGGAATTGGGGTTCAATTCCGGCATCGGGATGCTAGGGCACGGATGGCGCGCGAACAGCACCGTGGGGCGAGCGCTGCGGCTCTCGCTGCTGAATTTGGGGCAGACATGGCCGCAAGTAAACGATATGGCGCTGACCGGCAGGCTCGAGGCGTACACGTTTTACACGTTTGCCGAGGATACGGAGCGGAGTCCGTGGGAGCCGTACAATGCGAGCCGCGGATTCAAACCGGGCGACAGCACGGTGACGGTCGCTACCGCTTTCAATCCGGTGATTTTCGGCGGTGGCGCGGTGGCGCCTTGGACCGGACAGGGCGTGATCGATCAAATGGTGGAGCGAATCACGAGCGGCGGAGTGCGCTGGCCACACGCGCAGACGCATATTCTTGTGCTGATTCCGGATTGTGCCGCTGATTTGGCGAATGGCGGCTACACGCGAAAAAGTTTGCAGGAATATCTGTACGAACAAACGCGCGTGCCGTATGAAAAGCTTGCGAAAGAAGTGTTTTTCGGGCAGGGCACGGAAGAGGAATTTATCCGCGGGTGTGTTGCCGACGGGCGAATTCGACCGGAGCGAGCCCCGATTTTTCTGGACAACTTGAAACCCGGAGGACGCCTGCCGGTGGTGCAAAGCCAGGATGATTTTCACATTTTCGTGGCGGGAGGCTCGCCGGGATACGATTTGCTGTTCAGCTATCCGGGGACGAACCACGCCAACCAAACGGTGAAAATCACGGGCGCCACGTTGACGAAGGCCGGACGTTAACGCGAATCCGAATGCCGCAGATTCGAAAGTGCGCCGGGCCGCGAAAGTGTGCCTGAACGCCTACCTGAAATTTTCCACCGCCGCGTGCCGATGAATCGTGGTAAAAGACTGGGTTGCGAATTGCAACGACGCGCCGGTGGGGGCGCGCTGGTTGCGGGGGATCGTGCTGAAGAAGCTTTCGATTGTTTTCGCATTGATTTGTTTTTTTGTGGTTGCGGCGCACGCGCAGTATCCACCCAGGCCGCCGAAACCGACTCCCGAGCAGCTCGCCGCTGTCGCGCAAGGGAAAACCATCTTTCAACAGAATTGCGCCGTTTGCCATGGCGCGAATTTGACTGGCGGCCGCGGGCCGGACCTGATTCGCTCCGATTTGGTGCGCCAGGATAAAGATGGCAACCTGATCGGCCCTGTGGTGACCAATGGCCGGATCGACAAGGGGATGCCGCCGTTCGCCTCCCTCGGCCCTGAAGAAATCCAGGATCTCGTCGCCTACATTCATTCTGAGGTCACGATTTTCGACCTGCACACCCGTATGCCGGGTGGCTATCCCAACGATATTCCGCCGTCGCAACTGGCGACGGGCAGCGCCGCGGCAGGCAAGGCGTTCTTCAACGGAGCAGGCCATTGTTCCGAGTGCCATTCGCCGACAGGCGATCTGGCGCATATCGCCTCGAGATATCCGAAGCCCACCACGCTGGAGCAGCTCTTCATTAATCCCGCGGGAACGCTGGCGTTTTCGCCGACTTACCGCGCGGGAGTTTCGATTACCGCGACCGTGACGCTGAAGAATGGCCAAACCATGGAAGGCCCGCTGCTGCAAAACGGAGAATTTTACGTAAGCATAACCGGTCCGGAAGGCTGGACGCACACTTGGCCGCGCAGCGACGTGAAGAGCGTCGTGGTACACAATCCCGTCCAGGCGCACATCGATATGCTGCCGAAATGGACGAACGAAGAAATGCACGACATGTTTACATATCTGGAGACCTTAAAGTGAAGCGCCCGATCGTAGTTCCCGCCATCTTGATTTTGTTTGCGCTTGGCTTCGCCTGGGCGCCGCGCTCGCGCGCACAGGGGCTCGAGAATATTTCCGTGCTCAACGATCCGCCGACGGACATGTGGCCGACGTATAACGGCGATTACAGCGGACGGCGATACAGCCCGCTCGATCAGATCAACGAAAAGAACGTGAAATCGCTGGGGCTGGCTTGGGCTTTTCAGACTGGCGCGCGTTCGCTGGAAACCATGCCGCTCGAAGTACACGGCATCATGTACATCAGCGGCGGCAACGAGATGTGGGCCGTGGATGCGCTCACCGGACGTCAGATTTGGCATTTCATGACGGGCCGTCCCGGAGGCAGCAACAAAGGCGCGGCGATGTACAAAGACAAACTGTACATGACGACGCCGGACGACAACCTCGTTTGTATCGATGCGAAAACAGGCAAGGAGTTGTGGCAGATTCCGATCGACGATCCCACGCTGAAGGCATTCGGCGGAAGTGCGCCACTGGTCGTGAAGGATCACATTATTGTCGGAACGGGCGGTGATACCGCGGACCTTCCCGGTTTCCTGCTGGCCGTCGATCCGGATACCGGAAAAATTCAGTGGCGTTTTGACGTGATGCCCAAACCGGGCACTCCTGCGTGGAACACCTGGCCGCATGACACCGACGTAGTCACGCGCGGCGGCGGAATGACGTGGATCACTGGCACGTACGACCCCAAGTTGAACCTGCTTTACTGGGGCACGGGCAATCCGCATCCGGTGGAAAACGGCGCGGCCCGCGTGGGCGCGAACCTGTACACCTGTTCGATCGTGGCGCTCGATCCTGACACGGGCAAGCTGGTGTGGTATTTTCAGGGATCGCCCCACGATACGCACGATTGGGACATGAACATGACGCCGGTGCTTTTCAACGGCACGTGGCATGGGAAGCCGCGCGAGATGTTGGCGCAAGCCGGCAAGAACGGCATGTTCTTCGTCCTCGATCGCACCGACGGCAAAGATCTGCTCTCCGAGTCCTTCGTACATACCACCTGGTACAGCGGTCTGAACAAGCGCGGCGAACCAATCCCCGATCCGATCCGCGAGCCGCAGCCTGACGGCACGCTGGTGTGGGGAAGCACGGGTACGGATTGGCAGGCGCCGAGCTTCGATCCGCAGACTGGGCTTTTTTACGTCAACTCGCAGCAGTCGTTCGGCGTCTTCTACCTCACGATGCCGGGCATTCACGCTGAAGGTTGGGCCGGTCGCGACTTTTTCTTGTACTCGAAGTCGATGATGAAAGCCATCGACTACCAGACCGGCAAAATCAAATGGGTGCACGATTACCCTGGCCGCGAAGGTCTGGAGGGCGTCCTTACGACCGGCGGGCATTTGGTCTTCTCGGGAGCCAGCTACGACGATGTGATAGCCCTCGATGCGGCCACCGGAAAGACGGTGTGGCACACCTTTGTTGGCGGCGGGATGAGCACTTCACCCATGACGTACGAGCTATTCGGCCGACAATACGTGGTGTTCCCCGCAGGCGGCACCGTTTTTGCCTTCGCGCTGCCGAGTTCTGCCGCAGCAACTGCTTCGGTGAAGCCGCAGGGAAACTGAAACGGGGCGCGTCAGGCCCACTGTAACCGCGCAGCGCCCGATACGTCTAAGCTAACAGGCGGAGGAGGAGCGGCGAAAGTGAAGTACGCCGTCCGGCAGTTAGCGCGCGCCGGGTTCCTCAAGTGGTCGATGACTCGAAAGTACCGGCCCTTGACACCCGCGAAAGGCGCCACTAACATTCCGCCAAGATGGTGTGGAGGCGGTGTTTAACCGTGTTTGCGCCGGGCAAAAAGCGGCGGACCAGAAAGCGCGATTTTGAGACGCGCCAGGGGTTTAGGCCGGATGGGTTCGTGCCCGGTGGAATCGTGGCAATCAACGCTGGAATCTAATAGCTTAGGCGACGCTCTATTGGTTCGCGATTGGGAGGTAGTCATGACGAAGTGGATTGTTGTGGCGTGCATCATGTTCGGAATGGCGATTGCCGCTCCGATGGTATCGGCGCAGGACCAGAGCCAGGATCAAGGTCCAATGGATCCGACGATGATGGAAGCGCCTCCGCCAACTTTTATCAAGCCGGCTGAAGTGCTGAAGATGATGAATGACCACGACAAGTCATTCTTGCTGGTGGATACACAGCCAGCCATGGCCTACGACCAGTCGCACATTCCGGGCGCGTTCAACTATCCGTTCCAAGAGCGACTCACGCCGCCGATTCCGCTCCCGCGCGATAAGACTCTGATCCTCTATTGCCCGTGCACGCACGACGAAGACTCGATCAGCATGGCCAAGAAGCTGGCGGAGTTTGGCTATTACAACGTGAAGATTCTGGAAGGTGGTTGGTACAAGTGGGAAGCGCTGAAGTATCCGGTGGCTGGCACACAGCCGAATCCGGATGCCACGGACGCTTCGAACACGCAGCCTGCGCCAGCTGCCACCACGGAAAGCGCGTCGAACAGCGGTCCGCTCACTTCCGGTCGTCCGGTAGGCGCCGTTACGCCGTCGTTCCGGGTGATCGACGTGACCGGTAAGTATAAGGGGCAGCAGACCTGCTACGTTTGCGAATACGGCGAGGCTCCCACGATCCTGGCGTTCTTCAGCAAGCCGAGCGATCAGAATGCTGATCTGATCGTGAAGCTGAACAAGCTAGTTTCCGAGAATTCGCAAAAGAACCTCAAGGGCGTGGTGGTGATGGTCGACGGCCAAGGCTCGAAGGAATGGCTGGAAAAGCTGGCTGCGGAGAAGGGCATCAAGATCCCGATGGTGTACCTGCTGCAAGGACCGCATGATTTGGGAGTCCGCCTCTACCACATCAACACGACTGCGGATAATACGTTCCTGGTGAACGACAAGCGCACGGTGCAGACGAACCTTGTGAACGTCAGCGACAACAACTTCAACGAGGTTGCGCAGGCCACCACGAAGATGCTCGGAGGCGAATAGCCGATCATGGCAAAGTCCCGGCACATTTCGTCGATGAAAATAATCTCGGTCGCGCTGGCCGCCTTGGTGCTGCTGATTGCGGGTTTCAAGGCGGTTCCCGCGCGCGCCGACTATGAGGCGTCGTTCAAGGTGGTCACACCGGATCAACTGAAGGACGTGATCGCCGCGAACAAGGGTAAGGTCGTTTATCTCAACTTTTTCGCCACTTACTGTGTTCCTTGCCGATCAGAATTTCCGGACATCGTCAAGCTGCAGAAAGAGCTCGGCTCGCAGGGGCTGCAAGTGATCGAAGTATCGATGAACGATCACACCGACCCTTCCGATAACGCGGCAATGAAGAAATACCTGGAGCAGATGCAGCCGACGTTTCCGGTCTACATTGCATCGTCCGTCGAAGACGCTTTCTACTCGGCGGTGAATCCGAAGTGGGAGAAAGACGGCGAAGCTCTGCCGATGACCACGATTTTCGACCGCGACGGTAATCCTGTCCACTATTACGAAAAGGCTCTGAACCTTCAGCAGATGGAGCAGGACGTGAAGCCTCTGCTCGCCACCAAGTAGCCGCAGGCGGCGTATCGTCGCATAGCGGTAACGAAAACTGAAACGTCATCGAACCGCCTGCTGCGTCACGAGCAGGCGGTTTCGTTCTTAGGTGCGATTGCACTGCTCGTGTTTCCCTTCCCGCGATGCGCGCGCAGACGGGTTTGCCCCATGCCGTCCGCCCCCCGGGCGCGGCGCGCTACTCTCCGTTAGTGCCCGGCATCACCGGCCGAACGTGCCGGAGACACCGTCGTCGCCTGCACCCGCCCCTAGTTCCGCCAAGGGTAAAGGCCCTATTGTGGGCCCAATACTTTCGTCATACTGTCGGAAAAGGGTTTGGAGAGCAGTTCCGCCGAATTTCTGGCAGAGGCGGCAAATGGGCAGTGTAGGGTTGACGACCTCCAACGATCAATCGCATAGCGTTCAGTTTTACACCACCGATGAATTCCTGGTGGACGGCCTTTGCCGTTTCGTCGGCGCGGCACTGCTGGAGGGACAGGCGGCAGTAATTGTGTCCACCCAAGCTCATCAACAAAGTCTTATAACGAAGCTGCAGGCCTACACGTTCGACCTAACCTCGACGATTTCAGAAGGACGCTTGCAGTTTTTCGATGCCGCCGCGCTGCTCTCCCATTTTGTCACCGATGGGCAATTTGACCGGCTGCGGTTCCTCGAATTGGCAGGATCGATCATCGCTCGCGCCTCGTCGGCGTCCCGAGACAAAGATCATCGAGTGATCGTTTTTGGGGAGATGGTAGCGCTGCTTTGGTCCGCCGGGAAAGCAGAGCTGGCCCTCGAGCTGGAAAAAGCGTGGAACAGTCTATCCAAGACCCACTGCTTCTCGTTGCGCTGTGGATACCCGATGATGGAATTTTCCAGCGCGGAGCATTCTCCTCATTTTATGAGCATCTGCGCCGAGCACTCGTCGGTGATTCCCGCGGGAACGCATGCGGAGGTGCCTGCGGCTGACCCCGGCATCCGCGATGTGATTTTGCTCCAGCAGCAGGCTCACGCCAGCCAGTCCGAAGCGGAATGGCGGCAGCGGGAGCAAAAATTCAAGTCCTTTGTGGAAGCCGTGCAGGACTACGCCATGTTTATGCTTGATCCAGAGGGCCGCGTCACAAGTTGGAATCGCGGCGCCGAGTGCATCAAGGGCTACCGGGAGTCGGAAATCCTCGGGCGGCATTATTCCTGCTTCTATCCTCCGGAGGCGCTCGAAGAAGGCAAGCCGCAATGGCTGCTTGAGACTGCCAAGAGCGCGGGTCGAGTGGAAGATGAAGGGTGGCGCGTCCGCAAGAACGGCGACCGGTTTTGGGCTCGCGTCACTATCACCGCGATCCGAGATAGGTCCGGCCATCTGGTTGGCTTCGGAAAGGTGACGCGAGATTTGACCGAACGCAAGCGAGCCGAAGAGTTCATTCGCCAGCAAGAAGAACGGTTTCAGATGTTCGTTCATGCCGTGCAGGACTATGCCATTTTCATGCTCGATCCCCAGGGTAATATTGCCACCTGGAATCTCGGCGCCGAGCGGCTCAAGGGATATGAAGCCAGCGAGATTATCGGAAAGCATTTTTCGATCTTCTATCCGGCGGCCGAGCGGGATGAAAAACCGAAGTACGAACTGGAGGTGGCCTCCAGGGAGGGCCGCTTCGAGGATGAAGGCTGGCGCTTGCGCAAGGACGGCTCGCGCTTCTGGGCCAACGTTGTTATCACCGCCATTCGCGATGATGCCGGGCGGCTGATCGGGTACGGCAAAGTAACGCGCGACCTAACCGATCGTATGCTGGCGGTCAAGGCGCTGAAGGAATCTGAGGCCAAGCTGCGTCAGTCCGAGAAGTCGCTTCGGGAACTGTCTCTGCACTTGTTGCGCTCGCAGGATGAAGAGCGCCGGCAAATCGGCCGCGAAATGCACGATAGCCTCGGCCAATATCTCTCTGTTTTGAAACTGAGACTTGAATCCATGGCCGTTCCGGAGGGGCATTCCGGCGAGGTGAACGGCTGCATCGAGTTGCTCGACAGCTGCCTCAAGGAGGTCCGTACCGTTTCGTATCTCTTGTATCCACCGATGCTGGAGGAATTGGGACTGAAATCAGCGGTCCAGTGGTACCTGGCTGGCTTTTCCAAACGCAGCGGCATCAGGACTGACTTCCAAGTTCCCGAGGATTTCGGCCGCATCGGGCGAGATGCGGAGCTGGTTTTGTTCCGGGTGCTGCAGGAGGCATTGACGAATGTGCAGAGGCACTCCGGCAGCAGCACGGCGGCGATTCGTATCTGCTTGGCGGACGATTCGGTGGTTCTGGAAGTGGAGGATTACGGCAAAGGACTGCCGTCCGTTCTGTTGGAGCAAGGCGGCCACGACTGGATGGGCTATGGGGGAGTTGGGCTTCGAGGGATGCGCGAGCGTCTGGAGCAGTTGGGCGGGTCGCTCGACGTTTCGTCCAGTCCTGCCGGCACGTTGGTGCGCGCGACGGTGCCGGTGCAAAAAATCGCCACTGCCAGGTAACAGATACCGGATGCCGAAATAGGAATTTCTATCGTCATGGCTGCGACTAAAAAGACGGCGGCGCGGATCGTATTGGTGGATGACCACGAGGTATTGCGGGAAGGAGTGCGCGCGCTCTTTGCGAAGTTGCGGCCGCAATGGCGGATATGCGGCGAAGGCACCGACGGCGACGAGACCGTCGCTCTCGCGCGCGAGTTGGATCCCGATATCGTTATTCTCGACATAACCATGCCGAGCGTCAGCGGGCTGGAGGCATGCGCGCGCATGAGGAAATCGGGCATCAAGACTCCGGTGCTTATCTTCACTACTCACGAATCGGAAACCTTGGAAGGCGAAGTTCGCAAAGCGGGCGCCCAAGGCTACGTGTTGAAGACGCAGGCCGCGCGCAATCTGGTGGAGGCGATTGACACGATCTTGAGCGGAGGAACTTTCTTCGGCGGACCCGATCCGGCCAAGACTCCTAATGAAAATCGGCCGCCGAATTCCGGAATTCTGCGGCGGCGAAGGCTGGCCCAGGCGACCTAATTGGCTCGCTTGATTGGATTTTAGGATTTACTTGCCGTTTGCGGCGCTTGCGCGGTTTGCGAAGCGGGCAGTTCGATGCCCAAAAACTTCGCGGCATTGAGCAGCAGAATCTTTGGGCGCACGGAATCTTTCAGGGGCAGCTCCGCGAATTCCGCGAGCCAACGCTCGGGCGTCATCATCGGAAAGTCGGTGCCGAAGAAGGCCTTATCCTGCACCAGAGTGTTGATGTTGTGGACCGTGGAGGCAGGGAAATATTTCGGCGCCCATCCGGAAAGGTCCATGTAGGTGTTGCCCTTGTGGCGCAGGACGGCAAGCTGATCGTCATGCCATGGCCATGAGGGATGCGCCATGATGATGCGCATCTCCGGAAACCACGCCGCCAGGTTGTCGATGTACGGAATCGGCTTGCAGTATTCGAGCAAAATTCCTTTTCCGCCGGGTGATCCCGCAGCCACCGCCGTGGTGCCGGTGTGAAAAATGACCGGCAGCTTCAGCCGGACGATTTCTTCATAGATTGGAAAGAAGCGCTCGTTGGTAGGATCGAAGCCTTGCGCCGCCTGCTGAAATTTCATTCCGCGCAGACCCATATCCGCGCAGTGCTTCACTTCGTCAACGGCAACTTTTCCCTTCCACGGGTCGACGCTGCCGAAGCCGATAAACGTCTGCGGATACTTTTTCATCCAGCCGGCGGTTTCGGAATTGTCGATTTTGACGCCGGAGCGCGTTTCGCCATCGACATCGAAGATCACTGCCATCATGTCCATGCTCTGATACATCTCGGCCATGCCGTCCGGATCGCTTGACCACTTGCCCGTGTTCATGGGCAGACCGGCCTTGACGGTCGGCGCCCAGCCTTGCTTGGCGCGCTCGCCAGTCAGAATGTGGACGTGCATGTCGATGGCTTTGAGCAAGTACGTCTCCTCGAGGAATGGCCGTTGCGATAGCTACGCCGCCGCCAGCGCAACTCCCTTGATGTGTTCTGGAATATCCATTTCGCAGCAGTCTTTGGCGACTTTTAGCGGAGCGTCGGTTTGCGATTGGACTTCCGCTACACTGATGCCGGGCGCGCATTCGCGGAGCAGCAAACCTTCGGGCGTCACATCGATCAGCGCCATGTCGGTGTAGATGCGCGTCACGCAGTGGGGCGCCGTCAAAGGCAACGTGCAGGCCTTCAAAATTTTCGGCTGACCCTTGGTGCTTACGTGCGTCATGGTGATCCACACATTCTTGATGCCGAACGCCAGATCCATCGCGCCGCCGACTCCAGGCACTTTCGCGCCGGGAGTGCGCCAGTTGGCCAGGTCGCCGTTCGCAGCCACTTCCAGAGCGCCGAGCACGGTGTGGGTAATGTGGCCGCCGCGGACCATGGCAAACGACATGGGATGATCGAAGAAACAGCCTCCAGGCAGCATGGTCACGTACTGCTTGCCCGCATTAATCAGATCCACGTCTTCGGTGCCGGGCTCGGCGATCGGGCCCATTCCGAGGATGCCGTTTTCGCTGTGAAAGAGGATCTCCTTATCCGGAGAAAGATACGAGGACACTTGCGTCGGGATGCCGATCCCGAGATTGACGTAGCTGCCGTCAGGAAGATCGCAGGCTACTCGATAGGCTATGCCGTCGCGTGTGAGTTTCAATGGTCTCTCTCCCTTGGCTAATTGCGGTTCTTTCGCCACTGGCTACTTGGGCGGTCCAATTTCGATCAGTTTCGGATGGCGCGGGCAGTGCACCAGTTTGTCGACGAAAATTCCCGGCGCGTGGACGTCTTCAGCATCGATGCCGCCGACGGGAACGAGCTCGTCGACCTCCGCTAGCGTCACATTCCCGGCCATGGCCATGGCGATGTTGAAGTTGCGCATGGCTTTGCGGAACTGCAGATTGCCGAGGCGGTCGCCACGATGGGCGCGAATCATCGCGAAATCAGCGTGCAGCGGCTTTTCAAACACGTAATCGCGGCCATCTATCGTGCGCGTTTCTTTGCCCTTGGCGAGCTCGGTGCCCGCGGAAGTGGGCGTGAAAAATCCGCCGAGGCCCGCGCCAGCTGCGCGAATTCGCTCGGCCAACGTGCCTTGCGGCACCAGTTCGAGCTCGATCTGCCCCTTCAAATACAGCTCCTGAAAATAGATCGCGCCCGGATTGTTGGGGAACGAGGCGGTCACTTTCCTCACACGCCCGTCTTTAATCAAACCGCCCAGCGCCCAATCTCCGGCGCCGGCGCCGTTGTGAATCACTGCAAGGTTCTTCACACCCTTTCGCCGCACAGCTTCCAGCAGCTGGCCGGGAAGGCCGGGGTCGCCAAATCCGCCAAGCATCAGCGTGGCGCCGTCAAACACCGGTTCTACCGCTTCATCGCAATTTTTCAGCGTTTTGTCTATCACGTGTGGTCCCTGAATGCGCCAGAAATCGTAGCATGTGACGCGGGGCATGTTCAATGCGGATGGAGAGTTACAGAACGCATAGCACTGACTTGGTGCAAGGGCGCCTTGGAGCGCCGTGGCACGGTGAAAGCGTCGTTTCTGGCGAAGCTCAGAACTCGAAGCGCACGGCGAGCTGAATCTCGCGCTTCGGGAAGTCGGATGTGAAGGTGAGCGGAGTACTGGGATTGGCGATCACGCCGCCGGGCAGCACCGTTCCGGGCTTGATACCGTGGACGTTAAAGGTGGTAGCGCCGTTCCCGCCGTAGGCTGTTGGCAGGCCGAAAAATGGCCCGACCACGTTGTTCACGCTGGCGTAGTTGGTGCGATTGAACAGATTAAACGCCTGCGCCATGAACTGCAGCGAGCGCGATTCGCCGAGCTTGTACTTCCAGTTCAGCGCCATATCGAAATTGACCATGTTGGGACCGAGTCCGGTATCGCGCGCGGAGCCGATGGGACGATCGTTGGTAGGGTGGTTATCGCCATTCACTTCGCTGCCGGCCAGCAAATTGAAGGGATGGCCGCTGTTGTAGGTGAAGATTGGCGAAAGCTCGAACCCGGAAAGGATGCGTTCTTTCCAGGGGCTATCCGCGACGGCGGCGACCACAACCTTATTGCGCTGGTCGAATTCCGAAAGGGCGCGCTCGGCATTCAGATCGGTTTCATCCTCCGGCGCGTAATCGCTGTTGAAGTCGGTGGTCGTATCGAACGCTTTGCTGTACGTGTAGTTCGCCATCAGGGTGAAGTAGTCGCTGTATTGCTTCTTGATTTCGAAAATGCCGCCTTCATAGAGCGCGGACGCTGCCGAGCTGTAACGATTATTCTGCGCGATCAGAGGATTCACGAAGCAGGCGAACGGATTCGCGGCGCAGGGAGACGGCTGCGAGGTCAAGATGCTGTACGGGTCGGCTGCCGAATTGATGTTCCAGTCGCGATAGGTCGCCGTCTTGCCGTTGGCGAGAGGCAGAGTTACTTCGGGAGCAGGAAGGATGTTGGTGTCCAGCGCGACGGGCAGATGCAGCGTGTGCGAATAGATGAAGCTGGCGGAGATCGAAAGTCCCGGAGCGATCTCGCGCTCGATTCCGAGCTCCGCCTGTTGTGAATACGGGTCCTGATAATTTCGCTGATCGCTGAAGAGCACCGAAGCCGGCGGAATCGCCCCACTGTTCGTGATGGGCGCGCCGATCAGCGGGGAGAGTGCAGCGGGTGTGATGCAAGCTGCGTTCCCGGGCGTGGGTGTGGTGCACTGAACCAAACCTTGTGCGAAGAGCCCGCCGAATACGGTCGCGGAGGTATAGGTCGGATTCGGATTCAGATAGACGCCCAGGTTTGACGGGTAGCCGGTCAGCGGAACCACGTAGATTCCGATTTTCCGATTGCAGGGGCTGCTGCCATTACCAGGGAAAATCGGGAAGTTCAGGATGCCGCACGCGGCGACTGCATTTGCCACCTGATTTCCAGAGGCTTGATTTTCAACGGAGCTGCGGTTGGCGTTCAGCACGCCGAGCGTGTTGTCCACATCCGGGATTTGAAAATAGGTGGTGCCGTAAAAGATTCCGTATCCGGCACGGATCACCGTCTTGTGATCGCCGAAGGGATCCCAGGCGAAGGAGATTCGCGGCGCCACGTTGTTATAGTCGCTGTTGAGCGGCGCGGATTCAGTGTCCATCTCGTACCGCAGGCCGTAATTGAATGTGAAGTTCGGAGCAATCTGCCAGGAATCCTGCCAGTAGAGAGCCGTGTACGGACGCGTGGCGGCGTAGACAGGCGTGCCGAAACCTTGTTCGAGCTCCAGCGGCGCGCCGAGCGACGCGGCTTGCAGCGGATCGATGGCCGCGGGAAACGCGGCGACGCCGCACGCGCTCGGAGTGCTCAGGCATGGGCTGAGCGCATTGCCGGGAATCGAGCCGAAGATGAAGCGGCCCGGCATGTACGTGTTCGCCTGGGTGTGGTCGCCGCGTAGAAGTTCGTCCGCTCCAAATTTGAAGGTGTGGTGACCACGGATGACGGTGAGGTTGTCTGAAAAGTCGTACCGGCGCAGGATGGTGCGGTTGGGCAGGAAAATATTCGTGCCTAGCGACGCGATGCCGGGAATTTGCAACCCAACTTCGCCCGGCTCGTTGGGAATCACGCCGGTGTAGTTGTAGTCAAACTGTACGCGCGCTTCGTTCTGCATGGTGGCGCTGAACTCGTGGAACCAGGAGCCTTGCAGAGTGTTGTCAAAGGTGTGCAGCGAACTGCCCGCCGAGTAGCCGGTGAGCGACTGCACGTCGGGGCTTTCTTCCAAATCGTGACCGTAGCTGTACCGCAGAAACGCCTGATCGTGTTCGCCGAATTGATGGTCCAGCCGCGCAGAGGCGAGATATTCGCGCGTGTTGTAGGGGAACAAGCCGCTGTTGCCTTCCAGTTGCCCGATCAAGAATTGATCTACGGCATTCTGGTTGGCGGATACCCCGCTCGTTGGGCTCACGGTCAGTGCGGCTTGCAGTGCGGCTGCGCACACGACTGCAGGCAAAGTCTGAATCGTAGGCGGCGCGCCAGGATTAAACTCGGTAAGGCAGGGAACGGTAGCCGCGCCTTCGGCAGCGAGTCCGCTGACGATCGCCTGCTGTGCCGCTCGCGGATCGGTCACGGGGAACGCGGTTGGAGAAGCGGCAGTAGGACCCGCAAAGATCGAGGTGTTTGTCAGGAGCGGCACGGCATTTTGTGAATCTTCATGCAGGCCTTCGAAAGACACGAACATGAACGTCTTGTTCTTCTTGATGGGAAAGCCGAGCGTGCCGCCAAATTGCTGGCGATTCAGGGAGTTTTTCACCGGCAGACCTTCCGCATCGAACGAAAAAGCGCCGCCCGGAGCGAGCGCCTGTCCAAAAGCGAAGGGATCGCGCGCATCCAGCGCGTCGTTGCGGAAATAACCGTACACGCTGCCGTGGACGTTGTTGGTTCCGGACTTCGTGACGATGTTGATGGATGCGCCGCTTGCGCCGCCGAGATCGGCGGAGTAATTGCTGCGATTGATTTGAAATTCCTGGACCGCGTCCTGGCTTACGTTCAACCGCACGCCGCCAGAATCATCGTTCGCTTCACCGCCGTCCACTGTGACGCTGTTGCCACGTCCGTTGCTGCCGTAAAAAGAGAGTCCGCTCTGCGGGGTCTGTTTGACGCGAAAATCCTGATCGGAGGCCAGCCGCGTGGAATTCGAAACGCCCGGCGCAAGCAGGGTAAACGTCAAATAATCGCGCCGGTTGATCGGCAGATCGCTGATGTATCGTTCGTTGATGGAATTGGCTTGCTGCGATTGCTCGACGTCCACGGTGGGAGGCGCGCTGGTAACTTCGACGCGTTGCTGCATTTTTGATACGGTCAATTGAAAATCGGCGACAGTGACTTGCCCTACTGAAATGGTGACTGACTTCTCGACGATAGCTTCAAAGCCATTGGCGGTGGCCGTCACTTGGTAATTCGCCGGCGGCAGGCCGGCGATCCGATACTCGCCGGTGCTGTCGGTCGCGGCGCTGCGCTGGAATCCCCTGGCGGCCAGTGAGGCAGTGACCGTGGCATTCGCCACGGCAGCTCCGGAAGGATCGGTGACGGTTCCGCTTAAATCGCCGGACGCGCCGACGCCTTGTGCCCGAGCGCCTTGCATCAGGAAAAGAGACACGAAGCCGGCAAACAGCATAAGCCATATGCGTTTCATAGCTTCTCTCCTCGTTTCCGGAAAATTCCAGCTGATGGAGCCCTCGTTGAGGAGACATATACGTGCTAGTGCGTCTGTAAGTCAATCTGCTTCTTGGCTGTAGTTTCGGTGGTTTACAGGCGCGTGCTCACGACGATGCGCGAAAGCGGCGAAGGAAAGGATTTTAGGAGTGACGAGCTTGCCAGCGGCTAATCGGCGGGCTGCGACGTTCCCAGCATAGCGGGAGTAACGTTAAATGTGAGGCGTACCCAGTTGCTATCGCGGTTGACGCTGGCGTTACTAAGCAGGCCGGTCAAGAACAGCGCTTGCTGTTTGGTCATCTGCCTGCGAATGCTCGGGTCGGCGAGTTCCGCACGTCCGAAAATGCGAAATGTGTCGGCCAGCGTGGAGATGTAAATGGCGTTCTTGATGGAGTCGCACTGTGCGTCGACTACTGTGTGAATGTTTTGGCCGTCGGGCTGCGCCGCCATCGTGATTTCCTGAACGCTGCGCGCGAGTTGTTCGAGCTGTGGAGAATTTCTGAAGTTGGAATAGAAACTTTTCGGTAAATTGGCGGTGCGGGCAACGGCGAAAATTTGTGCGCCTGCCACTCGGTTGATGCGGCCCTGCATGGCTGCAGCGTTTGAGGTTGGTCCCCCGATGGTTAGCAGACTGACCGGATCTTGTCCGCTGGCGATCAGAATGCGCGTGGAGGAGAGAAACTCGAAAGCGACGGGCGGATTGCCGGGAACATCGTAGAGCGTTTGTGAGCCGTCCTTTAGGCTCTTTCCGGTGCGCAGCGCGTAGGCTTGAATCTTCTTTTCATCGAAGCGGCCGTCGGCGACCGCCAGCACGCGATTCTGGCCGATTCCTGCCGCCGACTGCATTAAATTCGATGGCCAAAAGGCGACGGCAACTTTGTCGAGATCGCGCGTGTAATCGAACCCGGTATCGCGGACGAAATCACGATATTCGCGGTCTTCCTGCGGCCCAGGGGCGGCGAGTCCCAAAACGGAACCGAGCGGAGTGTTTTGCAGGGTGCGAAGGTTCGAGACGTCGGCGTAGCCAATTACGGGCGCGGTCGCGGGCAACTCACTGAAAATGCTGGGCGGAGTGCCCGGATGCGCGGGCGCTGGCGCAATCGGCTGCTTCCCGCCGTGTACGTACCATGCGGCAGCGATAGCAGCCAGGCAGAGAAGCACTGCGACGGCGACAAGCGCGCGAGTTTTAGATGCGAGGGGCACGATGTATCAAAATCGATGCGGCAAGCAGTTTAATGGCTTGGCGACAATATTGCACACTTGATTGCACACCTGAAAGTGCGAGGAATCTACCGGAGGCGCTGTCGCATCCAACATGGTGCGGACGCGCTAACCGGTATTTGTCCCCAGGTCTTCCTTCTCGTGTGATAGCGAGCCTATCCAAAATTTGACTCGAAAACATCGAGTAGTCAAATTCGCTTCTTGGATGTATAATTTAGATCGTTCCGGCGAGAGAACAGGCAGTAATAATAATCCATCCACTGGCACTCCTATTGCGGCGTTCCGGGAGCCTGTTGCAATCCGATTGCCGGTGTGATAACTTTGTCCGGTTTGCGCCGGGGCTGGCGTAGCTCAGTTGGTAGAGCATCTGATTTGTAATCAGAGGGTCGGGGGTTCAAATCCCTCCGCCAGCTGAGTTTTGAGGGATCGGATTTTTGTTGGCAGGTATTAGGACGGATTCCTCGCAAATTAAACGTTCGGGCTGGTGTCTTTAGACACGAGCCCTATCTGCGTTACAGCGCGCCTCAAATAAGTCCGGATCGGTACTGGCAGGATTGGAAGGATAACTTTTGCGTGTCGCACGAATTCCGGGACGGGTGGGTGAGTGGCTAAAACCAGCAGACTGTAAATCTGCCGCTCCTTGCGGGCTACGGAGGTTCGAATCCTCCCCCGTCCACCAGCGTTCCGAAGAGATTTGGGCCCGGTGACTTGGTAAGCGCGAATAGAGTTATTTGAATGGCGTGAGGGGCCCGGATCTCGATAGGGGATGGCTGGCGCCGACACGAGGGATTGCGATAGGCCGGTTCGGGCCTGGGTAGCTCAGTTGGTAGAGCGCGTCCTTGGTAAGGACGAGGTCACCGGTTCAATCCCGGTCCCAGGCTCCAGCTCGAAGCAGCTGAAGCAGTACGGAATGAGCGGGGGTAACTCAGGGGTAGAGTCTCTGCCTTCCAAGCAGATGGTCGCGGGTTCAAATCCCGTCCCCCGCTCCATCGCTGCTGAGTTGAGCTGGCCGGGAATCAGAGTTTAGGTTGTTGAGTTTGGAAGGAACTGACCGCGGCCTCTGCCGCGAGTTTGGACAAGAGGTTAAAGCGAGATGGCGAAGGAGAAATTCGAGCGGAGCAAGCCGCACGTAAACGTGGGGACGATCGGGCACATCGACCACGGCAAGACGACCTTGACGGCGGCGATCACCAAAGTGCTCAG
>Ga0335074_10002262_pt1 | contig 26204 bp, 23 predicted proteins | sample Lox_Sample_23_FD_206715 | JGI IMG/M metagenome (GOLD analysis project Ga0335074, IMG submission 206715) | Soil microbial communities from Loxahatchee National Wildlife Refuge, Florida, United States - Lox_Sample_2.3 | ecosystem: Environmental > Terrestrial > Soil > Wetlands | place: USA...
GCTCAGGTCGATGAACGCAATGCTCTCTGCGACGAGTTTCTTGATTTATGTACCATGCACGGCGAAAGCCATCCCGGCGAACGCCGGCTGGCGCGCGCGTTTCTCGAGCGCATCGAGCGCGGCGAGGTGGGATCACCAACTGTAGAAGATAGACCGCTCTGGTAGCGCACCGTGGGCCACATTCCATCCCTCGGCAGTGTTTCCGCAGAAGGATGGAAAAGAGGCTGTTTGCCTGGACTCACGCGATCAGAAGCGCACGCCGAATGTGACCGGAATCAGCTCAGTAGTCCCCAGGCCGTTAGCCTGCGTGGCGGGCGGAGTATGGATAAATGTGTAGCGCGCCTCGGCGAAAATCTGCGTTTTGCTATCGCCACCATACATGCCGCCCCCCAGGCGATGATAGAGGCCAAAGCCCGCGTTAGCGCCCCACTGATTCGACGTGAACGAGGCCACAGTAACATTTTCGTAGTACTCGCCGTAATAGCTGATTGCCTCTTCAGGCGCTTGGAAATTGGTCGACTTGTGATACCACCCGAAACCGCCGACCAGGTAAATGCCATTTGCACTCTTGGGGAAGAGGTCGATGACCGGAGAGCCGGTGATCGAGTTCAAATGGGTGTTGCCCGCCGAGATGTCGTCCGCATCGCCGGTAGCGTTATTGACCGCCGAAATCAGCGCCCCTGGCAGCTTGTCGTCCATGAATTGATATTCAGCCAGCACCGACAGCCACTTGTCGAAGCGCAGACCTCCGCCAAGTGTTACGTTGCCGCCGAAGGTGATGACCGGTACGGGTTCCGGAGCTCCATTGGATTGGGAGACCACCCCGTACTGGTTGGTGTCGTTGCCGATCGGAGCGTTGAAACCGGCGCCCGCCTCAAACGTCCAGTTATGCAGGAAGCTGGTTTTGCCGGAAGAACCTCCGCCGCCATACTGGCCGCCACCCGCCCCAGCGCCTTCTGCCGGTGAAGCCGCTGGATTTGCGCTTTCAGGCAGAGCGTACGCAGTAAGTTGCAATCCCGAGGCGCTCAACCCGTCCTGGCTCGAAGAGTAGCCGGGCGCGAAGGACGGATTGGAAGAAGTGGTAGACTGTGCGCTCGCAAAGGCGGCCGCGCCCAAAGCCATGCAGCCCAATAAACTCGCATGCCGCATCTGCGGCATCAAAGAGGAGAACGACATGTCGGAACCTCAAGGATCAAATTGTCTTATGTGCAACCGGGCGGTCTGCTCCCGGCTTTTCAGTTAGACACCAAATCGCGCCGGAGGTTGCTTTTTGAAGGCCTGATTTCCCCCCTGGTGGGACAGGGATCGTCGTCAGTATCTGCGACCCGGGCGAAGGGAACCATGTGAACCCCTCGGTCGGTTTCCTCCGCCGCAGGCCGGCGCACTCGCCAACTTGCTGACTTTACCCCTGGATATCAAACTGCTCCGGGTGCAACGTCGGATCGCTCTTTACCAGGACATTCTTGCCGATCAGCTCCTCAAATTCGTTGAGCCAGCGGTTGCCGTTCGATTTCAGAATCTTCACCGTCTCCGGATGCACGCGCAGCATGACATCTGCATTCTCAAAGTGCTTCCGCATCTTGCGCATCTCGATGTAGATCTCGTTGCAGACCGTGGCCGGGCTTTTCACCATCCCCGTCGCCTGGCAGGTGGGGCAGGGAACGCTCAGCGTCCGCTCCAGCGACTGCTTGACCCGCTTGCGGGTGATCGCCACCAGACCGAAATCATTGAACTGCAATACCTTCGTCGGCGCGCGATCGCTTTTCAGCGCTTCTTCCAGAGCCGCCATTACTTTGAAGCGGTTCTTGCGCTCGTCCATGTCGATAAAATCGATCACGATAATGCCGCCCAGGTCGCGCAGCCGGATCTGTCGCACGATCTCCGGCACCGCATCGAGGTTTGTCTTCAGGATCGTGTCCTCTAGCCGCGCCGACTTGCCCACGTACTTGCCCGTGTTGATGTCGATCGCGACCAGCGCTTCGGTCTGGTTGATCACGATCGATCCACCGCTCTTCAACCAAACCTTTGAGCGCAGCGCCTTCGAGATTTCGTCCTGAATGCCGAAATGCTCAAAGAGCGGCGTCTCTTTGGTGTAAAGCTTCACTCGCCGCACCAGGTTCGGCGAAAAACGGTTGAGAAAACGCACGATGCGCTCGTAATCTTCCTGCGAATCCACCCAGATCGATGCGAAGGTCTCGCTTACCTGGTCGCGCAAAATCCGCTCGATGAGCGATAGATCGTGATAGATGAGCGCCGGCGCCTTCGATTGTTCCGAGCGTTGCTTGATCTCGCTCCACAGGTTCATCAGGAAACGAAGGTCGGCGCGCAATTCCTCTTCCGATGCCCCTTCCGCCGCCGTGCGCACGATAAATCCGCCCGAAGAGTCTCCTCGCTCGTGCAACAGAACCCGCTTCAGGCGATGACGCTCTTCATCGGAGGCGATTTTCCGGCTTACCCCCACGTGCCCCACCGTCGGCATGAACACCAGGAACCGGCCGGGCAGCGCGATGTGACTGGTGATGCGCGCGCCCTTCTTGGCAATCGGCTCCTTGGCGATCTGCACCAGGATCTCCTGGCCCGACTTCAAGAGGTCTGAGATGATCGGCAGATTGCTCGTTTGCGCCGACCGCCGCGCCGCCGCGCGCCGTCCGCCCTGTATCCCCCGGCCGCGCTGTTCGCGCCGTCCGCGGGGTTGGCGATCGCGGCTGGCAGGGCTCGGCGCTCCCGCAGGCGCCTCTTCCTCGTCCGCGGTTTCAAATGCCTCCTCCTCCACGCCCTTGTCGTCCAGGTCCATCTGGATGCGGTGATCGAGATGCGCTTCCTGCAGCATCTCGCCCAGGTCTCCGGTGCGCAGGTGCGTAGGCAGCGTCTCTTCTTCGTAATCGTCCAGGTCATGCGCCTCCGCCTTGTGCCGGTGCCTATGCGGCGATTCGAATTCCTCGCCTTCGATCACCTCTTCTTCCACCAGACCGGCGCCGGGCGTATAGGTGGATTTCGGCTGAGCCTTCTCCGCCACAGCGGAGTCCGCCTTGGTTTCGTCGTCCTTCTTTTTCTTGCCCCCAAATCCAAATAAACGGAATCCCGTTGGGCCGTTAGGATCCACGCGGTGCGATGCAGAGGCATCCCCCTCCCCCTCTTGGGAGGTGGAACTTTCGCCGCCTTCCCGCGGCGGGTCGAGGGCACTTTCTTGAGCTGCCTCCGGCTCCTGATCTGGCTCGCCTGCAATGGATTCTTCGACCTTCTCAAGCTCCGGGAGAGCTTCTTCACCAGAGAGCGTTTCCGAATGCGAGACAAAGAAGTCCTCTTCGAACTCAATTGCCGGTTCCTGCGGCCCGGCCGCCTCAATCTCGTGAAGCGCCGGTGGAACCAGTTCTTCCATCTCTTCAAAAGCCACTTCTTCCGAATCTTCGAATTCCGGTTCAATGGCGGGTTCGTCGTGCCGCTCGGCTACTTCTTTGCCTTCCGGTTCCACCTGGCGCCCGCGATGCCGCGACAAAGACTCCCCGGGCAGCACGCCGCTGCCGTCCCATGAGAGCGGAGCTTCCACAAGCGTCGACGGTTTCGCACTTGTTGCCCGGCGCGCCCGAACCTCAGCCTCGGCGGCCGGTTTCGCATTTTCCGCATCCGGCGTTCCGCCGTACTTCGAAAGCGACTCACCGGGGAGCAGGAATCGTTCGGAGGCTCTCGGGTGGCGCTCCTCACGCGCCCCGGCATGCGGTACCGGCGGGTGAACCTCCGCCGCAGGTAAGTCGGTTTCTTCGGCTTCGGTGAAAGGCTCCGCCGCCGGCCCTGATTCCGTCGGCGCCATGGGCGATCCGCCTGGCCCGCGTCCCCCACGTCTGCGCCGCCGTCCACGCCAGCGCTGACCACCCTCCCGCTCTGGCAGGGTTTTTCCTGATGAATCTGAAGTTTCATCGGGAGAGGGGGGCATTACGGCGCCGGTCGCGGCTTCCTCCGCAGGCCGGAACTGGCTTGCTTGCGCATCCTGCCGCTGGCCGTTGCGCTGCCCGCGGTCTTCGTGGCGTCCGCCGCTTCGTTCCCGGCTTTGGCCGTGATGCACCTCGTGCGGGGCGGTCCCGCCGGCCGCAGCCTTCTCCAGTTCGTCGGTCTCTTCCTGGTCTTCGAGCTCAATGAAGTCGGTCACGTACAGAAACGCGTCCCGCTCCAGGCCGAGATCGACAAATGCCGACTGCATGCCCGGCAAAACGCGCGTCACGCGCCCGTTGTAAATGGATCCTGCGAGGGTGTATTCGTTTTCGCGTTCGTAATAGATTTCCGCGAGTTGATCGTCTTCTAAAATCGCCAGCCGCGTCTCATGCGGCGTGCTGGAAATGCAAATCTCTTTTGCCATCGTACCTTTCCGTCCGGTGCCAAGCGGCAGCCGGAACCCACGGCAAGGATCGATGAAAACGCGAATTCTCGGCAGGGAAATGGACAGGGGTCCGGGAGCGCTGCGATATCGGCTGCCTTGCGGTGGCCTCACCCACAGGTGGCGAACCAGGGCAAAGCCGCGCGGGCCCTTCGTTGCCATGGTCCTCTGGCAGAGACTTTGTGGCCGCCCGTGCCGGAACTTCCGGCGGGGCCGTTCGGTCTTCGCCTCCTCCAGCAAGGTTCTGCGCCGGCGCACTGAAAAATCTGGCTCTCGATCCGCTCGCGCGCCTCTTGCTGTTCAGGAGCCGGAAACCGAGGCGCGCCACCAGGCGACTGATCTTTGTCGCCAGGGTGAAGCGCACTCCCCGTCTCTGCGTGCTCATAATCCAATCCTGCCGGTCGCGATCCATCAGGGACCCTGCCGGCGAACTACTTGAACTTCCCCTCCAACGGCTCCGAGCGGTCGAATGCCGCCCTCGGCGCCGCAAGAGTTCAATCTTGCTTCAACGTCGCCTGGGTCTCGAGAGGTCAATGCTCGAAGTGCCAGGACGCGTCAGTTAACGAACCGGCGCATGTGGACGTTCATTGCCACGCCTAGCGCCAGGAACGTGAACAACACCGAAGATCCACCGTAACTCATTAAGGGTAAAGGGATTCCGGTGACCGGCATAAACCCGATGACCATGCCCACGTTGACCGCGATCTGGAAGGTCAACACAGCCACGATACCCATGATAATCAGGGCCCCGGGCAGGTCAGCGGCGGTTTGTGCGTTTTGAATCAAACGCATCAATATTAGGAAGTATAGCAGCAGCACAACTGCAGCGCCCGCAAAGCCGTGCTCCTCACTGAATGCGGCAAAGATGAAGTCTGTGTACGGGATGGGCAGAAAGTACCCCTGCGTCTGGCTGCCTTTTTCCGACCCTTTGCCCCAGATCCCGCCCGATCCGACTGCAATCAGCGACTGCCTTACCTGGTAGCCGCTGCCTCTCGGGTCGGTATCGGGATTGATAAAGCTCGTCAGTCGCGCTTTCTGGTACGGCTTCAGCAGCTTGCCGCTCGACCAGACGCCGCCAATCAGCGCCAGCCCGCATGTGACAAGAATCGCCGCCTGCTTGAAATTGATGCCCCCCAGAAAGAGACCCGCAACCAGGATCGGCGCGTAGGTCAGCGTTGTTCCCAGGTCAGGCTGTTTGATCACCAGCACCATGGGAACGCCAACCAGCGCAAACGCCTTGAAGATTTCCCTCCACGTCAGATTGCGCCCGCCAAGATTGGCAAAGTAGCGTGCAACCATCAGCATCAGCACGAATTTGACGAACTCCGACGGCTGGAACATCAACGGCCCGGCCTTGATCCAGCGACGCCCGCCCAGCGCGTTGTGGCCCAGCGGCGTAAAGATCGCGGCCAGCGAAAGCAGACCGAATGCATACCCCCAGGGAGCCCAGTCGAGGATCCTGTGGTAATCGATTTTCGAGAACACGAACATCAGGACAATCCCGGTCGAGAACCAGAACATTTGCCGGGACTCGAAGTTCGCGAATCTCGTGTGCACCGTCGTTGACCGCACTTCGACCAGCGAGATCGCGCACATCCCCAGCAGCAGGAGCAGCAGCCACCAATCGAAATCGCGAAAGCTCATAAAGCGTCGCACGGCTACTGAGGTTCCTTCCGCCGCGCCGGCACCGCCGCTGCAATCTGCCCGGTTCCCGCGCCGTCAGGCGCCGATCGGGTGGCACGCTGCTTCTCGGTCGCGGGCTTCGCTGCCATCGTGCCGGCCGTTGCATTCTTCGCCGTGGGCGCCCCCTCGGCGCCACCTCGGCCATCGACATAAAAATGCCCGCTCATGATCTTTGCCGGTGCTCCGTTCGGCGCGCTCGAGTTGGAATTCGGCGCCGTCCACACTGCCCCCACCTCAACCGGCTTTGCCGGCGCCTCGGCCTTCTCCGGAGGCAGATTTCCGGCCTCGCGCCGCTTTTTGTTCACATACGCGGCGATCACCTGCGCCCCCAGCCGCGCCGGGTAATAGCTGAATTCGCCCTGCTGCCACAACACGCAAACCACCAGCTCGGGATTCCGCCGCGGCACCACCCCCACAAACCAGACATTGGGATAGGTGCTTTTGCCTTTGCCGGTCTTTTCGAGGGCCTCGTGGCTCATCTGCTGCGCGGTCCCCGTCTTTCCGGCGATATCAATTCCTTCAAGGTGCGCCGAACCTGCGGTGTGAAAATACGCCGGCTCCGTCACTGCCGCCATGCCATCGGTGATAATCGTCCAGTTCTGCGGATCGATGGGAACATATGCGTCCCCCGAACCCGGGAAGCTGTCATTGAGCGCTTTCCGAAAATCCCCCGGAAGCTGATCGGGAAACACCACATGCGGCCTTACAAGGTGTCCGCCTGACGCGATGCCGCCGATAATGCGCGCCAGTTGTATGGGCGTAGCCTCAATCGCTCCCTGGCCGATAGCCACATCCAGCGTTTCGTCGGGATACCAGCGGTGATGGAAGTTCTTGATCAGCCAGTCGGGTGACGGCATCAGCCCCGCCTGCTCGCCGGGCAGATCGATTCCCGTCTTCTGCCCGTAGCCAAATGCCGTTGCGTACTTCACGATTTTGTCGATGCCCAGCTTGTCGCCAAGCATGTAAAAAAACGTATCGCAGGAGTAGGGAATCGCGTTGTAAATGTCCACCGCGCCGTGATGCTCGTCGCAGTGGTGGAAGTAGCCATATGGGCCCCATCCCCCATTGCAGACAATATGCATGTTCTGCGCGACACCCTCCTGCAATCCCGCCACGCTCATCACGATCTTGAACGTCGATCCCGGCGCAAGCTGCGCCTGGATCGCCTTGTCCATCAGCGGATGGTCGGGGTCGGTGACCAGCTTGTTCCAGGCCGAGCGGTCGATCTTGATGGCAAAATCGTTCGGATCGAAACTCGGCCGGGAGACCAGCGCCAGAATCTCCCCATTGCGCGGATCCATCGCCACGATTGCGCCATTGCGATTGCCCAGCGCAAGTTCCGCCGCGCGCTGCAAATCGTTGTCGATCGTCAGCTTCAGGTCCTGCCCCGGCGTCGCGTGCTCAATGCCGAAGTAGCCCACTTCCCGCCCGTGGCTGTCCACAATGACTTCTCGTGACCCGTCCTGCCCCCGCAGCAGCGCGTCGTAAGTCTCCTCCACGCCCGCTTTGCCCACCACGTCGCCCGGCTCATACGCCGCAAACCGCGGGTTGTTCAGGTCGTCCTCGCTCACTTCGCCCACGTAGCCGATCAGGTGCGCCGCAAATCCATCCCGAGGATACAGCCGCCGTTCCTCGTCAATCGTCTCCAGCTCGGGCAGCTCGTTGCGGTGCGCCGCGATAAACGCCTGCTCGTCTGCCGTCACATCCGCCTTGATCGGGATCGGCTGATACCCAGGCTGCGAGCGATACCGGTGCAGCGTCGCGCGCAACTGGTCGAGATCGAGATCGAGACCCTTCGCAATCAGCGGCAGATCGGCTTCAATGTTCTTGCTCTGCTCGCGCACCAGAAAACACGAAACCGACGGGTAGTCGTCGACCACGATGCGGTTGTAGCGATCGAAGAGCTTGCCTCGCGGCGCCAGGATTGGCTCCTTGCGTATGCGATTCTGCTCGGCCAGCACCCGGTAACTGTTGACGTCCAGCACCTGCAATCGCCACAACCCGGCCACCAGCGCCAGCATCATGCAAAGCACGCCGTACTGCACCACCGCTAACTTCAACGGGGAGATCTTTTCGCCGCGATTGCTGCTGGAAACCATGACTCCTATGCTTCAGAATACCCCCACTTCAAAACTACGGCTCAATCCACCATTGCCCAACCAGCACTTTGGTCCTTCCTGAGGCATCGCCTTCCCTCAGGTTAGATTGGCCTCTCACTCCAAGTGTGAAAAGTGCTATAGATGATCGCGCTGCGATTGCCCTGAACGCGGGACACGATATCCGAAAGCTCTTCATCTGCCATCATTCTCTTCCCTGGCCCCTAGCCCCTAGCCCCTGGCCCCTAGTCCCTATTGCCTATTGCCTGCTTCTCAATCCCTGATCTGCAGACGGTCGAGCGCCGGGAACAGCACCAATGCAATCAAAGAATTGCCGATGGCGCGAAACAACTCGGTCAGCCAGCTCCATTCAATCGCCAGCCCCAGTAAAAATCGCGTCACGAACAGATAAATCGTGCTGGAAAGCAAAGACAATACAAAATTCATCAGCAGGCGGATCACGTGGTTGTCCACCTCAACCCGAATCCCCACCGACGCCGCCAGAAATCCCACCACCGTCTTGGCAATTCCATTCACTCCAATGGCGTGATGCGACAGCGCATCCTCAAAGAGTCCCATCGCCGCCCCCATCAGCGTGCCCTGGATCGGGTCGCGCCGCCCCAGCGCGAAATACACCGTCACCACCAGCGGCAGATCGAACCAGTCATAGGGGCTGGTGACGCGCGGCAGCCAGGCCTGCAGAACCAGCGAAAATAGCGGAACCAGCGCGTAAACCAGCAGCGGATAACGGTGGATCTCAAAATCGCGCCGCGCATCGGCGCCGAGCATGGCCATAACTATCGGTTCCTCGGCATCACTATGGCTCTCGCGGCTGCGGCGCCGACTGGGCGGGCTTGGGTTGCGGCTTCGCCGGCGGGCCGGCGCCATCCACCGCCGGACGTTCGGCGTTCTTCGGAGTCTCAATTCCCGCATTCGAGTTCGGATCCGGCGCCACCCCGGGCGGCGTGTATGCCGATCCCGGTGAGAATTCATCCGGGTGCAGCGGCTGCGGCGGCCGCTTGGCAGGATCGGGATTGCTCGTGTCGTACAGCGGCTGTTGGTCGGCCGGCAGGTTCGGATCGATAAGCCCCGGCAGCTTCTCCGCCATAATTGCCGACGCCTTCACCGGATCCGCTGCGGCAGCCTGCGTGCTTTCCGTAATGTCCTGCTGCTCCTGGGGCGAGAATCGCGTCTGCGTCGACGTGATCACCAGCACTTCGTCCAGCCTGTCCAGATGCGCCGCCGGCTTCACGATAATGTCGATCAGCCCATCTCGATCCGGATCGCGTACCACTTTCTCCACCACGCCCACCGGCAGTCCCCGCGGAAAAATCAGATCGCCCCCCGCCGTCAGTACGTTTTCACCCGGCTTGATTCGCTGATCTGCTGTAACTCCAACCACTTCAAGCTGCCCCGCCGCGTCGCCTTTTAAAATGCCGCGGATGCGCGTCGTCTCCAGAATCACCCCCGCCCCGCTCGTCGAATCGTTCACCGCCAGCACCTGCGAGGTATGCGGAAATACGTCGCGCACCTTCCCGACAATGCCGTCCGCTGTGATCACCGCCATGTCCGGCTTCAGCCCGTCCCGTGCGCCCTTGTCGATGTAAAACACGTGCGAGCGGTCGGTGCCGCTTGAGCCGTACGCCTGCGCCGCCAGCGTCGCATAGATGTACTTCTCCTGGAATCCCATCAGCGCCTGCAGCCGTTGCCCCTGCCGCGCATCTTCCAGCAGCGCCCCTTCCTCCAGGCGCAGCCTGTCGACTGTCTCCGCCAGTTCCTTGTTCTGCCTGCGCACGCTCACCAGGTCGAAGTAATTCGACCACATGCCCACGATGCCAAGCTTGGTGCCGTGGACGATTCGTTCCGGCGGCGAAATCACCGCGTTGGCCCACAGCCTGATGAGACGCACACCACCCGTATCGTCGGCATCCAGGGTATTTCGTCCCACGCTCGTGTGCCGCACTTGCATGGCAAGTCCGGCTATTTGCGCCACCAGGATCGCTAGCAGCACTACCAGGTTCCGATAGCGGGAGAGGAAGGATTCCATAAAGCAGTGGTCAGTGGTCAGTTGTCAGTGTTCAGTGAATTTCAATCGACCGTCGCTGTCGCCTGTCTTGCATGCTCTTCTGATCACTGACAACTCGTTCTTAATCAATTTTGATCTTCCGCAGCAGCCTGAAATCCGAGAGCATCTTGCCCGTGCCCAAAACGACCGACGCCAGAGGGTCGTCGGCCACCGAAACCGGCAGCCCCGTCTCCTCGCGAATGCGCTTGTCGAGATTCTTGATCAGCGCGCCGCCGCCCGTCAGCACAATGCCGCGATCGCTGATATCGGCCGACAGCTCCGGCGGTGTCCGCTCCAGCGCCACGCGGATCGCGTTCATAATCACCGCGATGCACTCGCCCAATGCCTCGCGAATCTCGCTGTCGTCGATGGTGATCGTTTTCGGCACCCCCTCGATCAGGTTGCGCCCCTTGATCTCCATGCTCAGCGGCTTGTCCAGCGGAAACGCCGACCCGATCTCCATCTTGATCTGCTCCGCCGTCCGCTCGCCGATCAGCAGGTTGTACTTGCGCTTCAAATAATTGGTGATGGCCTCGTCCATCTGGTTCCCGGCCATGCGCACCGACCGCGAATAGACAATGCCCGACAGCGAAATCACTGCAATATCCGTCGTTCCGCCGCCGATATCCACCACCATATTGCCCGAAGGCTCGGTAATCGGCAGTCCCGCGCCGATCGCCGCCACCATCGCCTGCTCCACCAGGTAGACTTCGCTGGCCTTGGCGCGGTAAGCCGAATCCTCAACTGCGCGTTTCTCCACCTGCGTGATCTCCGAAGGCACTCCGATCACAATCCGCGGGTGCACCAGCATCTTGCGGTTGTGCGCCTTCTGGATGAAGTAGTTCAGCATCTTCTCCGTGACTTTGAAATCGGCAATCACGCCGTCTTTCATGGGCTTGATGGCCACGATGTTGCCGGGCGTGCGCCCCAGCATCTCCTTGGCTTCCTTGCCCACGGCCTCCACTTCGCCGGTGTTCTTATTGATGGCCACGATGGAGGGCTCATTGACCACAATCCCCTTCCCAGCGGCGTATACCAGGGTGTTGGCGGTGCCTAAATCAATGGCCAAATCGCTCGAAAACATGCTGAAAAGTGAGCGGAAGCCATGGGTCCGCGAAGTGCGCGAAGGGTAACCGTTCAAGGACATGGAAAGGGTAATTACCTCAGAAATATTGTACGTCCAGAAGCCTTTCACCGTTGTGAAAGCCCTCAGCTGCACGAGTGAGAAGCATTCTAAGAATAACCTGCACTTACGCGTTGTGCCTGCTCACACCAACGGGCCACGCCATTACCTCGGTACCGGCAAAGCGGCGTACACTGGCGATCGTAGTTCGAGATTCGAGGTTCGTGAGTCGTGGATCGTCGATCGCGAGTCGTCTCGACTCCAGAAACCGGCCCGTGGCCAGTCACGAACCACGACCCACGAACCTCGAATCACGAATCACGACCCACGACCAACATTGCACGAGGCTTTATGACGACTTATCCCGCTTACCACAACCTCATCGGCGGCCAATGGCTGCCCGCCGCCAGCGGCAAAACCATCCTGAACCTCAACCCCGCCGACCACTCCGACGTCGTCGGCGCCTTCCCCGACTCGCAGGCTGAAGACGTGGACTGCGCCGTCGCCGCCGCAAAAAAGGCCTTCGCCTCCTGGCGTCTCGTCCCCGCGCCCAAACGGGCTGAAGTTTTGTTCCGCGCCGCCGCGTTCCTCGTCCAAAACAAGGAAAAATACGCTCGCGACATGACGCGCGAAATGGGCAAGGTGCTGGCCGAGACGCGCGGCGACGTGCAGGAAGCCATCGACGAGGCCTTCTACGTGGCGGGCGAAGGCAGACGCCTCTTCGGCGTAACCACCCCCAGCGAACTGCCCGATAAATTCGCCATGTCCGTGCGTATGCCCGTCGGTGTCGTCGGTCTCATCACGCCGTGGAACTTCCCCATGGCCATCCCCAGCTGGAAGCTCTTTCCCGCGCTCGTCGCCGGCAACACCTGCGTCATCAAGCCGGCCACCGACACCCCGCTCTCGACGTACAACCTCGTCCAGGCGCTGGTTGAAGCCGGCCTGCCGCCCGGAGTCGTCAATATCGTCTGCGGCAGCGGCTCCGGCGCAGGCGCGGCCCTCGCCCAACACCCCGACGTTCGCGCCATCAGCTTCACCGGCTCCAGCGCCGTCGGTTCGCTCGTTGCCCAGCAGGCCGCGCGCACCTTCAAGCAGGTCTCGCTCGAGATGGGCGGCAAGAACGCGCAGATCGTTCTCGACGACGCCAACCTCTCGCTCGCGCTCGACGGCGCGCTGTGGGGCGCATTCGGAACCACCGGCCAGCGCTGCACAGCCACCAGCCGCATCCTGCTCCAGAAGGGAATCGCCGCCGAGTTCACTGAGAAATTCGTGGCTCGTGCCAAAAAGCTCAAGATCGGCAACGGTCTCGACGAGTCGGTCGAGGTCGGCCCGCAGGTCAACGCGGCGCAGATCGAAACATCGCAGCGCTATGTCGAAATCGCCCAGCGTGAAGGCGCGCAGATGTTATGCGGAGGTCATCCCCTCACCGCCGGCGCCTGCGCCCACGGCACGTTCTTCGAGCCAACCGTCTTCGCCGCCGTCAAGCCCTCCATGCGCATCGCCCGCGAAGAAGTCTTCGGCCCGGTTGTCGCGCTCCTCGAGTTTTCCAGCTTCGAAGACGCTGTCGCCATCGCCAACTCCATCGACTACGGCCTGTCCACCGCTCTCTACACGCGCAACGTCAACCGCGCCTTCGCCGCCATGCGCGATCTCGAGGCCGGCATCACCTATATCAACGCGCCCACCATCGGCGCCGAGGTGCACCTGCCCTTCGGCGGCGTCAAGCACACCGGCAACGGCCATCGCGAAGGACTCGGCGCCCTCGACTTCTTCACCACCTGGAAAGCCGTCTACGTCGACTACTCCGACAAGCTCCAGCGCGCCCAGATCGACAACGCGGAGTGAGCGGGTTCGACAGCGCCGGACGCATAATAGCTACCTCGGCTCATACCGCATCGCCACCGCTCCCGATCTGAATTCCAGCCGGCCCACGAGCCTCAAGTCCAGAGGCTTCGATAGCCCCGCGAGCAACGTCGGCCCGTGGCCCACTACCCTGGGTTGCACCATGAACTCGTACTCATCAATCAACCCCAGCTCCGCCAACGCCATCGGGAGCTTTACGCCTGCCACGAACAGCCCCTTACCCGGCTCCTGCTTGAGCTGCTGAACGGCCTTCCCTGGATCGCCGTGCACGAGCTCCGCGTTCCAGTCCACCCGCTGCAGGGTGTTCGACACGACGTACTTCTTGGCCGCGTTGATCGTCCGTGCGAAGGGCTCCATCCATGCAGGCCTCGCTCCCGGCGGTGCTGGTGGCCGCCACGCTGCCTCCATCATTTCGTAAATCACCCGGCCAAAAAGTAGGGCATCGGCCCTTTCGAGATTCTCGACCGCGTGACGATGCAAGTCTTCGTCCGGGATGATTGCTCGATGATCGCAGCACCCATCCAATGTGACGTTGATGGAATAGCGAAGGGGTCGCATTCCGCTAGGGTACTCCAAGGCGGCGCAGTACCATGAGAGGGCCATGGAAACCGGCTCTGATGACGAGGACGACTGGCCGAGCATCGTTTTCTTGCTGCGCGAGGCAGTTCTGCCCACCGCAGAACAGGCGGCCGAGATGGCGAGAGCGGCATGGGGCGCAGCGGGTCAGGTCGAACTTCTCGGCACAGTCGGTCCACACAACTTTGTCATTCGCATCGCACCGCTCACTTTCGCTCTCCATGCGTTCGGCGCCCGCTACGAAGCCGACCCTGGACCACCCAACGCGATGCAGAAGGAGTGTTGGGACCAACACAAAGCGTGGTTGTCAGTCGATCTCCCCGGCCGCCGGGTCGAGGCTCTCCGTCAAAGTCGTCAACTGGCACCCGCCTACAGATCTCTCATGTATTTTGTGCTTAAACATTGGTCTCCCAATTGTTCGGCGCTCTATTTTCCCAGCCAGCAAGCTACCCTTCCCAATTACGGAGATCTAATCGAGAGCATCCGATCTGCCAGACGAGATGGGATCAATCTGGATTTCCTGAAGGAACGGAGGCCCTAACGGTCGAGCCAATTTCGCGCTACAATCCTCCCATGAGCCCGAACGCACAGCGAGTCCTCGATCAAGCCCGGCAACTTTCTCCTGAGGAGAGAGACTGGCTGGCGGAGTGCCTTCTGATTAAGGATGAGAGTGTCTCTGTTGCGGACGTGGAATCAGCGTGGGATGCGGAGATCAAGCGCCGCTTGGATGAGATCGACTCGGGCGCCGTGAAAATGATTCCGGGCGATGAGGTTCTTGCCCGCATGGATGCTCGTCTCAAAGCAAGAAGGCAGCAAATTGCCCGCAAGAATAAAGCCCTATAGCTTCCACCCGGAAGCTGAAACCGAAGCCGACGCAGCATTTGAGAACTATTGGGTCAGAAGTGCTGATGCCGCTTTTGGGTTCGATCAAGAGCTTCGCGACGCCTACCAAACCCTGCAAATCCATCCTTTGGTCTGCCCTCCATACCTGCACGGAACTCGCCGCGTAATCCTCGAGCGCTATCCCTTCTCCGTAATTTTCCGTGAGCGGCTACACGATATCCAGATCATCGCCGTTGCCCACGCCAAGCGCCGCCCCGGCTATTGGGCAACGCGCCTCTAAAATGGTGGTGATATGGAAACCGCCTACGTTCCCAACCCCGCCCGCTATGACCGCGCCATCTTCCGCCGCTGCGGCAACTCCGGCCTCGTGCTCCCCGCCATCACCCTAGGCCTCTGGCAAAACTTCGGCGGAGCCGACGTCTTTGAGACCGCCCGCGCCATGATCCGCCGCGCCTTCGACCGCGGCGTCACGCACTTCGACCTCGCCAACAACTACGGCCCACCCTACGGCTCGGCCGAAGAGAACTTCGGCGTCATCCTGCGCAAGGACTTCGGCCTGCGCAAACACTCCAGCGGCTTGCGCAACGAGCTCCTCATCTCCACCAAGGCCGGCTGGGACATGTGGCCCGGCCCTTACGGCATCGGCGCCTCGCGCAAGTATCTTCTCTCTTCTCTCGATGACAGCCTCCGCCGCATGGGCCTCGACTACGTCGACATCTTCTACGCCCACCGCCCCTGGAAAAACTGCCCCCTCGAAGAAACCATGGGCGCGCTCGCCTCTGCCGTGCACCAGGGCAAGGCCCTTTACGTCGGCATCTCGTCCTATAGTCCCGAGCGCACCCGCGAAGCCGCAGCCATCCTCAAGCAGATGGGCGTGCCGCTGCTCATTCACCAGCCGTCGTATTCCATGCTCAACCGCTGGATCGAAGACGGCCTGCTCGCCGCGCTCGAAGAACTCGGCGTGGGCTGCATCGCCTTTTCGCCTCTCGCTCAGGGCCTGCTCACCGGCAAATACCTGAAGGGCGTGCCCGAAGGCTCCCGCGCCAGGCTCGAAGGCTCCTCGCTGCTCAAGCAATTCCTCAGCGACAAGAACCTCAAATCCGTCCGCGCCCTCAACGAGATCGCCAAAGGCCGCGGCCAGACGCTCGCCCAGATGGCCATCGCCTGGGTGCTGCGCGCGCCGGCCGTCACCTCGGCGCTGATCGGCGCGCGCAACGTCGCCCAGCTCGACGACTCGCTCGACGCGCTGAAGAAACTCAAATTCACCGCCGCGGAACTGAAGGAGATCGACCGCCACGCCCAGGAGGGCGACCTCGATCTCTGGCGGCAGGCCCGCATCGACATGGACTGATGAGCAGGGCGGGAGGGAGCGATTCAGCTGAGGCATCGAGAGCTGGGCGCCTCACATCTCGATGGCGGTCGAAGTCCAATAAGACGAGCACATTGAAAACGACGCTTAGATTTTTGTGCTAATTTTGTGCTTCGCCATCCGAGGCGTTCCCGTTTACCGCGAAGTAACTTTCGACCAACCGACCATGACCTCGGATAAGGAGCCGTTCGCAGGTAGAATTGTCTCGTCAATGAAGATTTCGAAGAAATTGCTTCTTGTCTTTTTCGTGACATGTGCGGCGGGATGGGCGCAATCTACGTCCAGCAGTCTCAAGACCGTAGACTTTAGGAATTTCTCATATCCATGGGTGTATCCCAACAGTTGGCCAGACCATCTGCAATGGATGAGTTTACGGCTGAGGCAGCGTATTCAGTTGGTGAACGGAAAGTGGGACAACCGGGACGACGCCGAAAGAGCGGACGGCTCACAGTTTTCTGGCCTAACGTTGGAGGGAGTTCAATACGTAAGGCTCTCTAGTGGCAATAGCGACGACGCGATCGTAGTTCTGAGGTACGACTCGGGAGGTACTCAGAATCACTACTGGGTTTATGTTTACGGCAACTCGGGCGGAGTCCCAAAACTGCTGGGTTTTTTCCACGCGGGTGATCGAGCCTATTACGGCCTTGACCAGGTTTTTGTGAAAGATCGGATCCTGAACGTTAGGCTGTTCGACCCGAAGCTCCGAGAGGGCGATTGTTGTTCAAGCGGCTACATAAACTACCAGTTCCGCTGGAATGGCGAAGGCTTTGAGGCGATAAGCAACCCTGCTCGCGGGCGTACAGATTCGATGTCGCGGCGACCTGTTTCGGTATTCGGTCTCCCAATCGATCCGCATTAGCCCGATGATTGCACGCATCATCGGGCTATACCTCAGTAAACTTGGTCAATAGCCCTTTTTGCCTTTTTTTAGGAATCACGTCGGACAAATCGCCAGAAAGATTTTGTGCTAAATTGTGCTAACGACCCGCACATCCTGCACCTGCTGCACCAACAGCACTTTGTAGGATCAACAAGTTGAGTGTTTTCAACGCGTCCAATTGTCGGTGCCCCACCTCTCGCTTTTGAGATGTGGGATTCCGGGAACATCAGCCACCCGCCGCTTCCAGCACATCCCTCAGCGCGAAACTCGTCTCCAGCCGCGTCACTCCCGGCAGCCGGCTCAGCTCGTTCTGATGCAGGCGTCCGTAGTCGTCGATTCCCGCCACCCTCGCCACCAGCATGTAATCGTATTGGCCGGCCATCAGGTGACAGCTCACAATGTCGTGGCAGTGGCGCACCGCCGTCTCGAACGCGCTCAGGACCCCTGCCGACTGCCGCTCCAGCGTCACCCGGATATACACCGTCATATGCTTGCCGAACAGACGGTCGTCGATTACGGCTCGATAACCTCGGATCGCCCCCGTTTGCTCCAGTGACAGGATCCGCCGCGATGCAGCCGACGCCGACAATCCCACCGCCTCGCCTACTTCGTAATTCGTCGCCCGTCCATGCCGTGCCAGATAACGCAAAATGGCGTCATCCAGCTCGTCCACACCAGCTCCCGGCAGTGTCGTTCGGCCTGAGGAGCGCCCATCTGTCGATTCTTGCGCAGATTCGACATTTTCATCGCGTTTCGTTCCCATAACAACGCATTATCACATAATTTGCACACATCGGCAGCAATTGACGCTGTAAAATCCCATCAAATTGGAGAGCTTCCGGGCTCCAGCCCTCCCTCTTTATCCAGCCCGGAAGCGCTTCTCTCCAGGGTGACAGCCCTCCCCGGCGTCGAATAGAGAGTGAAGGAGCGGTAACCATGATCGTCGGCGTTCCCAAAGAGATCAAAGATAATGAAGCGCGTGTAGGCGTAACCCCTGCCGGCGTGAAGGCTCTCTCCGAGGCCGGCCACACGGTCTTGGTCGAGACCCAGGCCGGCTCGCTCTCCGGCTTTCCTGATGCCGAGTACCAGAACGCCGGCGCTGAAATGGTCGGCGATGCCGGCTATGTATGGGGCAAGTCCGACATGGTCGTCAAGGTCAAGGAGCCCATCGAATCGGAATACACCTATTTTCGCGAAGGCCTGGTCCTCTTCACCTATCTGCACCTCGCGCCGCTGCCCAATCTCACCAACAAGCTGCTTGAAGCCAAGGTCGCCGGCGTCGCGTATGAAACCGTTCGCGACCGCTTCGGCAACCTGCCGCTGTTGATGCCCATGAGTGAAGTCGCCGGCCGCATGAGCGTCCAGGTCGGCGCCAGCTATCTCGAGAAAGAGCGCGGCGGCCTTGGCATCCTGCTCGGCGGCGTTCCCGGCGTGCCGCCGGCCCACGTGGCCATCCTTGGCGGCGGCGTAGTGGGAACCAACGCGGCGCGCATCGCCCTCGGTTTCGGCGCCAAAACCACTCTCATCGACGTCAACCTCAACCGTCTCCGCGAACTCGAAGATATCTTCGGCGGCCGCCTCTACACCCTCGCCTCCAACAGCTACAACATCGCTCATGTCACGCGCGAGGCCGACCTCGTCATTGGCGGCGTGCTCATTCCCGGCGCCACCGCGCCCAAGCTCGTCACTCGCGCCATGGTTTCGCACATGAAGCAGGGAGCCGTCATCGTCGATGTCGCCATCGATCAGGGCGGCTGCGTTGAGACCGCGAAACCCACCTCGCACTCCAACCCCAGCTACAAAGTCGACGGCGTCGTCCACTACTGCGTCACCAATATGCCGGGCGCGGTGCCCCACACTTCCACGCTCGCGCTCACTAATTCGACATTCCCCTATCTGCTGCGCCTTGCCAATCTCGGCGCGCGTGAGGCCCTCCGCCACGATCCCGGTCTTGCCGAGGGGCTCAATACCTGGGAAGGCAAGCTTACTTACCGCGGCGTCGCCGAAAGCCAGCAGCGCGAATGCACGCCCGCCGCCAGCGTGATCGCCTGAGCCGCAGGCGAATCGTCGCAGCGGCTTCAGCCTGGGTCTTTCAATGGCCGGCGCGCCTGGCAATTCGCCGATCTCTTCCACATGCTTCTGCACCCGGGCCACTCGGTTCTCATGCGCGTCCCGCTTGATCTTCGAACTATGCTTGGAGTGGCTGCCGTGAAAACCAGAGAACAGATCCTCAAAGAGATTGGCCAGCAGACCTCACCCTGGGATGTCGTAGTCATCGGCGGCGGAGCCACCGGCCTTGGCGCTGCCGTCGAAGCCGCAGCGCGAGGCTACCGCACTCTGCTTGTCGAGCGCTCCGATTTCGCCAAAGAGACATCGAGCCGCAGCACCAAGCTCGTCCACGGCGGCGTTCGCTATCTCGCGCAATGGAACATCACGCTTGTCCTCGACGCCTTGCGCGAGCGCGGCCACATGCTGCGCAACGCTCCTCACCTGGTCCACGATCTTTCCTTCGTGGTCCCGGCCTACAGCTACTTCTCGCTTCCCTACTACGGCATCGGCCTCAAAGTCTACGAGGAGCTTTCCGGCAAGCTTTCCTTCGGCCGCTCCCGGCTGCTCTCCCGCGACGCCACGCTTGAAATGCTGCCCGGCCTCATCGGCATCGGCCTGCGCGGTGGCATTCTCTATCACGACGGACAGTTCGACGATGCGCGCTACGCCATCACCCTGGTGCGTACTCTCGAAGATCTCGGCGGCGTCGCCATCAACTACGTTGCAGCCTCCGGCTTGCTCGTGCGCCACGGCAAAATCGCCGGCATCCAGGCGCGCGATGCTGAGACAGGCGACTCGTTCGAACTGCCGGCTAATGTGGTAATCAACGCTTGCGGCGTGCATGCCGAAGAAACGATTGCCTTCGACCGCCCTCCCCGCCAGCCGCTTCTTGCCGTCAGTCAGGGTTCGCATTTTGTCTTGCCCCGTTCGTTCCTGCCCGGCTCAACCGCTCTCATGATTCCTAAAACCGCCGATGGCCGTGTCCTCTTCGCCATTCCCTGGCATCATGCGCTCGTGGTTGGCACCACCGACGTTCCCATCGGCGCCAAATCACCTGAGCCGCGCGCCCTTCCCGGCGAAAAACAATTCCTCCGCGACCACATCGCCCGTTACCTGGGCCGTGCCCCGCGCCCCGAAGAGATTCTCAGCGTCTGGTCCGGCCTCAGGCCCCTGGTTCGCCATGGCCACGCCGCGACCTCCAGACTCTCCCGCGATCACACCATCCTGGTTTCTCCTTCCGGCCTCATCACCGTCACCGGAGGCAAGTGGACCACTTACCGCCGCATGGGTCAGGACACAATCGACCGCGCCGAGCAGATGGCTTCGCTCCCCAGCCGCGCTTCGCGCACCCTCGACCTCAAGCTTCACGGTTGGACCGCCGGCCCGTCCTCCGCAACTTCACCCTGGGAATCCGTCTACGGATCGGATCTTCCGGCGATGCAGGCACTTTCAGATCAGGAAAAAGGTCTCGGCACCCTGCTTCACCCTCGCCTGCCCTTCCGCCGCCGCGAAGTCGTCTGGGCAGCGCGCTATGAGATGGCCCGCACCGTCGAAGACATCCTTGCCCGCCGCACTCGTGCCCTCTTCCTCGATGCCCGCGCCGCCATTGAAGCTGCTCCCACCGTGGCCGGCATTCTGGCAGGCGAACTCAACCGGGCTACCGCCTGGAGCGCCAACGATCTCGAAAAATTCCAGGAAACCGCTAAAGGCTATCTCTGCGCTGAATAGAATCTTCCGCCGCCGCCCAAGGTTTGCGAGTCCTGCCGCGCCTACGGCCTCGCCCCTTCCGGCACCAGCAGCGTCAGCGCATCGGGCACCACATCCAGCCGCACCGGCAGCGACCCCAGCACCTCGCCATCCGCCTCCACAAAAATCGGCTTCGATGAGCCGTTGCGCGGCCGGCACTCCACCTCGGTCGCATTCCAAAGCTCGATATCGCGCAGAAATGTATGCCGCCCAGCCACCACGGCCAGCAGAAAGCTCAGGTAGCGCAAGCGATTCCGCGTGCGAAACGCAAGCAGGTTCAATTTCCCGCTGTGCAGCGTGGCTCCCGGCGCAAGTTCGCGCAGCACTCCGCCAAACGACCGCACCCGCACCGCCAGCAACTGCGAAATCTCCGCCACGCGCGCCGCGTCATGCCCATTCTTTGTGAACGCCGCCTGAAACAGCGGAAATGGATCCGTTGCCCAGATGCGAAACGCCTCCATCAGGTAAAGCACATAGCCCAGCCGCCGCTTCAGTCCTGCATCCATCCGCGACATCAGCAGCGCATCGGCTCCCACTCCCGCCGCAACCACAAAATACCGCGAGTCCGGATTGCCGTTCGCGTCCTGAAAGTGGATCCGGCCCACCGGCACCCGCAACGGCGACGCGCCCAGCAGCTTCCGCGTCACTTTCGCTGGCGAGCCCAGCAGTCCCAGGTCAGAGGCAAGCGCATTCGCCGTTCCCAGCGGAATCACGCCCAGCGCGACATCGGTTCCCACCAGGCATTGCACCACTTCGTGCACCGTGCCGTCACCGCCGCAGGCAATCACCGCATCGCAACCCGCTTCAATAGCCCGCCTTGCGCACTTGATTCCGCTGCCCGCGCCGTCGGTTTCAAATTCCTCGGTCTCAAGGCCCGCGCTGCGCATCACATCCAATGCGTCCTGGATGGCTGCTGCGCGACGGGCTGAGTACTGGCCAGAGGCCGGGTTGTAAACAAGCGCCACATGGCGCACAACGGGTTTCACTTCGACGGTTTCCTACCTGCCACAATGCCTTCGGGGCATATCCCACTATCTTCTCAGAATCTCCACCAACTCCACACCTCGCCCGCCTCGGCCACCTTGACTGAAACGGTTTGAAACTGACCGAAGCTCTTGCAGGCTCGAAGAAAACCGTCGCATTCCCCACAACGCAGCACACACCCGGCCGGGGCCCCGCACCTTTCCCAAGCCGCATCGCCCCCGCAATCGCCGTCCCTGAATCCTTTTGCTAGAGCAGCCGGCAGAGCGCCCAGATCGCACCAATCAACAGCGCCGCTCCGCCTTCCAGCGCAAATGCCCACCGGATGCCTCGGCCAATGTTGCCCGCTTCCGCGGCCGCCGCTGCCACCGCTGGTGATTCGGCCCGCTCTTCCCGGCGCCGGCTCCTCGCGGCTTGCTGCGGCCCGATCAGCCGAAGCGGCGTTGTGTACCCCTTCATCAACAGCGAAAACGGCAAAAGCGATTCGGGAATCGCTCCCAGGCTTGCGTTATCAAAATGTCGGGTCGCCATAAAGCCACCCTCCTTCGACACATATCGGTCGTCCGAGATTTCCGGATCAACCAAGGTCGACAAAAAGCCCTGCAGGCTCTGCAATGATCGTTGGTCGACGGTTTATTATCGTTTCGGCAATCCCTCCGAAAATGTGATTTAAATCACGTCGCTGGCCCAATCAATCCCGGTCAAAATCCACCCGGCCAGCCAGCCACACCCCTTTGATGTCGTTCCCGGCAGAAAGGTGCGCCCTGTGCTGCAAACCCTTCATAACACAGATATCCGGCAGCTCCACTATCATCCTTCTTGAGGAATCTCTGTCATGAATCTTTCCGGTAATACCGTCCTGATCACCGGCGGCGGTTCAGGTATTGGCCGCGGCCTCGCACAAGCTCTTCACCAGCTCGGCAATCAGGTCATCATCTCCGGCCGCCGCAAAAGCGCGCTCGATGCAACCGCAGCCGCCAATCCCGGCATGAAATCGCTGACCGTCGACCTGCGGGATCGCGCTTCCCTCCGTGACTTCGCGGCGAAGGCCATCGCCCAATTCCCCAAAATCAACGTTCTCATCAACAATGCGGGCATCATGCGCCGCGAGAATCTCCTCGCCCAGCAGCACGATCTGGCCGACTCCGAATCCATCGTCGCCACCAACCTTCTCGCTCCCATCCGCCTCACGGCGGCTCTGCTGCCCCATCTCCTTCGCCAGCCTCGCGCCACCGTCATCAACGTATCTTCGGGCCTTGCGTTTCTGCCCATGGTCATCACACCCACATACTGCGCTACCAAGGCCGCCATCCATTCCTACACCCTCTCGCTCCGCCAGCAGCTCCGCAAATCGTCCGTCGAAGTCCTTGAGCTGATCCCGCCCTACGTCCAAACCGACTTGATGGACGGGGCCAACGATCCTCGCGCCATGCCTCTCGCCGATTTCATTCACGAAGTCATGGCCATCCTCAAACAGGAGCCCACGCCTCCCGAGATCTGCGTTGAGAACGCCAGGCGCCTGCGCTTCGCCGCAGAAAACCGCGCCTTCGATCAGATCTTCAACGGCATGAACGGAGCTTTCTGATGCCAATGAGGCAGTGTCTGACGAATCCTGACGCGAAGGGTTTTGTAAAAGGGCACGGCTTCAGCCGGGCCGCAGACGGCGCACAGCATTGAATGACGGGGCTTCAGCCCCTGAGCGAAGTTTCTTGATTGGCTGCTGGGCCGGATCTTGAGAAACGGAGGGAATTTGCAAAAGCCCATCTCGATTTCAGTCATTCTGATTGCAGCTGCAACGTGCCTGGCTCAAACGAAGAGAGCAGAGACGTCACTCGCAGGACTCACGATTGGCGCGCCACCGGCGGAAATCAGGCGCGTCCTCGGGGTTCCTGTACGAGTTGTTGACACGCCGGAGAAGGACGTAGCTTGGCGCGCTGGCGAACGAGAATACTACTTTGATCGAGCTCAGCTTGTTATCAAAGTAGTTGAGGGTTACTACCAAAAGCCTGGAATGCAAGCAGAGCGTTCAAGTGGAGCATTAGATATTTCAGTTCAAGGCAATGGATCTGCCGATAAATCCGTAAAAACAGGACTTGGGCTGTCGCTTGGGGATTCGGTGCAGACCATCCGAAGACTGTATGGACAGGCGCCGCATGCATCATATCCAAATTCATTGGAGTAATGGAAACGTTTTGAACGTTGATCTGGATTCGAAAGGGAGCGTTACTCAGATTGAGCTTAGCCTCAATCAAAATTAAGCTCGGCACTTTCCGCTGGTATCGTGTAGGGTTAGGTGCTGAATCCAAATCGTGAACGAATCGGGGCGCAACTCACGATGAATCGCCGCGACTTCCTTTCCGCCGCAGCCGCCGTGCCGCTCGCCGCTTCCTTTTCCATCCGGCTCGCCGCCGACGCCCCGTCTGTCCCCGAGGTTCCACCCTTCGACCTGTCGCGCGTCCGCCCCTCCGACTTTTCCGACGCCGACCTCGGCTTGGCCTACGCGGTTACCTGGCTCCCGCGCATCGCCAACGCCGTCGAAACCGAAGGCCCCGATCGCGGCTTCATCAAACTCCCTCTCGCGCGCGGGACCAATCCCCACCCCTACAACGCGCGCATCATGGAGAACATTCTCACCCTTGCCTGGTTCTACGCCTCGCCGCGCAAGTGGAATCCGTATTACTTGAGCAAGGCGGTTCGCGCCCGCCTCGAGCTCGCCCTCGAGTACTGGTGCAACCTGCAATCGCCCGACGGCAAGTTCAGTGAGACCGGCCCGCAGCAATGGAGCCTTGCTGCCACGGCCTCTGCCGCTAAGTTCGGTGCAGAGACGCTGCGCCTGCTCAAAAGCGGTCCGCCCATCACGCCGGCTCTCCACACGCGCGCCATCGATTGCTGCCGCAAGGCCATCCGCGCTACGCTCTTTGATCCTGAACTGATCGGCGAGGGCAAGCGCTATTCCAGCCAGTACTCCGGCGTTTTTGCCGGCGGCGCGGCCTTTCTCGCCCTCTATCCCGATCCGGAGCTCGCCGCCCGTCTTGCCGCGCAGCTCGCGGCCCCTGACCTGCAAAGTCCGTGCGGCTACTTTTACGAGGCCGATGGTCCCGACCTCGGTTCCGCCATCGGCACGCACCATGAAAACCTGCAGATGGCTTACAGCTACTGGCACGGTACGCATCTGGGCGATCTCGTCGTCGCCCAGGAAGACCGCTTTGGCAAGTGGCTCTCTTTCAATCTGCTTCCCGAGCCCGGCCAGCCCTTCTGGGTAGCCAACCGCGGCATCGAAACCCTCCAGCGCCACTCCATCTTCCGCGCTGTCGACACCTCTCTCGCCGACAAATCCGTCATCATGCGCGCTTTTGCCACGCCGCCCGCGCGCCGCTCGGCCGACGTGAAATCCGCGCGAGAGAAACTCGCAGCCGACTGGCCGCGCATCGATTCCGCCGACGTCCCCTCGCCCAGCCGGTTCCTCTCCTCCGCCCGTTACGACTTTCATCCCACCGACGAACAGATTGCCGAGGCGCGCAAGCTCTTGCGTCCGGTCAGCGAGAACTCCTTTGTCGAGCAGATGAAAGACACCCGCCAGCCCTTCACCTTCACCTACGTCCGCCGGCCCGGCTACTACGCGGCCTTCGCTGCAGCGCGGAATCCCCTGACCCCGCAACAGCGTCTCGGCCTCACCCTCGTCTGGACTCCCAACAATGGCGTGCTCATGCAGTCGCAGACTGCAGGCAAAGATTCCGCGTGGGGAACTTTCCTCGGCAGCGATTTGCCCGCCGAGGCTGCCGGCTTCGATTCCTGGTACACCGAACAGAACACCATGGTGCACTATCCCCTCCCCGGCGGCGGTCACAAGATTGTGACCCTGGCTCCCGACCGCATCACCGTTTCCATCGAGCGCGACGGCGAAATTCTCGAACGCATCCCCGTCTTCGACACCGCAGCCGTCATCTCCAGCGCCGACTACGCCACTCGCCCCGCTCCCGTCCCGGCGCCCTCGTCCTCACCCACATGCCCCAACCCTGAGGCCGCTTGCGCCGATTCGCTCGGTCCTGTTCCCGGCAAATTCCTCTCCATCGTCGAGCTCAAAGCCACCGGAAACCTCGAGTACCAGATCCAGCCCACAGCCTGATTCGCTTCTGAGGAAAACTCGTTGTCAAGTCCCACTTGCGCAAAACTCCTCGCAACTCATTGAGAACATGGGGTAAATTCTCTTCGCCAACAGTTCATATCATTTCCCGGCTGAGCGCATACTCAGGCTATGACCATTTTTCAGAGCCATTTCGACCCGCCTCATGCCTCGCCCCGCCGGGGCTCTTCGGGGACGCCGCAACAAGGCAGTTTCCGGCCAGGTCCGGGGGAAAATATTTTTCTATACCCCTCCGGGGTATATTTTGATGCTTAACTGCTTTGTAATCAACAAATCGAACTCAAAATCGCGTACAAAAAAGAACCAAAACGTACCAAAACGTTCCGCTTTGGCCACTCCAGGAGGCTGTTTTACCGCTTTTCCTTGCTTTCCAGATACCTCCTCAAAAATCACAGGCATCTCCCTCAGTCGTCCAGC
>Ga0335074_10002263_pt1 | contig 26192 bp, 21 predicted proteins | sample Lox_Sample_23_FD_206715 | JGI IMG/M metagenome (GOLD analysis project Ga0335074, IMG submission 206715) | Soil microbial communities from Loxahatchee National Wildlife Refuge, Florida, United States - Lox_Sample_2.3 | ecosystem: Environmental > Terrestrial > Soil > Wetlands | place: USA...
GGCAGACCACGTTCTCGTAGGACGACCGGCCGAACACCAGCGTGCTGACCGCCATGAGCGAGTAGAACCAGCCCCGGGTCTGGTCGATCGCCTCGCAGATGAACTGGGCCGGGAACGAACGCTCGAAGGCGGCCTCGTTGCGCAGCGGCGCCCCGTGCCGGGCGAACGGCATCGACCCGGAGTCGTACCAGGCGTCGATGACCTCGGGCACCCGGCGCGCCCGGCCGCCGCACTCGGCGCAGGCGATCAGCACCTCGTCCACGTACGGCCGGTGCGGGTCGAGCTCGGTCAGGTCGCGGCCGGCCCGCTCGGACAGCTCGGCCAGTGATCCCACGCAGGTCACGTGCTGCTGCCCGCAGACCCACAGCGGCAGCGGCGTCCCCCAGTACCTGGTGCGCGACAGGGCCCAGTCGACGTTGTTGCGCAGCCACTCGCCGTACCGGCCGTGCTTGATCGTCGGCGGCTGCCAGTTGGTCTTCTCGTTCTCGGCCAGCAGCTCGTCCTTGATCGCCGTGGTGCGGATGAACCAGGACGGCAGCGCGTAGTACATCAGCGGCGTGTGGCAGCGCCAGCAGAACGGGTAGCTGTGCTCGTGCAGCTCGGAGCGGAACAGCAGGCGCCGGTTGTCGAGGTCGCTGACCAGCACCGGGTCGGCGTCCTTGAAGAACATGCCGCCGATCAGCGGCACGTCGTCCTCGAAGTGGCCGTCGCCGCGGATCGGGTTGACCACGGGCAGGCCGTGCGCGCGGCCGGTCTCCATGTCGTCGGCCCCGAACGCGGGGGCCAGATGCACCAGGCCGGTCCCGTCCTCGGTGGTCACGAACGTCCCGGGCACCACCCGGTGCGCGCCAGGGATGGGCACCAGGTCGAACGGAGGCTTGTAAGTGGCCCCGACGAGCTCCGAGCCCCGAACCCGGGCGGCGATGTGCCAGCCCTCGCCGAGCACCCGCCCGAACAGGGAGTCGGCCACCACCACCCGGTCGCCGACACCGGATTTGCGGGCGATGGCGTACGTCTCGTCCGGGTGCACGGCGACCGCGGTGTTCGAGACCAGCGTCCACGGCGTGGTCGTCCAGACCAGCAGGTCGGCGCCCTCCAGCTGCGGGTTCGCCCCCTCGGGGAGGGTCAGCAGCGGGAACCGGACGGTGACCGACGGGTCGCAGACCGTCCGGTACACGTCCGGCTGGCCCATCTCGTGGTCGGAGAGCGGCGTCTCGCAGCGCGGGCAGTACGGGGTGATCCGGTAGTCACGGACCAGCAGGCCCTTGTCGAAGACGACCTTCAGCGACCACCACACCGACTCCACGAAGTCCGGGTCCATGGTGCGGTAGGCGTGCTGCAGGTCGACCCAGTAACCCATCCGCTCGGTGAGCGCCTCGAACGCGTCCACGTGGCGCACCACGGACTCCCGGCAGCGGGCGTTGAACTCCGCGATGCCGTACTCCTCGATCTCCTTCTTGCCCGAGACGCCGAGTTCCTGCTCGACGGCCACCTCAACCGGCAGCCCATGGCAGTCCCAGCCGCCCTGGCGCGGCACGTGGAAGCCCTGCATGGTCTTGAACCGGGGGAAAAGGTCCTTGAAGACCCGGGCCTCCACGTGGTGCACGCCCGGCATGCCGTTCGCCGTCGGCGGGCCCTCGTAGAACGTCCATGGCCTCCCGGCCGACGTCTGGTCCAGGGACCTCTCGAAAAGCCGGGCGTGTCGCCAGCGCGCCAGCACCTCGTGTTCGATCGCCGGCAGGTCGACGACCGCGGGCAGTTCGGGGAACGGCAGCTTCGCGGCCGAAGCGTCGGACGTGCCGACGGTTCCGGCGGCGTCGGCCGGGAGCTGATCATCAGGGCGCGGCATCTGGGCGGCCTCTCGCGGGTTGACACGCCGCCCGGGCCCGGGGTCTCCGGCCGGCCAGCGCGGCTTCGCCGGAGGGACGAGGCGCGCCGGCGGCGGCCCCGCGGTACCACCCTCCTTGGCCGCGTCCGTTGCCTGGTGGCCCGGGGCCGCGACCCTCTCGGTTTGGTTTCTGCTGCCGGTTCTACTAGGCGTGGCCCGGCCGGGTTGAGGTCGGGGCGGGATGCCGTTCTTCCGGCGGCTCGGGGGTGATCTGGTCCGCTGCGCGTATCCCCGGGCTCGCACCATCCCCGGTCGCTCCTGGCCGCCGCAGCGGCAGCTGTCCCCTTCAGCGCCGTGCAGAAAGCCAGGATAGCCGATGCGCGGCCGGCGCCAGCATACATATTCGGCCGCCTGCTCGCCCGCGGTCCGCGGCGCGAGCGGCGACCGATCTTTCTACCATGTCGTCGGCGGGCGTGTTTGCGATGGCCCGCAAAACCACTTATCCTCTCGTGACTGCTCACAACGAAGATCATTAACTAGGTGCACCGAGGGAGGCCGGGATGACCGCTGCCGCGCGTTCGGGCGCTGCCGCGCTTCCGGTGCGGCCAGGGGAGAAGCGCTGGACCGAAGCCGAGCTCGCCAAGGTGCGCAACGAACTGGCCGCCGAGGCCGCCGAGCTGCGCGCCGACATCGAGCGGGCCGAGTCGGACATCGCCTCCCGGCTCGGTGACGCGGTCGGTGACGCCGGGGATGATCAGGCAGATGTGGGCGCAAAGACCTACGAACGGGAGCATGAGCTCGCTCTCACCCATAACGCCCGCGAGCTGCTGGTCCAGACCGAGGCGGCCCTGGCCCGGATAGACGCGGGTACCTACGGCACCTGCGACTCGTGCGGGGAGCCGATCGGCAAGGCCAGGCTGCAGGCCTTCCCGCGGGCGGTGCTGTGCGTCTCCTGCAAGCAGCGCGAGGAGCGCCGCTGACCAGCGGTCCGGCCGGCGGGCCCGACCGCCAGGACCAGCCGGGCGCGCAGCGGTCGGCAGCACCCCGGATCCGGATCCTGATTCTCGTCGCCATCGGCGTGCTGGCGGTGGACATCGTCTCGAAGGCGATCGTGGTCGCCGCGCTGTCGGACCGGGCCCCGATCCGGCTGCTCGGCGGCTTTCTCACGCTGCGCGAGGACCGCAACCCCGGCGCGGCCTTCAGCATCGGCACCTCGATGACGATCGTCTTCACCGCGATCGCCGTCGGCGTGATCGTTTTCATCATCCGCTCGGCCCGCCGGATCTACAGCCTGCCCTGGGCGATCGCGCTCGGCCTGCTGCTGGGCGGGGCGATGGGCAACCTGACCGACCGGATCTTCCGTTCCCCGGCGCCGTTCCGCGGCTGGGTCGTGGACTGGATCCAGGTGCCGCACTGGCCGGTGTTCAACCTGGCCGACTCGGCGATCGTCTGCGGCGGCGTGCTCATGGTGCTGCTCGCGACCCGCGGGCACCGGCTGGACGGCACGACCGAGACCGTGCGGCCCGGGCGCACGGCCCGGCCCGACCAGCCCCGGCCGGAACATCGCCCGGGCGGCGGCTGATGTCCGGACCGGGCCAGCGCCGGGTGCCGGTTCCGGAAGGACTGGACGGCGAGCGCCTGGACGCCGCCCTGGCCCGGCTCTTCGGCCTGTCCCGGGCCCGGGCCGCCGAACTGATCGGCGAGGGCTCGGTGCTCGTCGGCGGCCGGCCGGCGGCCAAGTCGGACCGGGTGCCGGCCGGGGAGTGGCTGGACGTCACGCTGCCGCCGCCGCCCACGGTCGAACTGCGTCCCGAGCCCGTGCCCGGCCTGGTCGTGGTGTACGAGGACGACGACATCATCGTGGTGGACAAGCCGCCCGGCGTGGCCGCGCACCCGACCCCGGGCTGGACCGGCCCGACCGTGCTGCAGGGCCTGCTGGCCGCCGGTCACACGATCGCGACCAGCGGCGCAGCCGAACGCCAGGGGATCGTGCACCGGCTGGACGCCACCACCTCTGGGCTCATGGTCGTGGCCAAGAGCGAGCGGGCCTATAGCGTGCTCAAGCGCGCGTTCCGCGAACGTGAGATAACCAAGATTTATTACGCCCTCGTCCAAGGTCACCCGGATCCGCTTCGGGGCACGGTGGACGCCCCGATCGGCCGGCACCCGTCCGGGGACGGCAGGTTCGCGGTCGTCGCCGGCGGCCGGCCGTCGGTGACCCACTACGACACCCTCGAGGCGTTCCGGGCGGCGAGCCTGACCGAGATCAACCTCGAGACCGGGCGCACCCACCAGATCAGGGTGCACATGGCCGCGATCCGCCACCCCTGCGTCGGCGACCGGCTCTATGGCGCCGACCCGGTGCTGGCCGAGCACCTCGGCCTGACCCGGCAGTGGCTGCACGCGGCCCGGCTGGGCTTCGCCCATCCCGCCGACGGTCGCCGGGTCGAGTTCGCCAGCGAGTACCCCGACGACCTCGCCCACGCCATCGACGTGCTGAGCGCCGAGTCATGATCGTCCATTAAACTGCGGTTCGTGCTCACCGAACTCGATCGCGAACACGTGATCGGCCTGCTGACCGCCGACGACCGGCTGCGCGTCTTTGTGCGCCGCGGAAGGATCGGCGCGTTTCCGGCCAAGATGACCAAGCGCCGGCTGTTGCTCGACGCCGTGGCCCAGGCCTTCGAGCCCGGCGTGCGCTACCCGGAGCGCCTGGTGAGCGCCTTCCTGGCCACGATCCACGACGACTATGCGGCGCTGCGCCGGTACCTGGTTGACGAGGGCTTCCTCTCCCGCGACCACGGCGAGTACTGGCGCAGCGCGGGCACGGTGGTGACGGCGCCGTAGCCGCGCTCAGCCGGCCCCGGTGCCGGATTCCAGCCCGGCCTGGCGCAGCTGGCCGAGGGTCCAGCCCCCGCCATCCGGATCCAGGGGCCGGGTCACGACGCTGAAGATCTCCGCCGCCCGGCGGTAGGACATCCGCGCCCGGCCGGTCACCGGGCAGACGTCGGCGAGCGCGGCGCTGCCCGGGGCCTTCCGTTCGGTCAGGAACACCGGGCCGCACGACCGGCCGGCCAGCAGCCAGCCGAGAAGCTGGGCGGTGCCGTCCCGCCAGCGGATCCAGGCGTGACGCCCGCCCGGCGCGGCGCCGATCGGCGCGCCCCGCCCGGCCAGGTCAAGTCGCCCCGCGTCCAGCCCGAGGACGTCATCGACGTGGGCGCCGGAGTCGTAGATGACCCGCCACAGCGTCTGCTCGCGCAGCGCGGCACGGACCCGGAACAGCTCGCTCACCTGTCCGCTGGTCAGCGCGGGCACCGGGGCCCCCCGCGCCAGGTGACGCAGCCCGGCCGTCGGGTCGGCGGTGATCCACCCCTGGTCCTGCCACCAGCCGACCGCGCTGCGCAGCGCGGACAGCTCCCGGTTGACCGTGCGCGGGTCGGTCGCGGTCGCGCGGTCGGCCAGCGCGTCGGCCAGCCGGGACCCGGCTTCGTCGCCGTCCAGCAGCGCCAGCGGCACCACCGGCGCCGCGGCCCCGCGCCGCTCGGCGCCCCGTGGCGGGCGGCGGCCGACCAGGGCCCAGGCCCAGCTGGTCAGCGAGATCCGGTAGATGCGACGGGACGCGTCGCCCAGCGGCGCCTCGGCCAGATAGCGGTCGATCGCCACCGCGTACTCAACCGGCGCGGGTTCGGGCTCCGGCCCCGGAGCCGAGCCGGGCCTCGTGGCGATCACGGCCTCGCGGGGAGGGCGCGCGGGTGGGCGCACGGCGGTCCTCCCTTCGGCGTTCCCGCACAGCGGGCGCTGGGGTAATCGGCATGTTCAGCATAACCGCAACGCGGCGCGCATTTACTGCGGCAAACATTCACCTCGGGGTAAGGTTTCCGGTCGCTTAGATGTCTTAATTGGGGAAACCAGGGTTGCATTTAATGAACGCATTGTGGCACGGTAAAAGACATGTCAGAGTCGCAGATTCACGAGACCATTAATCGCAGTAAACACCCGGTGCCGAATGGCGGCGCCGCCGCCGGGCGAGGGGGCGCGGCGCCCGCGCCGAAGCTGGGCGGGCCGCCCGGTTCCGGGCACCCGCCGTACCCGCATACGCCGCGCGGCGACGTCGTCGACCGCTACCACGGCGAGGCCGTGCCCGACCCCTACCGCTGGCTGGAGGACGCCGCCAGCCCGCAGACCGCGGCGTGGGTGGCCGCCCAGAACGAACTCACCGAGTCCTGCCTGGCGGCGGTGCCCGCGCGGGAGGAGATCCGCGCCCGGCTCGCGCAGACGTGGAACTACCCGAAGTCCGGCGTGCCGTTCGAGCGCGGCGGGCGCTGGTTCTGCAGCCGCAATCGCGGTCTGCAGAACCAGCCGGTCTTCTACGTCATGGACGCGCCGGACGACGAGGGCCGGCCGCTGATTGACCCGAACGCGCTGTCGGCGGACGGGACCATCGCCGTCGGCGCGATCAGCGTCAGCCCGGACGGCTCGCGGGTGGCGTACGCGACCGCGGCATCGGGATCGGACTGGCTGACCTGGCGGGTGCGCGATGTGGCCTCCGGCGCGGATTTCGATGAGGCGATCGAATGGTCCAAATCAGAGGTCGCCGACTGGGCGAAGGACGGATCGGGCTTCTATTACGGCGCGCTGCCCGCGCCCGGCCCCGGCGGCGAATACCGCGACGCGGGCGGCAAGCGGGTGTTCTTTCACCGGCCAGGTACCCGGCCCGGCGAGGACGAGGTCATTTTCGACCCGGCGGGCGAACCGCTGTTTCCCGACTTCGCGGTCAGCACCGACGGGCGCTACCTCATCCTGACGCTCGACCACGGCATCGGCCCCGGCGGCGAGGTCCGGGTGCTGGACCTGGATCGCAAGGACGCTGGCTGGCGGGTCCTGGTCCCGGACGGCGACACGCTGGCCGAGGTCGTGGCCACCCGGGACGACACGTTCTACGTGCTCACCGACCACGAGGCCGGCCGGCGGCGGATCGTGGCCGTCGACGTGGCCAACCCGGGGCGCGCGCACTGGCGTGAGGTGGTGCCCGCCGCGGACGACACGCTGCTCGAGGCGCACTTCTTCGGCGGGCGCCTGGTCTGTCACTACCTGCACGACGCGTGCTCGCGGCTGCGGGTGTTCGAGCTGGACGGCACGTTCGCGCGGGACATCCCGCTGCCCGACCTGGTCACCCTGGCCGGCAACGCGGTCAGGCACGAGCTGATCACCGGGTCCCCGCGCAGCGACATCGTCTACTTCGAGGTGGTGTCGTTCACCGCGTCGGCCAGCCTGTACCGGCACGATCTGGGCACCGGCCAGACCACGCTGGTGCGCGGGCCGGCCGCCGCGCTGGACCCGGACGTTTACGTCACCGAGCGGGTCAGCGTGACCTCGGCGGACGGGACCGCGCTGCCGATGTTCCTGACCCGCCGCCGGGACCTGCCCCGCGACGGCGAGGCGAAGGTGCTGCTGTACGGCTACGGCGGGGTCGGCGCCAGCACCACGCCCGCGTTCCATCCGGCCTGGGCGCTCTGGGTGGAGCGCGGCGGACTGCTGGCCGTGGCCAGCCTGCGCGGCGGCGGCGAGTACGGCCGGGCCTGGCACGACGCCGGCAAGCTGGCCGCCAAGCAGAACGTCTTCGACGACTTCTGCGCGTGCGCCCGCTGGCTGGCCGCCTCGGGCTGGTCCCGTGCGGGCCGCATCGCGATCAACGGAGGGTCCAACGGCGGCCTGCTGGTCGGCGCGTGCCTGACCCAGCATCCCGAGCTGTTCGGCGCGGCCGTGTCCGACGTCGGGGTGCTCGACATGCTCCGCTACCACCGGTTCACGGTTGGCTGGCTGTGGAGGACCGAGTACGGCGACCCGGACGATCCCGGGCAGTACCGCTGGCTGCGCGGCTACTCGCCGCTGCACAACGTGCGGCCGTCGAGCTACCCGCCGACCATGCTGACCACCGGCGACCACGACGACCGGGTGGTGCCCGCCCACTCGTACAAGTTCGCCGCCGCGCTCCAGGCCGCGCAGCGGGCCGACGCGCCGATCCTGCTCCGGGTCGAAACCGGGGCCGGCCACGGCGGCGGCAAGCCGACCGCGAAGGCCATCGCCGAGACCGCCGACCGCCTCGCGTTCTACGAGTACGCACTCGGGCCGAGCGCTTGAGAAACGGGCCAGGAAGGGTCACGGCCGCGCTCAGGCAACGGGCGGCGGTGCTGCGCGGACGTGCCTTCCGCCGGTTCTTCATCGGCTACGCGACCTCGCTGCTCGGCACGTCGATGTCGGCGGTCGCCGTCACGTTTGCCGTGCTCGACAGCGGCGGTTCCGCGGCCGATCTCGGCTACGTCATGGCGGCCCGCATCCTGCCGCAGGTGGCGCTGGTGCTGGGCGGCGGCGTGCTGGCCGACCGGATCGGGCGCCGTCCGGTGATGCTGGCCGCGGACGGCCTGCGCTGCGGCGCCCAGGCCGCGCTCGCGGTCGCGCTGCTGGCCGGCCGGCCGCAGATCTGGCTCTTTGCCGTGCTGTCCGCCCTCGTTGGCACCGGGGAGGCGTTCTTCGAACCGGGGCTGACCGGGCTCACCGTGGAGATCGCCCCGGCCGAGGAGCTGGGCAGCGCGAACGCGCTCTTCGGCCTCGCCCAGTCGGCAACGGGCATCGCCGGCCCGGCTCTGGCCGGGGTGCTGGTCGCGGTGGCCGGGCCGGCCGCGGTGATCGCTGTCGACGCGGCCAGCTACGGGGCGAGCATGCTGGCGCTGGTCGCGCCGCGGCGGCCGGCCGGGCGGCGCGGCCGCGACGGAGGCGCCGGCGAGGCCGGTGCCGGCGAGGCCACGGCCGGGGCCGTTGCGGCGCCCCGCCCGTCGCTGTGGCGGGAGGCGCGGGAGGGCTGGGCCGAGTTCCGGTCCCGTACCTGGCTATGGGTGACGACCGTGCAATTCGCGATGTTCAACATGATCACCTGGGCGCCCTACCTGGTGCTCGGCCCGGTGCTCGCGCACGACTACCTGGGCGGAGCCCGGGCCTGGGGCCTGATCATGGGCGCGAACGGAGCCGGGGCGGTGGCCGGCGGCCTGGCCGCGCTTGGTCGCCGGCCGCGCCGCCCCCTGGTAGTGGCCACCCTGGCCACGTTCGGGTACCCGGTGCCGTGCCTGCTGCTCGCCCTGCGCGCCCCGGCTGGAGCGGTGGCCGCCGGCGCCTTCGCGGCCGGCGTCGGCGGCGCGCTGTTCGGTACGTTCTGGGACACCACGTTGCAGCGGCAGGTGCCATCCGACCGGGTGTCACGCGCCGCTTCGTTCTCCATCTTCGGGGCATTTGGCCCCGGCACGCTTGGTCTCGCCATCGCCGGGCCGGTCGCGGCGCTGGTCGGGGCGAGCCGGGTGCTCGCGGTCGGAGCGGCCTGGTCCGCCCTCAGCACGCTGCTGGTGCTGACCCTGCCGGCCATCCGCGCCCTCGGCTCCCCGCGGGCTGCGGGGTCAGGTCAGGGCGCGGCGGAAGCGGTCGGCCAGGCCGGTTAGGCGTTCGGCGGGCTCGTTGGCGAACACCAGGCGCAGATAGTTGTCGCCGCTCGGGCCCCATCCGTTCATCGGCGTGGCGGCCACCTGGCCGTGCTGCAGCAGCCGGCGCGACGCCTCGGCCGGGCTCAGGCCGAGCGGCCGGGTGTCGATGAGCAGCGACCACCCGCCGTCCGGTCGCACGGCCGGGTAGCCGGCGAGCTGGTCGAGGACGACCTCGCAGCGCCGCTGCCAGACCGCGGTCGCGGCGGCGACGTCGGCGTCCGCGCCCGGGTCGGCCAGGGCGGCGGCCACCGCGGCCTGGGCGATCCCCACCTGGCAGACCACGTTGGTTATCCCGACCAGCTTGATGTCGGCCAGGATCTCGGCCGGGCCCGCCACCCAGCCGACCCGCCAGCCGATCATGCGCAGTTCCTTGGACGCCGCGCCCACGGTGATCGTGCGGCCGGCCAGGCCCGCGTGCCGCGCCGGGTGGCTGGGCGGCCGGCCGTCGAACCGGATCCGCTCCATGGCCGCGTCGTAGATCAGCCAGGCCGGGTGACGATCCAGCGCGCCGGCCAGCGCCGACCAGTGCGCCTCGCCCAGGACCAGGCCGGTGGGCATGGACGGGCCCATCATCAGCACCGCGGCCGTGGCCGGGCCGACCGCCGCGGCCAGCCGCTGCGGGTCGACGGTCCAGCCGCCGCCGGTCGCCACCGAGGGCACGAACCGGGGCACGCCGCCCGCGAGCCAGACCCGGTTGATCAGGCCCGCGTACACCGGGTCGGTGAGCACCACCTCCTGGCCGGGCTCGACCGTGGCCAGCAGGGTGTTGAGGATGCCGTTCAGGCCCCCGGCCACGCTCACGCACTCGGTGCCGGGGTCGTAGCGCCGGCCCGCGAGCCGGCCGACGTGGGCGGCCGCGGCCTCGCGCAGGACCTGGTGCCCGTGGAACGGCAGGTAGCTGTTGGCCGCGTCGTCGCCGATGGCCGCGCGGGTCAGTTCCAGCGCCGCCGGCGGCGGCCGCAGGTCGGTATCCAGGTTCTCCAGGCGCAGGATCTCCGGGTCCGCCGCCGCGTCCGCGGCGTCGCCGACCGCGTCGACCCCGATGCCGGGGATATGCCGGAGCCGCGAAACGCTCATGACGACCACCCTTCGGGCTGAAGTGCGTTAAATCGATATGGTTGTATCACTATGCTGGTACATATGGAAAGCGGGCCAGGGGACGACGGGACGAAGCTCACGGGGCGTAACGTGCACCGGCTCCGGACGTCGGCCGGGCGGTCGCTGGCCGATCTGGCCGCGGCGGCGGGGATCAGCAAGACCACCCTGCACGGGCTGGAGCAGGGCGAGGGCAACCCGACGCTGAGCACGCTGTGGGCGCTGGCGTCCGCGCTCGGCGTCTCGCTCGGCGAACTGCTCGAGCCGCCCGCGCCGCCGGTCGCCGTGACCCGGGCGGGCGAGGGGGCGCGGGCCGACGGCGCGGCGGTGCACGCGCGGCTGCTGCACCGCATCCCGGTGCGGGGCGCGGTCGAGGTGTACGAGATCGAGGTGGACGCGACCGAGCAGGCGTCGGCGGCGCACCTGGCCGGGGTCGAGGAGTGCATGATCATCACCGAGGGGTCGGTCCGCACCGGGCCGGCCGACGGGCCGGTGGACCTGGCGGCGGGGGATTCGGTGCACTTCGACGCGGCCGGGCCGCATGTGTACCGCGGCCTGGGAGCGCGCAACCGCGCGGTGCTGCTGATGGTGCACCCGGCGCCGCGGAGGTGACCGGGCGGACGGCGGCATTCCGGGCGTTTGCCGCGTCCGGTGTGTCGGGGCCGCGGTGTCGGCGGGTTCAGATAGGCTCGATGAGCCGGACCGGCGCGCGGCGGGTGACGTCACAGCCAGCGGCCGCGACGTGACGGTCACTTCCCCCGGCCCTTCGCAGCGCCCGGCAGCGGGCGTCGTGACGCATGCCCGAAGGAGGCGGTAGTTTCATGGCGGCAGCCTCGGCGGGCAGCACCGACAGGTCGTTCGTCCACCTGCACGTCCACACGGAGTACTCGATGCTGGACGGGGCGGCGCGGCTGAAGGACGTGTTTGCCGAGTGCGAGCGCACGGGGATGTCGGCCATCGCGATCACCGACCACGGCAACCTCTACGGCGCCTACGACTTCTGGACCAAGGCCCGGGCGGCCGGCATCAAGCCGATCATCGGCATCGAGGCCTACGTCGCGCCCGAGCACCGCGGGCTCAAGCAGCCGGTGCGCTGGGGCACCCCGGCGCAGAAGGGCGACGACGTGTCGGGCGCGGGCGCCTACACGCACATGACGCTGCTGGCCGAGACCACCGAGGGCATGCACAACCTGTTCCGGCTGGCCTCGCTGGCCTCCCTGGAGGGCTACTTCCGCAAGCCGCGGATGGACCGGGAGCTGCTGGCCCGGTACGCGAAGGGGATCATCGCCACCACCGGCTGCCCCAGCGGGGAGGTGCAGACCAGGCTCCGGCTCGGCCAGCCCAAGCTGGCCCTGGAGGCGGCCGCCGCCTACCGGGACATCTTCGGCCCGGGCAACTTCTTCGTCGAGCTGATGGAGCACGGGCTGGACATCGAGCGGCGGGTGGCCGGCGGGCTGCGGGAGATCGCGCGCGAGCTGTCCCTGCCGTACCTGGCCACCAACGACCTGCACTACGCGCGCCCGGAGGACGCCAGCGCCCACGAGGCGCTGCTGTGCGTGCAGACCGCCGCGTCGCTGAGCGACCCGAACCGGTTCCGGCTCGGCGGCGAGGGCTACTACGTGAAGAGCCCGCAGGAAATGCGCTCGCTGAGCTCGGACGAGGAGTGGCAGGCCGGCTGCGACAGCACGCTGCTGATCGCCGAGCGCTGCGACGTGGCGTTCACGAAGTCGAACCTGCTGCCCAGGTTCCCGCTGCCCGACGGCGAGACCGAGGAGAGCTGGCTGCGCAAGGAAGTCTGGGCCGGCATGGACCGACGGTACCCGCAGGGTTACGACGAGGGCCGCCGGACCCAGACCGAGTTCGAGCTGGGCATCATCGAGCGGATGGGGTTCTGCGCGTACTTCCTGGTCGTCGCCGACTTCATCATGTGGGCCAAGCGGAACGGGATCCGCGTCGGCCCGGGCCGCGGCTCGGCCGCCGGCTCCATCGTCGCCTACGCCCTGGGCATCACCGACCTGGACCCGATCGTGCACGGGCTGGTGTTCGAGCGGTTCCTCAATCCCGAGCGCGTGTCCATGCCGGACATCGACATCGACTTCGACGAGCGCCGGCGCGGCGACGTCATCCGGTACGTCACCGAGCGTTACGGCGACGACCGGGTCGCCCAGATCATCACGTACGGCACGATCAAGGCCAAGGCCGCGGTCAAGGACTCGGCGCGGGTGCTCGGGTTCCCGTTCGCGGTCGGCGACCGGATCACCAAGGCGTTCCCTCCGGCGGTCATGGGCAAGGACATCCCGCTGGGCGGGATCTTCGACCACGACCATCAGCGGTACGGCGAGGCCGGCCAGATCCGGGCGCTGTACGAGGCCGAGCCCGAGGTCAAGCAGGTGATCGACACCGCGCGCGGCCTCGAGGGCCTGATCCGGCAGGCCGGCGTGCACGCGGCCGGGGTGATCATGAGCTGCGAGCCGCTGATCGACCACATCCCGATCTGGAAGCGGGAGAACGACGGCGCGATCATCACGCAGTTCGACTACCCGGCCTGCGAGGACCTCGGCCTGCTCAAGATGGACTTCCTCGGGCTGCGCAACCTCACGGTGCTCGACGACGCCCTGGCCGGGATCAAGGCCAACCGGGGCGAACAGATCGAGCTCGAGGCGGTGCCGCTGGACGACAAGCCCACCTATGAGCTGCTGGCCCGCGGCGACACGCTGGGCATCTTCCAGTTCGACGGCGGCCCGATGCGGGCGCTGCTGCGCAGCATGCGGCCCGACAACTTCGAGGACATCTCCGCGGTCGGCGCGCTGTACCGGCCGGGGCCGATGGGGGCCAACGCGCACAACGAGTACGCCGACCGGAAGAACCACCGCAAGCCGGTCGTGCCGATCCACCCCGAGCTGGCCGAGCCGCTGGCCGACATCCTGGGCGACACCTACGGGCTGATCGTCTACCAGGAGCAGGTCATGGCGATCGCGCAGAAGCTGGCCGGGTACAGCCCGGGCGCCGCCGACCTGCTGCGCCGGGCCATGGGCAAGAAGAAGAAGGAGATCCTGGACAAGGAGTACCGGCCGTTCGAGGCCGGGATGCAGGCCAACGGCTACTCCGCCTCCGCGGTCAAGACCCTCTGGGACATCCTGGTCCCGTTCTCCGACTACGCGTTCAACAAGGCGCACAGCGCGGCCTACGGGCTGGTGTCCTACTGGACCGCGTTTCTCAAGGCCAACTACCCGGCCGAGTACATGGCCGGGCTGCTGACCTCGGTGGCCGGCGACAAGGACAAGTCGGCGCTGTACCTGAGCGAGTGCCGCCGGATGGGGATCAAGGTGCTCCCGCCGGACGTCAACGCGTCCGCGGCCACGTTCACCCCGGTCGGCACCGACATCAGGTTCGGCATGGCCGCGGTGCGCAACGTCGGCACCGCCGTCGTGGAGTCGATCGTGGAGGCGCGCCGGTCGAAGGGCGCGTTCACCAGCTTTTCCGACTTCCTGCGCAAGGTGCCGGTCAACGTCTGCAACAAGCGCGTGATCGAGTCGCTGATCAAGGCGGGCGCCTTCGACTCGTTCAGCCACCCGCGCAAGGGCCTGGTGCTGATCCACGAGCAGGCGATCGACACCGTGATCGACGTGAAGCGGAACGAGGCGATCGGCCAGGACTCGCTGTTCGGCGACGACACCGAGGTCGAGGCGGCGTTCGACGTTCCGGTGCCGGACGGCGAGTGGGAGAAGCAGACCCGGCTCGGGTTCGAGCGCGAGATGCTCGGGCTGTACGTCTCCGATCACCCGCTGCTGGGCCTGGAGCACGTGCTCTCCGCCGACACCGACTGCTCGGTGGCCCAGCTGCTCGGGTCGGCCGAGCAGGACTCGGCGCGCGCCGCCACGGGCGAGCGCGGTGACGGACAGGTCGTCACGGTGGGCGGGATCCTGTCCGGGGTGGTGTCCAAGGTGACGCGGCAGGGCAACCCGTGGGCCACGGCCACCCTGGAGGACCTCGAGGGCGCGATCGAGGTGCTGTTCTTCCCGGCCACCTACCAGGCGTGCATGTCGCTGATCATCGACGACGCGATCGTCGTCGTGAAGGGGCGCCTGGACCGCCGGGAGGAGGCGCCCAAGCTGATCGCGATGGAGGTGAGAGTCCCGGAACTGCCCGCGGACGGCCAGGGCCCTTTTGTGCTGTCGATCATGGAGGCCCGGTGCGTGGCCCCCGTGGTCGAGCGGCTCCGGGAGGTGCTCAGCTCCCACCCCGGGCCGACCGAGGTGCACCTGAAGCTGCTGACCGGCTCCCGGGCCAAGGTGGTGCGGCTGGATGACAAGCTCCGGGTCAAGCCGTCGCCGTCGCTGCTGGCCGACCTGAAACAGCTGCTCGGCCCGGCCTGCGTGGGCTGATCAGGCCTTTCGGGCGACCAGGCCGAGCAGGCCGGCCGGGCGCCATCGGCGCAGGTAGAATGCCGTGAGGTGAGCCGGGAAGCCTGGTCGGCGTCAGCCGCCGCCGCGGGAAGGCTTGCCGTGCCGTCCATCCAGTTCCGGACCGGGACCACCCGATGATCCGCCGCCTGCTGCGCGGCTCGGAGTGGCGGCGCGAGGTGCTGCGCACCAACCTGTGGCTGGTGCCCGCGATCGAGGTCGTCGCGGCCGCGCTGCTGTTCGCCGGCACCTACGCGCTGGACCGGGCCTCCTACGACGGTGTGTTCCACACTCCCGGGTGGGTGCTGAGCGGGTCTCCGGATGCCGCGCGGCAGATACTGACCGCGATCGCCGCGGCGATCATCACGGTGGTCGGCGTGGTGTTCTCGATCGTGATCGTGGCGCTGACCTTGACGTCCACCCAGTTCGGCCCTCGGATGCTGCGCAACTTTATCCGCGACCGCGGTACGCAGGTGACGCTGGGCACCTTCGTGGCCACGTTCGTTTACTCGATCCTGGCCCTCGGGTCTGTCGGCCAGGGCGACCACGGGGCCTTCGTCCCGCATATCAGCATCACGGTGCTGCTGGTCCTGATGGTCGTGGACCTCGCCGTGCTGATCTACTTCCTGCATCACATCGCGGTCCAGATCCAGTTGCCCCAGGTCATCGCCGGGATCGCCGGCGACCTTGCCTCCGCGATCGAATTGCAGGCGGGCGACCCGACCGTCGGCGCCGACGCGCGGTACGCCGGGCTGCTGATCGCGGACATGGACGGCCCGGGCGGGGAGGTGGCGGCGCCGCGCAGCGGCTACCTGCAGTACATCCAGCACCAGAACTTGCTGCGGATCGCAACCGAGAAGGACGCGGTGATCCACCTGCGCTACCGGCCCGGTCACTTCCTGGTCCAGGGGCACCCGTATGCGAGCGTCTGGCCCGCGGCGGCTGCGGAGATGGTGGCGCGCGAGCTGGCCCGGGCCCACGTCACCGGGCCGTACCGCACCCTGGCCCAGGACGTCGCGTTCGGCCTGGACCAGCTGGTCGAGATCTGCATCCGGGCCCTGTCCGCCGCGGTCAACGACACCTTCACGGCGCTGACCTGCATCGACTGGATCGGCGACAGCCTGTGCAAGGTGACCGGGCGCTGGCAGCCCACCCACGTCTACCGGGACGGCGCGGGCGCCGTCCGGGTGATCGCCTCCCAGATCACCTACGATCGGCTGGTCCAGCGGGCGTTCGAGAAGGTGCGCCAGGCGGGCCGCGGCATGCCGGCCGTGATGATCAGGCAGCTGGACGCGCTGGCCAAGATCATGGAACGGGCGGTCACCCCGGCCGACCGCCAGGTGCTGCTGGACCAGGCGGCGATGATCGAACGGCTCAGCCAGGGCACGGTCGACGAGGAGTGCGACCGGGCCGACGTCCGCCGCGCCTACCAGCGGGTGCTCGACGCGCAGGCGGCGGTCGCGCCGGTGCCGCCTCCGGCCGGGCCGGTGTCGCCGGCCGCCCCGGCGCCGTAGCCGGGGCGGGCGCGGGCCGGGAGCCGGTCAGGCGTCCCGGCGGCGGAGCAGGATGGCGGCCGCGACGAGCAGCACCGCCGCCCACAGGCAGAACACGCCGAATCCCTGCCAGGCGGAGAGCACGTTGCCCCCGGCGGGCGGGTGCGCCTGGGCGACCAGCCCCCCGGCCTGCTCGGGCAGGTAGCCGTTGACGTGCGCGCCCCAGCTGCCCGGCAGCAGGCCGCTCAGGATCGGCAGCACGAACACGACGCCGATAGCCGTGGTGATCGCGCCCGCCGTGTGCCGGATCAGTGCGCCGATCGCCATCGAGAACAGGCCGAGCACGGTCAGCGCCAGCCCGGCCCCGATCACGGCGCGTAGCACGTTGCGGTCGCTCAGCGAGACCGGCACCCGGCTGTGCAGGATGGTCGAGCCGAGGAAGAACGAGCAGAAGCAGACGACCTCCGCCACCACGAACAGCAGCGCGGCGAGCACCAGCCCCTTGGCGGCCAGCATCGGCAGCCGCTTCGGCACGGCCAGCAGCGAGGCGCGGATGACCCCGGTCGAGTACTCGGTGCTGATCACCAGCACGCCCAGCACGCAGATCGTGAGCTGGCCCAGGTTGAGCCCGGCGCCCAGGATGAAGCCGACCGGGTCGAGGGCCACCTGGGCGTCCCGCGACGCCGCGTGCGGCCCGGTCCAGCTCGAGGCGACCAGCCAGCTGAGCAGCGCGGTGAGGCCGATGGTGATCACCACGAACAGGATCAGCGTCCAGACCGTCGAGCGCACCGAGCGGATCTTGGTCCACTCGGCGGCCAGCAGGTGGCCGAAGCCGGCCGGGCGCGAGGGCGCGGACGGCACCCGGTCGGTTACCGATGCGGTCGTCATTGCGGGCTCCCCTGCGCGGCGTTCACCGGAGCGGGCTCGCGTCGGCCGAACTCCACGCTGCCGGACGTCAGTTCCATGAATGCCTCCTCCAGCGAGGCCAGCGGGGTCAGCTCGTGCAGCACGATCGACGCCGACGCCGCGATCTCGCCGATCCGGGCCGCGGGCAGCCCGGTCACGGTCAGCAGCCCGGCGCCGTTGCCCGGCCCGCCCGGGTGCGGGGCGGGCGCGCCGCCCCGGCCGCCGTTCTCGCCCGGCTTCGCGGTGCCGCCGGCCGCGGTGATCAGCTCGCCGAGCCGCTCGGCCTGCGGCGAGCGCACCCGGACCGAGGTGTCCGTGCTGCGGGCGATCACTTCCTCGGTGGTGGACTGGGTGATGAGCTTGCCCCGGCCGATCACGATCAGGTAATCGGCGGTGACCGCCATCTCGTTCATCAGGTGGCTGGAGACCAGGATCGTCCGCCCCTCGGCGGCGAGCTGCTTCATCAGGTTCCTGATCCACAGCACGCCCTCGGGGTCCAGCCCGTTCACCGGCTCGTCCAGCAGCAGGAACTCCGGGTTGCCGAGCATGGCCGCGGCGATCCCGAGCCGCTGGCTCATGCCCAGTGAGAAGCTGCCCGCGCGCTTGTTGGCCACCTCATGCAGCCCGACCAGCCCGAGCACCTCGTCGACCCGGGACTTGGGCAGGCCCTGGGTCTGGGCCAGGAAGAGCAGGTGATTACGGGCCGACCGGCCGCTGTGCACCGACTTCGCCTCGAGCAGCGCGCCGACGGTGCGCAGCGGGTTGGCCAGTTCCTGGTACGGCTTGCCGTTGATGGTCGCGGTCCCCGTGGTCGGGTGGTCGAGGCCGAGAACGAGCCGCATCGTGGTGGACTTGCCGGCGCCGTTGGGCCCGAGAAAGCCCGTTACCCGCCCCGGCTCCACCGAAAAGGTCAGATGGTCCACGGCCAGCTTGTCGCCGTACCGCTTGGTGAGATCGCGTACTTCGATCATGCAGCTGCTTCCTCGTGGCGAGACTTGGTCTTGGCTGCAGTGCCCCCGCCCAAAATTAGCAAGGATCCCCGTTGTGCCGAGACGACCAGGCAACGTGCCGGCGCGCCGTCTCGTTCCCGGCGACAGGATTTTCTCATATCCGGACAAGATCGCTAACTTCGGGTGGGGTATCGTGCCGCGACCAGCCACCGACCTGGCCGGAAGCGCCGCCCATCGGCCGCACCCGGACCGCATGTGAACCGCGCTCGGGCCGCGCTCGCGACGCACCCGGGCCGCGCTCGGGCCGCGCTCGCGACGCACCCGGGCCGCGGCGGGCCCGGCGGCCGGGCCCGCCGGCCCGGTCACGTAATCTGGCGCGCAGTATGGCGACACCCGATGAGATCCCGCTTCAGCCCGGGTCGGCCCGGCAATGGCCGGCCCGAGGGCGGCCCAGCGCGGCCCAGGGGGCATCCGCGGCCTTCATCGCGATCGCCGGGGTGATCGCGGGCACGGCCCTGCTCGGCGTCGCCGCGGGGTTCCTGTGGGCCGCGATCGCGCCGCGGGCCCTGGTGGAGGTGGTCGGCCCAGGCTCGGCCGACATCGTGAACCCGGAGACCAACGCGTTCTTCCTGGCGGACGGCTGGTTCATCGTCCTGGCCGTGGCGGGCGGGCTGGTGTCCGGGACGGCCGGCTACGCGTTGGCGGTGCGCAGGAACGGCCCGGCCGCGATGGCCGGGATCCTGGCCGGCGGGCTGGCCGCGGCGCTGCTCGCCAAGTGGATCGGGCAGCAGTCGGGCGCGGCCGCGTTCAACCACAGCCTGGCCCTCGGCCATGTCGGCCAGTTGCTGCGCGACCCGCCGATGGTGGGCGGCCTAGGGCCGCTGATGTTCTGGCCGCTCGCGGCCGGCCTGATCGCGGGCGGCATGGAGCTGCTCAGCCAGCGGCCATGGCGGCGCCGATGATCCCGGCGTTGTTGAGCATCTTGGCCGGGACCACGGTGGCCCGCAGGCCGGTCAGCAGCGGCAGGAACTTATCCGACTTCCTGCTGATGCCGCCGCCGATGATGATCAGCTTGGGCGACAGCAGGTTTTCCATGTGCGCCAGGTACTCGTCGACATGCCCGGCCCACTTGCCCCAGCTCAGGTCGTGCTCCTCGCGGACCGACTCGGCGGCGCGCTTCTCCGCGTCCTTGCCGCGGATCTCGATGTGCCCGAACTCGGTGTTCGGCACCAGGGTGCCGTCGATGAACAGGGCACTGCCGATCCCGGTGCCCAAGGTGAGCAGCAGCACCGTCCCCTTCTGGCCCGCGCCCGCGCCCGCGCCGAATTTCATCTCGGCCAGGCCGGCCGCGTCGGCGTCGTTGATCACGTTCACGGTCAGGCCGGTCGCCTTGCCGAACTCCGTGCGCGCGTCGGTGCCGATCCAGGACTTGTCGACGTTGGCCGCGGTCCTGATCACCCCGTCCATGACCACGCCGGGAAACGTGATGCCGGCCGGGCCGTTCCAGCTGAAATCGGAGACCAGCTGGCGCACCACTTCGATCACCGCGTCCGGCTGGGACGGGCGGGGCGTGTCCAGCTTGATGCGGTCGGCGAGCAGCTTCCCGGTGTCCAGGTCCACCGGCGCGCCCTTGATCCCCGTGCCGCCGATGTCGATGCCCAGTACGTGAGCCATGACGCCTCCGTTTGGTCGGTTGGGCCGCCTCCAGGCCGCGAGGACAGCGTAGGCGGGCTACCCGGGGCCCGTCACGCTGGCGTGCCCGGCGCGGCGGGACCGGGGCGCGCGGGTTGCGCGGGACTCGGGGCGTCGTCGAGACGGCGGTCCATCTGGCCCCAGACCGGGAACACGAACGGGGCCAGGGTGGTCACGCCGTAGATCGCGGCGGCGGCCAGCAGGGCCGGGCGCAGCCCGAACGTCGACGCCGCGACGCCGCCGGCCAGGCTCCCGAACGGGATGCCGGCCCACGCGGACGCGCCCACCGCGCCGAGCACCCGGGCCTGCAGGCGGCGCGGCACCCGCTCGTATTCGACCGCGCCGAGCACCGGGTTGATGCCGCCGACGCCCAGCCCGCCGACGAGGACCACGGCGAGCACCGGCGAAATGCCGGAGGCCAGGGCGAGCGCGAGGAACCGGGGAGCGCCGCCCACGAAGAACCCCACGGCGTATGTCCTCCGGCGCGGCAGCCTCGGCCCGAGCCAGGTGGTCAGCGCGTTGCCAGTCACGCTGCCGACCCCCATGGCCCCGCCGAGCAGCCCGAGTGCGACCGAGCTGCGTGCCACCTGATGCGCCCAGACCGGGAAGAGCACCGCGCCCCCCGCCTGGTCCACGAAGTTCGTGACCAGGATCATCGCGGCGATCGCGAGCAGCAGTCGGTCGCCGCGCAGGTACCGGAGGCCCTCGGCCAGCGCGGCCAGGTACGGTCCGGCCTCGTCGGCGCGGCGCGGCGGCTGGGTGCGCGGCGGCACCAGCGCGGCGACGAGCAGGGCCGACGCCGCGAACGTGCCGGCGTCGATCGCCAGCACGCTCACCGCCGACGTGACGGCCACCAGCGCGCCGGCCAGCGGCAAGCCGACCAGGGCGGCGACCCGGCTCACGCCGTCATACAGGCCGCTGCACCGCTCGATGGTGATGCCGGCCAGCTCCCGGACGCCGGGCACCATGACGTCGCGCGCCGAGTCGCCCGCCCCGCGCGCCGCGCCCGCCGCCGCGACCAGGACGGCCAGTACCGGCAGCGCAAGCAGGCGGGCCGCGGACAGCACCGGGATCAGCCCGACGAACACGGCGGCCAGCAGGTCGGTGCCGACGCTGACCCGCCAGGCGCCCAGCCGGTCGACTAACGGGCCGCCGAGGGCCTGCACCGTTACGTACGGCGCCATCTCGGCGAACGCCACGATCCCGGTCAGCGTGGCGCTGCCGGTGGTGGTCAGCACCAGCCAGGGCAGCGCGAGGAACGACATCCGGGTGCCGAGGGCGGAGACGCCGACCGCGCCCAGGAAACCGGTCAGCGCGCGCCGGTCACGCCCCGTCGTCACGCGCGGCCTCGTCACCGCGAGCCGCGTCGCCGGTCGCCGCGTCGCCGGTCGCCTCGGCCGCCGTGGGCAGCACCTGGAACTGCACGATCACGCGGCGCTGGCCCGGCCGGGGCCGGGCGTCGTCGTGCCGGTAGGGCGCGCACAGCTCGTGGAACCCCCGCGCCAGCGCCTCCGCCTCGGCCACGTCGAGGTCGAGCATCCAGTGGCTCATGTCGGCCGCGCCCGCCCACCGCGGCCCGAGCACCTCGGACGCCGACTCGGCGCCGTCCGCGTACCGGATGATCCGCTCGGCGTACAGCCGCGCCACGGCCCGCAGGTACTCGGCCCCGGCCTCGTGCCCGGGCGCGCCGGGCTGCGGCATGTCGAAGCTGAGCATCCGGTGCACGGCGCGCCAGTACCGCTCCCGGCCGTTGCCGCGGCCCGGCTCGTCGACGACGAAGCCGTAGGCGGCGAGCTGGCGCAGGTGATAGCTGGTCGCGCCGCTGGACTCGCCGACCCGCGCCGCGAGCTGCGAAGCGGTGGCCGGGCCGTGCTCGATCAGCTCCGCGCGCAGCCGCATGCGCAGCGGGTGGGCAAGGCCGCGCAGCATGCGGGGCTCCAGGATCAGGTCCCGGGCCGGGTCAAACCCGGGCAGGCCGTCGCTCGCTGCGGGCATGCCCGTACCTTACATCACAAAGGTATCTTTGCAAAGATTCGTTTGCAGTGCTGTTTGCGGTGCTGTGTTTGCGGTGCTCTGTTTGCGGTGCTGTGTTTGCGGTGCTGTGTTCCGTGCTGTGTTTCGGAGCTGTGTTTCGGCGGTGCGTTTCGCCGCGCCCTGTTCACCACGCGGTCATCGCGGCACGATTGACTGGGCCGGGCAACCGGGCTCAGGGCCGCGGCGGAGGGGACGGGGCAGGGGTGGAACGTGTGGTGGTGGTCGGCGGGGGCGTGCTGGGCACGATGCACGCGGTCGCGGCCCGGCGGCGCGGGTTCGACGTGGTGCACCTCGAGCGCGAGCCCGAGGCGCGGGGGGCGAGCGTCCGCAACTTCGGGCTGATCTGGGTCAGCGGCCGGGCCGCGGGACCGGAGCTGAGCCTGGCCCTGCGGGCCCGGGCGGCCTGGGAGGAGCTGGCCGCCGAGGCGCCCGGGATCGGCTTCCGGCCGAACGGGTCGCTCACGCTCGCGGCGGGCGACGCCGAGCTGGCGCTGATGAAGGAGGCGGCCGCGCTGCCCGACGCCGCGCTCCGCGGGTACGAACTGATCGACGCGGCCACGGCCCGCGAGGTCAACCCCGCGCTGCGCGGCGAGTTCGCCGGGGCGCTGCGCTGCCGGCGCGACGCCGCGGTCGAGCCGCGCCTGGCCCTGCCCGCGCTGCGCGAGCACCTCCTGGCCGGCGGCACCGGCACCGGCGCAAGGGGTTCGGGATACGCCTGGCTCCCCGGCCGCGAGGCGGCCGAGGTCGCGCCGTACGCGGTCCGCGACCACACCGGCGAGTGGCACCGCGGCGATCTCGTGGTCGTCGCCACCGGCGCCAACCACACCGGCCTGGCCGGCCCGTACCTGGCCGGATACGAACGCCCGCCGGTCCGCCGGGTCCGGCTGCAGATGATGCAGACCGCCCCGTTCGACGGGGAGCTCACCACCTCGATCGCCGACGGCGACTCGCTGCGGTACTACCCGGCGTTCGACCTGCCCGGCCGGCGCGGGCTCCCGCCGCAGCATCCGGTCGCCGAAGCGAACGCGGCCCAGCTCCTCCTCGTGCAGCGGCTGGACGGCGGCCTGACCATCGGCGACACCCACGAGTACGACGAGCCGTTTGCGTTCGACGTGCACGAGGACGCCTACGACCACCTGCGCGCCCAGGCCGAACGGCTGCTGGGCACGCCGCTGCCGCGGACCGAGCGGCGCTGGGCCGGCGTCTACAGCCAGGTGACCGGTCCCGAGCTGTACCACCGGTCGCCGCTCGCCCCCGGCGTGGTCCTGGTCACCGGGCCCGGCGGCCGGGGCATGACCTGCGCACCCGCCATCGCCGAGGAGACGTTCGCGTGACCCAGCCCCCCAAGATCACCGTCGCCTGCCTGGACATGGCGGGCACCACGGTCGCCGACGACGGCAGCGTGATCGCCGCGTTCTCCGCCGCCGTCGAGCAGTTCGGCCTGCCCCGGGGCACCCAGGATTACGACGAGGCGCTGGCCTACGTGAACCGGACCATGGGTCAGTCCAAGATCGAGGTATTCCGGCACATCCTGGGTTCCACAGAACCAGCGCTCGGCGCGAACCGGGCGTTCGAGGAGCACTACGCGGCCTCGGTGCGGGCCGGGAACGTGGCGCCCCTGCCGGGTGCCGAGGACACGTTCGCCGCGCTGCGGGCGGCCGGGATCAAGGTCTGCCTGGCCACCGGGTTCTCGCCGGCGACCAGGGACGCCCTGCTCGACGCGCTGGGCTGGCGGCAACTGGTCGACCTGGTGCTCTCGCCCGCCGACGCCGGCCGCGGCCGCCCGTGGCCCGACCTGCCGCTCACCGCGCTGCTGCGCCTGGGCGGGGGAGCGGTGAGCGAGCTCGCCGTGGCCGGGGATACCGCCAGCGACGTGGAATCCGGCCTGCGGGCCGGGGCCGGGCTGGTGGCCGGCGTGCTGACCGGCTCGGCCGGCCGGGAGGATCTCGAGCGGGCCAGCGCGCCGGTGATCCTGGACACGATCGCCGACCTGCCGCCGCTGCTGGGCATCGGCTAGCCCGCGGCCCGTCAGAGGCGCCGGTCCGAGCGGCCGGTCAGCGGATCGGCCTGCCGTTGGCCGCCAGCAGGCCGTGCCACGCGTTGGCCGGCCGGACCGCACCGGGGAACTGCTGCGCCAGCACTCGCCCGCACAGGTCCGCGGGCGGGGCGAACGCGACGCCGAGACCGGCCAGGGCGTCGTCGGTGTGCACCAGGAGTTCGACGCAGGCGCGGCCCACGTAGTCGGCCGCGCTCGAAGGACCGCTGGCATGGTAGGCGCGCACGCTGGGCGGTGTGGCCGCGGCGACGGCCGCCAGGCCGGTCGCCACCGGTATGACCGAGTCGACGACCTCCTCGTTGCTCGCCTCCGGCCAGCGCGTCACGGCCAGGCCGATGAAGTGCTCACACCGGCTGGCCAGGTACAGAACGTACTTCGCGGTGGCGCCGATCATGTGCGTGATCGTCCGCTCGACATCCCACTCGAGCGGCCCGGCCCGGACCGACCAGTCGCGCCCGGTCACCGGCCGCAGCGCGGCTTGCGCCGTCGCCGCCGCGGTGACCACGTCTTCGGGGGCCAGCGTCCGCGCATCCGTCATGCTCACCGCGTCCTTCAGCCCAGGCCGACCAGCTGCTCCAGGGCGGCCAGCACCTCGTGGATGGCGCCCTCGGCGGTGATCGCCGGATCGCCGAGCGCGAGCGGGATCCCCACCCCGCACACCGCCTCCAGCGCGACGGCTGGGACGGGCGCGACGGGCGGGGCGGGCGCAGCCGCCGCAGGCGCCCCGGGGCCCGGCCCCGCCGTCTCGGGGGAGCCCGATGCGGCGGGTGCCGGGGCGTAACAGATATTGGCCAGCGGGGGCAGCGTGCCGCCGGCGAAGAACGCGGGCAGCCACCGCCGGGCGGCCACCATCAAGAACACGCCGGCCGGCAGCGACCCGGCGCCGATCAGGAAGATGCCGCCGACGCTGTCGAAACCGGAGCAGCTGCTCGCGGCCGGCCAGTACGAGATGATCGACAGCACGAACGCGGCCAGCAGGGCCAGCCCGCCCAGGCCCGGCAGGATCCCGTTCAGCAGCAGCGCCCGCACGCTCCCCAGCAGATCACGCCGGAAGAACCAGACGCAGGCGAACCCGGTCAGCCCGCAATAGAACGCGATCAGCAGCCCGACCGAGGCGGCCGAGTCGGCCGGTGCATCCGGGCGAACCGGGCCGGCAGGGCGCGGTGCGCGGCCATCGTCCGCGGCGATGACGCCCCAGCCGCCCATCCAGCCGGCCCGCGGGCCGAACGCCCGGCTGGTCCAGGTGACCGTCGTCCCGCAGTCGGGCCGGGCTCGCGGCCGGTCGGCCGGGCCCGGGGTGAATCGGCCGCCGGCGGCCCGCCGAACGCGTGACGAGGTCGGGACTTGCGGCGGCGCGGCGTGTCGTGCACTGTGAATCCTCGGCGGCTCACCGCGCCCGCGGGGGACGGCATCGCCTGCAGGGGACACTCATGACGACGCACGCTGACGCGGCGGGCCGGCCGGCCGGGATCCGGGACGTCGCCCGGGCGGCCGGGGTCTCCGTGGCGACCGCCAGCCTGGCCCTCAACGGGCGGCCCGGGGTCGCCGGGGAAACCAGGCGGCGCATCGTGGCCGCGGCCGAGGAACTCGGGTACCGGGCCAACCCGCAGGCCCAGGCGCTGCGCCGGGGGCGCACCACGACCTACGGCTTCGTGGTGCGCAACTTCGCCAACCCGTTCTTCCTGGAGGTGCTGAGCGGGGCGCAGCAGGTCGCGGCGGATGCCGGGGCCACCCTGCTCGTCCTGGACGCCCGCTACTCGCTCGACCGCGAGCGGCGCCACGTGCGGGAGCTGGCCGGACAGCGGGTGGAGGGGCTGGCCATCGCCCCGGTCGGCACCGGCGAGTCGATCCGCCTCTGGCAGGACCTGCGGCCCGGCGCGCCGGTGGTCGCGCTCAACGCGTCGGCCGACGGGATCACCGGCATCAGCCGGGTCGGGCCGGACAACGCGGCCGCGGTGCGGCTGCCGATGGCCCGGCTGGCCGAGCTCGGCCACACCTCGGTCGCGTTCTTGTCGGCGCCGCGTCATCTCATGGCCGACCCGGACCGGCTTCGTCACTTCCGGCGGCACGCCCGCGCCCTCGGCATCAGGCCCCGGGTGATGTACTCGCCGCTCACGATCTCCGACGTGCAGCTGGCCGCGGCCAAGCTGCTGTCAGGACCCGACGCGCCCAGCGCGATCATCACCAACTCCGACTACACCGCGCA
>Ga0335074_10002264_pt1 | contig 26189 bp, 18 predicted proteins | sample Lox_Sample_23_FD_206715 | JGI IMG/M metagenome (GOLD analysis project Ga0335074, IMG submission 206715) | Soil microbial communities from Loxahatchee National Wildlife Refuge, Florida, United States - Lox_Sample_2.3 | ecosystem: Environmental > Terrestrial > Soil > Wetlands | place: USA...
CGAATGACTACTACGAAATTCTGCTAGTCACTCCAAGCACAGGCGGCTCCCTGGTGACGAAGATCACCCTGACACCAGCCACCGACATCTGCTTTATGCCTGCCAAGATCGAGACGATCTCAGGTTTTCTTCCCTCATCGCCGCGCAATCTGTTGAGCTCGGTCAATCCGTGCGCGATTCCAGCGAAGGAACTAGAGAGCGAATTGAAGCGCTGCAAAAACTGTTTAGTCTTCAGCGGAGAGGATATTGCGATGCAGGTTCAGTGTGGAGATCAAACTAGGATCGTTCGCTCGAAAGTTCTCGACAGGGACATGTTTGATGCGAACCCGCATACGCCTGAACATACGTCGTGGACCATGCAATTACTCGATCGCCTGGATCAGGCGGTCGGCCCAGGAGTACTGGATCAACCGATTTTTCCAGCCCTCGCGAACGATAAAGCGCCAGTCCAGAGTGAGGCGCCTCCCGCGGTGCTCCACGACATAAGCTCGGGTAAGTATGATTCGCTGTTTCACGACGCACCCGACAAACTATCCGACTTGTATCGTGCGGCTCAAGTACGTCCGGTGATCCCTACTGTGCGTTTGGAATCCTCCACGCCGTTTCAGCCGATTTCACTTGCCCTGCCCAAATATCCGCCGATTTCACGGGTTGCACACGTACAGGGCGCCGTTTCAGTCAGCCTCGAAATCAATGCCAAAGGTGGCGTAACGAACGTAAGCTTCGAGAGTGGACCGCCTTTGCTTCGCGCGTCGGTAAAAGACGCGGTGAGCGGCTGGACATTCCCAGAAGATGCCTTCGGAAAGCAGATTCGCGCCACGATAGTTTTTGATCTGAATTGCCCCGCAGACAAGCCCAAGTAGTCTGCGACCGAATGTTGGCGGGCTAATTAGAACAGAAAATAGCGCTGCGCGAGTGGAAGGACCTTTGCGGGCTCGCAGGCGATCGGCGTGCCATCCACGGTGACTTCGTAGGTTTCGGGATCGACGTGAATATCGGGAGTGGCGCTATTGTGCAGCATGTCTTTCTTGCCGATCTTGCGGCAATTTTTCACGGGCGCGACGATTTTCTTCAGGCCCAGCTTCTGCGGCACTCCCGCCTTCACGCTCGCCTGCGAGACGAACGTGATGCCGGTCGCGGCGGTGGCGCCGCCGAATGCGCCGAACATGGGCCGGTAGAGGACCGGCTGCGGCGTGGGGATTGAGGCATTCGGATCGCCCATTGCGCTCCACGCGATGAAACCGCCCTTCACGATCATCTCGGGCTTCACGCCGAAAAACGCGGGCTTCCATAGGACGAGATCGGCCAGCTTGCCCGGTTCGATTGAGCCGATTTCCGCCGACATGCCATGCGTGATCGCCGGATTGATCGTGTACTTCGCCACGTAGCGCTTCGCGCGGTAATTGTCGTTGCGCGCAGAATCCTCGGCGAGCGGGCCGCGCTGCGTTTTCATTTTGTGCGCCGTCTGCCAGGTGCGCGTCACCACTTCGCCGATGCGGCCCATGGCCTGCGAATCGCTCGAAAGCATGCTCAGGACGCCGAGGTCGTGCAGGATATCTTCGGCGGCGATCGTCTCGGGGCGAATGCGGCTTTCGGCGAAGGCGACATCCTCCGGCACCTGCGGATTCAGGTGGTGGCAGACCATCAGCATGTCGAGATGCTCGGCGATGGTGTTGATCGTGTAAGGCCGCGTGGGATTGGTGGACGACGGCAGAATATTCGGGAACGAGGCGATGCGGATGATATCAGGCGCGTGACCGCCGCCCGCGCCTTCTGTGTGATAGGTGTGAATCGCGCGCCCGGCGATCGCGTCGACCGTGGCTTCGAGAAAGCCTGCTTCGTTGATCGTGTCCGTGTGGATCGCCACCTGCACGTCGAATTCATCGGCCGCTCTCAGGCAGGTGTCGATTGCGGCGGGCGTGGTGCCCCAATCTTCGTGCAGCTTCAATCCGCACGCGCCCGATTCCACCTGCTCGTTGAGCGGCGGCAGCGCGGCGGCATTGCCCTTGCCGAGGAACCCGAAATTCATCGGCCAGGCGTCGGCAGATTGCAGCATCCTTGCCATATTCCACGCGCCCGGCGTGCAGGTGGTGGCCGCGGTGCCGGTCGCCGGGCCCGTGCCGCCGCCGATCATCGTGGTGATGCCGTTAGATGAAATGGATGTGGCTGTCGATGCCTCCGGCAGTGACGATCAGGTTTTCGCCCGCGATCACTTCGGTGGCCGCGCCGACCACAAGATCGGGATCGACGCCGTCCATCGTATCCGGATTCCCGGCTTTGCCAACCTTGACGATGCGGCCGTCTTTCACGCCGATATCGCCCTTGACGATGCCCCAATGATCGAGAATCACGGCGTTGGTGATGACGAGATCGAGCGCGCCGTGCGGCCCCTCGCGTTTCGCTCCGCTGCTCTGGCCCATGCCGTCGCGAATCACCTTGCCGCCGCCGAAGGTGATCTCGTCGCCGTAGTGCGTGAAATCCTTTTCGATTTCGATGATCAGCTCGGTATCGGCGAGGCGGATGCGGTCGCCCTTGGTGGGGCCGAAGAGATCGGCGTAGGTGCGGCGCGGGATTTTCAGGCTCACGATTTTTTCTCCCCGCTCGCGAAGCCGAAGCCCGCTTTTCGCGCCTTCTCGATGGCGCGTTCCTTGGCGCCCGAGGTTTCGAGCGGCCCCTCGACAAGCGCATTGAGGCCGTAAATTTTGCCGCTACCGCCGAAGACGGTGAGCTCGATTTCCTTTTCTTCGCCCGGTTCGAAGCGGACGGCGGTGCCGGCGGCGATGTTGAGACGCATGCCATACGCCGCGCCGCGGTCAAAGGCCAGCGCGCGATTCGTCTCGAAAAAATGGTAGTGGCTGCCCACCTGGATCGGCCGGTCGCCTGTATTTTTCACGACGACGCGCGCGGTGCGCCGGCCCACGTTCGCTTCGATCGCGCCCGCCGCCTCATCGAAGATGTATTCGCCGGGCTTCACGATGGTCGCGCTCCGGTGATGGGGTCATGGATCGTGACCAGCTTTGTGCCGTCGGGAAACGTCGCCTCGACCTGCACTTCATGAATCATTTCGGGGACGCCTTCCATCACCTGGTCGCGCGTGAGGATTTTTGCGCCGAACGACATGATTTCGGCGACCGTCTTCCCGTCGCGCGCCGCTTCCATTACCTCGGCGGTGATGATCGCAACCGCTTCGACGTAGTTGAGCTTGAGGCCGCGCGCCTGCCGCCTCCGCGCGAGGTCGGCCGCCACGACGATCATCAGCTTCTCTTGTTCGCGCGGCGTCAGATGCAAAGCGCCCTCCGTGTGGGATCACAAATATAAACGAATAGCGCGCGATCCGCGTCCATCAAATTTGCCCGGGGGAACGGATCGAAGACTTTAATGCACCTTGCGGGGCGGCACAGCCGGACGGCCATACAGCCGAAGTTTCGCGGCGTTCCAGAGCGCGTGCAGCCCTCTAAGCGCGTCGCGGCCGCGCACGGCGAGGCCTCGTACCACGAGTCCATCCGCGAGAAGCGTGCTCACGCCCCACAGCGCCTCTCCCGGCTGGCTGAGTTCGCGTGCCGCCTCGCGCAATTGTTCTTCCGCGCCCAGCCAGAAAGCGGCGCCAAGCCCCACGCGGCAAATGTAGAACGTCGCCCAATAGCGATATTCGCCAAGCCGCGCAATCGACCGCAGGGCCGAGCCGTGCGGATCAAGCCGGATGTTTTCGGCCGCGATCGGCCGGCTGTTTGCGGTCACGTCGGTGCGCATGTCGATGCGTTCGTACGAGAATACCTCGCCGCTCGCTTCCCTTCCCGGCGCGATTATCTCCCACCAGAAAAGTCCCGCGCCCGCCGCCAAATCGATCCGTGTCTGCTGCGCGAATCGCGCCCCTGCGTACGGGATAATCGGGTCGGGAACGTATTCGAGCAGCGCATTCTCACCCACGCGAATCTCGTTGGTTTGGGTGGTGGGCGGCACACCCTTGCGCGGGCGGTAGATGCGGGTGCCGCCGGTGGTCGTCAGTTGGACGCTCGCGGCCGCGCCGACGTGCACGGCGAGCGACAAACGGTCGCCGCCGAGCAGCCCTCCCGACACATTGTGGAGATGCGCGAGCGCCGAGCCATCCTCAAGCGCGAAGGCGCGCACCACGCGCAGCGGCGGTTCCTGCACGCTCGCCGAGAGCGCGGTGGCGCCCGTCGCCGCGTCGCGCGCAAAATCGAGCACGAGCGACGCTTCGACGCGCGGTGGCACGGAGATGATTTGAGATTGTGCGTCCTTCGCGGCGGCGGGCGAGCTCATCGGCGATCAGCTCACGAAGAGGCGCGTCGAAAGCGCGGGGTGCTCCATCGCGCCCCAATCGAGCAGCGGCATGAAGCACGAAACGGACTCGGGGTCGCCCGCGGCGCTGCGCGCGGCCGTCTCGATCATCACGGGCTTCAAATTCCATAGGATGCGTGCGGCATCGGTCTGGCCGAGCGGCAGCAATCGCTGGCATGCCGACACGAGATTCGCCGCCGACTGATGCAGGTAGGCGAGCACGGCGCGGTTTTCGTCGAATCCGAGCGCGCCGCTCGCCAGGCCAAACGCGAGCGAATGATGGATCGGCACCGCAGGCGGCTTTCGTGCCGCATCGAGCGCCTCGCGCAGCGCGGGCCGCTCGCTGAGCGCCAAAACCGTCGTCAGGAAATTTCGCCCGAGAGCGGCGCTGCCGGCGCGGCTCTCGCGCGCAGGCTTGAGCGCGCTCAGGCGGGTGTTCAACTCGAGCCATCGCTCGGCGGCAAACCCGCGCGACGAATCGACGGCGAGATGAAATGCCGCGCGGCAGAAGACAGCTTCCATGGCGCCCGCCTCTTCCAGGTAACCGCGCAGAAAGCCGAACAGGCCGTTTACGTCGAGAATCTCGGCCGCCACAAGCGATTCGAGGCCAAACGAATGCGCGAGCGAACCAATCGGCAACGCGGTATCAGCAAGATGCAGCAGGCGGAGGTCAGCGAGTTCTTCCGGGCCGTCAAACGGAGAATGCCGAGGCGGGTCCGAGCCGGCGGGCATCGTCAGTCCGCATCAGGGTGATGCTCGTGCGGGTGGCCGTGTTCATGGCTGTGATGATCGTGCGAATGACCGTGTCCATGATCATGCTCGTCGCCATGCGAATGCGGATGGCCCACATACGGGGCATGCGCGTCAATCAAAGAGCGGCGCGGCTGCGCGACTTGTTCTTCCACCCACGCGAGCACGCGATCGAGCCCCACTTCGTCGCGCAAATTTGTGAAAAGGAACGGCCGCTCGCCGCGCATCTTCCTCGAGTCGCGGTCCATCACTTCGAGCGATGCGCCTACGTAGGGCGCGAGATCGATCTTGTTGATCACCAGCAGGTCCGAGCGCATGATGCCGGGCCCGCCCTTCCGCGGAATCTTATCGCCCTCGGCCACGTCGATCACGTAAATCCACACGTCGACTAACTCCGGGCTGAAGGCCGCGCCGAGATTGTCGCCGCCGCTTTCGACGAACAGCAGCTCGAGCCCGGGAAGCGTGTCTTCCAGATCGGCGATGGCCTGCAAATTCATCGATGCGTCCTCGCGGATCGCCGAATGCGGGCAGGCGCCCGTCTCAACGCCGCGAATCCGGTCCGCGGGGAGCGTTCCCTGACGCAGCAGGAACTCCGCGTCTTCCCTGGTGTAGATGTCGTTGGTCACAACGGCGAGGTTGTAACGCGGATAGAGATGCTGGGTGAAGCGATGGACGAGCGCTGTCTTTCCGGATCCGACCGGGCCGGCAATACCGATGCGAAAGGCGCGTGCCTGCTGATGCTTGTCCATCTGCGATCCTCCGGGGCGGCTTGCCAGCGTGCCTTTATCCGCTATCGGCGGTGCGCCACTTTGGCCGATTCAGTGTGGTCACCCGACACGGAGCCTACACCGGCCACGCCCTGCCGTGCCAGCGCGACAAACGCCGACGCCGAACGCGGCAGCGTGCGGTCGCGCCGATAGACGATCCCCAATTCGCGCCACACTTCCATATCCGAGATCGGGATCAACTTGACGTGCCCGGAGCGGGCCTCGTCCGCCGCAAAGCTTTCGCTGATCAGCGACACGCCAAGCCCGGCCGCGACGAACTGCTTGATCATCCCGACGCTCGGCAGCTCCATCGTCACGCGCAAGCGCGAGCGGAACGGGCGAAACTGCTTGTCGAGCACCTGCCGCATGAATCCCATCTTCGGAAAAATCAACGGCTGATCGGCGATGTCGGCCGTGCGGACGCTCTTGTAAGAGGCAAGCGGGTTTTCGGGGCTGACCATCAGCATCAGCCGGTCGCGAAAAATCGGATGTATTTTGAGGCTCGGTGATTTCACCGGCAACGTCACGATTCCAACGTCGACCGTGCCATCCTCGATTTTTTCGAGCACCTTGTGGCTGAAGTTGCGGTAGATGCTGATCTGCACGGAAGGAAACTTGCGGTTATATTCCGCGAAAATGTGCGGCAGGACGTAAAGGCACGTCGCCTCGTTCGCCCCGATCGCGAGCGTCCCTCGCGGCGCGCTTGACTGGTCGGCCACCGCGCGCAGCGATTCGTTGCGCAGCGTCAGCAGGCGTCCGGCGTATTCGAGCAGCGTCTCGCCCGCGACGGTCAACCGCACCGATTTCCCCACACGGTCGAAGAGTTTCTGTCCGTATTCCTGTTCGAGCTGGCGGATCTGCGCGCTCACGGCGGGCTGAGAGCGGTATAGCTTCTGTCCCGCCCGCGAAAAGCTTCCCTGCTTCGCAATCTCCAGAAAGGTTATGAGGTGGTCAAAGTCCATAGATTCGGGTAGCTCTCACCGTGAATAGCTCCGCCTAGTACTAGTTCAACTTGAATGGCTGGGATTATAGCAAAAAGAAGGCGTCACACCCGATACAAAGGCATAAGGCTCTATCTTCCCGCTCCTGGAACGGATAGAGAGTTGCCACCAGCCGCGGAGGGAGCCTGTCTTGCCGTCAGGTACGTCCGGAAGACTTGCGGGGCATGCTCCTAACGGTCTTCCGGGTCTTCGATCGGCAATTCGTCTTCCGGCCGCTCGTGGACGCGAACTTCCCCCTGATCCGCATCCGGCGCATTCTCGACCCCGTTGATCGCGTCGGCCTCGAATGCCTGCCCCTCCTCGATCAGTTCCTCGACGCTTTCCGAATCCACGTCGATTTCGCGCGAGAGCCCCTGCAGATCGCCCGACTGGCCGGCCGCGCCCGTGCCGAGACCCCTCTTCACGGGGCGCTCGTTGGTTTCAAAAGGACCGGAGCCGAGAGAGGAACGTTCGCTGCCCGACGAGATCTCACGGCGAGCGCTGAGCTGCCGCTGTCCTTTCTTGATCGTCTTCCTCGCAGTCTTCTTGCGTGGTTTTGCCTTCGCTCTGAGCGCTTTCTTTTTGGTGGCGTGCGCTTTCTTCTTCTTCCCGCTCGTCTTCTTCTTCACCATCATGGCAATCCGTCTCGGCTCCCGCAGGGGTTTCGAACGACTTCGGGAATTGTACACCGTGAAACGCTGCCCGGCGGATCAAACGCGCTTTTTTCTGATCGAGGACGCGTCGATATGGGGTGACGCATACTCACGGTTCGGTGTAGAGGTGCAGCGCGCGAGCAACCCGGGCAAGATGCCCGTCCCGCGTCCAAAGCCCGATCCCCGCCAACGCAGCCGAGGCAAGCAGGTGCACGTCGATCCACCCGACTCCGTGTCCCATCAAGCTGTGGCGCTCGACGAACGTCAGCACTTCGCCGTGGCCGACAACCGGAATATCCGGTAGCCTCTCAAGCAAGGACAGCACTTCAGAGCGGCGGCGGAATGAGCCGCAGGCGAGTTCTCTGATGACGAACGGATGGCACTCCACTTCCACCCGGTTGAGTATGGCGGTGAGCGCCGGATCACCGCGCCGCAGGTGATCCACCCACACGGAGGTGTCAACGAGCACGAACGGCACGGCGCCGGCGCACGCGGCGTCGCCGGATCGCTCGAATGTCTGGCTCGCTTCCGCCGAGGGCAGCCAACCGTCGAGCGCTCTCCCGGGCGATCAAAGCCTCCAGCCCCGCTCGAACCACCGCAGTTTTCTCCTCGATGCCCGTGAGCCGGGCGGCTTCCTTCAACAGCTCGTCATCGATGTTCAACGTCGTGCGTGTATGCATATATATGTATAATCGATGCATACGAGGAGCTCGTCAAGCCGCCGTTCGACGGGCGCACGGTATCGCCCCGGAGGCGCGATGCGAGCAGCGAGCGCGGTTGGCGAGAGAACCTGGGGTGAGCCTTACTTCCCGTGGTGATGATGATGGTGATGCCTGTGATGATGCCGAGAGTGGGCACTCGCCGGGATAGCCATTGCGGCCACGGCCACCAAGGCGAGAAACAGAACGAGCAACCTGGAACGCCAAGAATTCATGGGAACCTCCTGAAGCACACTCCCCGAAAGCACACCCGGGAGTGGTCGAGCGCGATACGTACAACTTACACTGACGCCGTTCGGACGCAAAGCATTAAGGCTGCAGATTTGCCACAAAAGGTAACCGCGAAAGGGGAGATCAGCACGGCTCAACCGGCTGCTGGACATCCTCTGCGTGGAGCGGATCGGCAATTTCGAGCGGATTCACTTCCTGGCGCTCGAGGCGCGCGATGATGGGTTCCCAGGTCTGCGAAATCGGACAGGGCAGGTGCACGGGCTCGATCCGCACGAGCGGCAACTGGTCGGACTTCAGCAAACGCTTCGCGCGGGGGCTGCCGGTGAGCCGGAAATGCTCGGCGAGCACGCGGCGCAGCCATGCCTCCTCCTGCTCGTCGATCTGATCTTTCACGTGGTCTTCGATAGCCGTGCAGCGGACGAATTCGCGGTTGTAGTTCCCTTCCACGACCGACTTGCGCAGCATGTAGATCAGGCCGCCCGTCATGCCGGAGCCCATGTTCACGCCCGCGGGCCCGAGGATCAGCGCGATGCCCGAGGTCATGTATTCGCAGCCATGATGGCCCACGCCTTCGATCACCGCCAGCGCGCCGCTATTGCGCACGGCAAAGCGTTCGCCCGCGCGGCCGGCGATGTACACCTGGCCGCTCGTGGCGCCGTAGAGGCAGGTATTGCCCGCGAGGACGTCTCCGCGGCGCGAGGCTTCGACGCCGGACGTGATTGCGATCGTTCCGCCGCTCAGGCCCTTGCCCACGTAGTCGTTGGCCTCGCCCAGAAGCCGCAGGCGCAGCCCCGAAATCGCGAACGCGCCGAAGCTCTGCCCCGCCGATCCACGGAACTCGCAGTCGATCGTCGCATCGCGCAGGCCCGCGTACCCGGAGCGGCGCAGGATTTGGCCGCTGAGATACGCTCCGATGGTGCGATCGGAATTCGCAATCGGAAAACGAATCGGCTTCGCCGGCGATTTCGCCTGCTCGACCGCGCGCAGCAATTTCACCTGGAGCCCGTTGAGCTCGCGCGACGCTTCGGGGAATTTTGCCGCCGGTGCAGGCACCGTTTCGAGCAGCGTGCCGAGTGAACGCTCCGCATTTGCGTTGCGCGGCTTAAGGCGGTTCACAGCGCCGGAAATTTCATCGAGTGACCGCGCGCCGAGAGCGGCCAACCGCTCGCGAACTTCGCCGGCGACGCCGCGGAAGTAGGCCACCACCATTTCGGGGTTCCCGGCAAACCGCGCGCGCATCGTCTCGTCCTGCGTGGCGATGCCCGCAGGGCAAGTGTTCAGATGGCATTGCCGGGCCATCACGCAGCCAATGGCGAGCAGCGAGGCCGTGCCGAAACCGAACTCATCCGCGCCGAGCATGGCGGCGATGATCACGTCGCGCCCGAATTTGAATCCGCCGTCCGAGCGCAGGCGCACGCGGTTGCGGAAGCCCGTCAGCACCAGCGCGTTGTGCGCATCGCGCAGCCCGACTTCTCCGGGCAGACCCGTGTTCTTGATCGAAGTCAGCGGCGACGCGCCCGTGCCGCCGTCGAATCCGGCGATCGTGATCACGTCCGCACCCGCTTTGGCCACGCCGGCGGCGATGATGCCGACGCCGTCGCCCGACACGAGTTTCACGCCGATGCGCGCCGTGGGATTGATCGATCGCAAATCCCAGATCAACTGCGCGAGGTCTTCGATGCTGTAGATGTCGTGGTGCGGCGGCGGAGAAATCAGCGACATCCCCGGCACGGCATGGCGCAGGCGGGCGATGTAGGAATTCACCTTCGCCGCGGGAAGCTGGCCGCCTTCGCCGGGCTTCGATCCCTGCGACATCTTGATTTCGAGCTCATCGGCGCGCGACAAGTATTCGGCCGTGACGCCAAACCTTGCGGAGGCCACCTGCTTGATCTTGTTGTTGGCTTCCGGCTCGAAGCGGTAGATATCGGGATCCTCGCCGCCCTCGCCCGTATTGCTGCGGGCGCCGAGGCGGTTCATGCCGATCGCGAGCGCGCGATGCGCCTCGGGACCCAATGCGCCGAGCGACATCGCCTGCGTGCTGAAGCGCGCGAGAATCGAAGCCTCGGATTCCACCTCTTCGAGCGGGATCGGCTTGCCGGGCACGAATTCGAGCAGATCGCGCACGGCAACCGGCTCGCGCGTTTCCGCGAGTTCGGCGTAGGCGCGATAACCTTCGGGCGTCGGCGCCTTCACGTATTTGTGCATGCGCCGCACGAGTTCGGGAGAGCTTGCATGGCGCTCGCCGGTCTGGCGGAAGCGGTACAAGCCTTCATCGTGCAGCGTGGGCGTTTCGCTGCCGTAGGCGCGCGCGTGCCGCCACAAAGTATCTTCGAGGAGGCTTTCGAGCGTTTTGCCGCCCAGCGCGGTGGCGGCATCCTCGAAGAAAGCGTCCACGACCGAATCATCCAGGCCGATCGCCTCAAAGAGATGACTGTTGCGATAGCTCGCGATCGTCGAGATGCCCATGCGCGCGAGCACCTTGCGCAGCCCGGCTTCCACAGCCACGCGATATTTCGCCGCGCCGCCCGGCTTCAATGCTTCCGAGAGTTCGAGCGCGATATACGGACACACGACGCTCGCGCCGACGGCAACCAGCATGGCGATGTGGTGCGTCTCGATCACCTGGCCGGTTTCGACGAGCAGCGGAGTATCGTGCGCGCCTTCGCGAACCATCTCTTTCCAAACGGCGGCCGTCGCCAGCATCGCGGGCAGAGACGCGCGCTTCGAATCCGTTGTCCGGTCGCTGAGGATCACAACGGCGGGTTTCGACCTCGCGGCCACAGCCGCTTCTCTCTTGATGCGCTCGAGCGCGGCGATTGCGTTGGCCACTCCGCCAGCAGCTTCGAACGTGATATCGATCCGGCAGGCCGGCTGGAGCAGCGATTCGACCTGCGCCGCCTGCCCCGCGTCGAGAACCGGCGAACCTGCGACGAGGTTGTGGCCGAGATAGACGTCGAGCGACATCACGTGCGATTCGCGCAGCGGATCGATCGCGGGATTCGTCACCTGCGCGAAGCGCTGCTTGCAATAGTCCCAGATGGGGCGATGCATCGAGGAGGCAAACGCCGGGGGCGCGTCGTCGCCCATGCTCCACGTGGCTTCCTTGCCGTCCGTGCCCAAAGACTGGAAGAGGAGCTTGAACTGATCGTCGGTCCAGCCGAGCGCGGACGCCAATTTCTTCGGCTCGGCCGTCGGAGTCTGAACCACTCCTTCGAGCGAAGCAATTCGCTGCGGTGGGACGTATGGGCCGCCGTTGCGCGCGTATGTGAGAAGGCCGGAAAGATCGTTTCCGCGAAACACTCCGCCGATGGCCGGATCGACCAAGAGAATTTCGCCGGGACCAAGACGCTGGCGCTCGGAAACATGCTTGCCTTGCAGATCCGTGAGGCCTGTCTCCGATCCGCAGACGATCAGCCCTTCGGAAGTCACCGTGTAGCGCAGCGGACGCAGGCCGTTGCGATCGAGCTTGGCTCCCACCACTTGCCCGTCGCTGAAGACAAGCGCCGCGGGCCCGTCCCAGGGCTCCTGCTGCTGCACCTGCGCTTCGAAATAACGGCGCAAGTCGGGAGTCATGCTGCGATCGGATTCCCAGGCCGGGGGAACCATCCGCAAAACCGCCGCGGCGGGACCATATCCGCGGTGCAGCAAAACCTCGTAGCCATTGTCGAAGCTGGCCGAATCGCTCACGCGCTCTTCAAGCACGCGGAAGGATTCGGGCGCATCCAGTTCCTGGCGCAGGGCTTTTTCGCGCGCGCGCACCCAGCGGCGATTCGCGCCGATCGTGTTGATCTCGCCGTTGTGGGCGACGAAGCGGAACGGCTGCGCAAGCCTCCAAGTCGGCTGCGTGTTCGTCGAGTAGCGCTGGTGGAACATCGCGAATGGCGCCGTGAAAGCGGGGCTCGCGAGGTCCGCGTAAAATTCGCGGAACTGTACCGGCGCCATCAGGCCCTTATAGACCACGGCACGCGACGACAGCGAGCAAAAGTAAATTCCGGCCGGACCTTCCACCTCGACACGCTTCCGGAAAAAGTAGAGCGTTCGCTCGAAATCAGCCCGGGCGTCCTGAGCGGCGAAGAAGCATTGGCGGATCGTAGGTACGGTGGCCTTGGCGCGGGGTCCTAGGAGGGATGGGTCCGTGGGAACTTCTCGCCAGCCGAGACAGCGTAAGCCGCTGGTTTGGGCGATGGACTCGATCGCAGCGACAGCCAGAGCCTCCTCGCCGGGCGGCAGGAAAGTCATCCCCAAAGCGAACGATTCCGGCAGGTCGATGCCAACTTCACGCGCGCATTTCCGGAAGAAATCCTGCGGGATCGGGGTCAGAAGTCCAGCGCCATCACCACTTAGGCCATCCGCGTCCAATCCGCCGCGGTGCGACAGGCGCGCCAGCGCGGTGAGCGCGCGGTCCACGACCTCGCGCGAGGAAGCGCCTCCGAGTTGGGCAATAAAGCCAACTCCACAAGCATCGTGGTCGACCCTGTCTCGCCAACTACCTGACATGGTAAAGACTAAGTTACTGCTATATGTGCGGGAAGGTACAATCCACAATTTTGATGCAACCCATCAATTTTCGCTGGGCAGTACCCGAGGGTTTGGGCGTGCATGGATGGCGCGCTCCCCGGCCATTTCCACCTATCCGGACAGGCCAAGAGCGGCCCTTTACGAGGTTATAAGGCCACGTAACGGCTTTTTTCGGCCATTTAAGGACGTCTTAGAAGCGGTCGTACGCGAATCGGATTTCAAAATGTTCCGAGCGCGTTCTTATTTTTTGCGCCGATTCTTACTTCGAACTTGCGGCCTGCTCCGTATGCTCGGTGGGGCCGGCAAAGTGGCGTCCGTTCGCGTGAGTCGGATCGCGCCACTCGCGCCCATCGCGGCGGAGAAGTTCATCCGCTTGGGCCGGTCCCCAGGTGCCCGCGGCGTAGTTCGGAAAATCGCGAGGCGGAAGCGCCTTCCACACATCCAAGATCGGCTGGACGACACCCCAGCCGGCTTCGACCATGTCCGCGCGCTGGAAAAGAGTCGGGTCGCCCATCATGCAGTCGTAAAGGAGCGTTTCGTATCCGGTGGAAGGACGCGTGCCGAAATAGTCCGAATACTGAAAATCCATATTCACAGCGCCGAGGCGCACGACGGGTCCCGGAACCTTTGCTTCGAAGCTCAGCGAGATGCCTTCATTGGGCTGGATATTGATCACAAGCTCGTTGGGCGTGATCCGGTCGACGGACGTCTTACGGAACAGAATGAAGGGCGGGCGGCGGAAGCGAATCACGATCTGCGTCGAACGCGCCGCCAGGCGTTTGCCGGTGCGAAGATAAAAAGGAACGCCGGCCCAGCGCCAGTTGTCGATGTGCAGGGCCATGGCGACGAACGTCGGCGTCTGCGAATCGGGCGCCACCTGCGGCTCATGGCGGTACGCGGGAACGCGCTTGCCGTCGATCATTCCCTCGCCGTATTGGCCGCGCACGGCTTGATCGAGCACTCTTTCGGGACTCAGCGGCTGAATCGCGCGCAGCACCTTTGTCTGCTCGTCGTGCACAGCGTCCGCATCGAAATCAGTAGGCGGCTCCATGGCGCTCAGCGTGATCAGCTGGAAAATGTGATTGGGAACCATGTCGCGGAGGGCGCCGGCCGTCTCGTAGTATCCGCCGCGCAGTTCCACTCCGAGTTCTTCGGCGACGGTGACTTGCACGTGATCGACGTAGCGGCGATTCCAGATCGGCTCGAAGATTCCGTTGGCGAAGCGAAACGCGAGAATATTCTGCACCGTTTCCTTGCCGAGATAATGGTCGATGCGATAGACCTGCTTTTCGTCGACAACCTGGCCGACCGCGTGGTTCAGAGCGACCGCCGACGGCAGATCGTGGCCGAACGGCTTCTCGATCACGACGCGCCGCCATTTGTTGCTCTCCTGCTTGGTGAGACCGGCCGCGCCGAGCTGCTCGACCACCACCGGGAAGAATTGGGGGCTGGTAGCGAGGTAGAAGAGAACGTTGCCCTGAGTCCCCTGCTCCTTATCCGCCACCTTCAGCGCGTCGGACAATTTGCCGTAGAGCTGCGGGTCCTTGAAATCTCCGGAAATGTAGTAGAGGCGCTTGACGAACCAATCCCAGGAAGATGCGTCCACGCCTCCTTCCGCAAACTGCTTGATATCGTCCGTCATGCGCTTGCGGAATTCCTCGGTCGAAAACGGTTCGATCGAGATGCCGACGATCGCGAACTGATCGGGAAGCAGCTTGCCTCGGGCGAGGTTGTAAATCGAAGGAATCAGCTTGCGTTTGGTGAGATCGCCGCCCGCGCCAAAAAGAGCGATCGCACATGGACCAGCCGGGCTGCCGGGCGCCCCAACTGGAACTCCAGAGTCAGTTGTGTCCATCAGAGGTACCTCCCCAAGGCGAGTTCCGGAGTGGGTCACCTCCGGCCATAACGAGCCAGAGAAAGCGTCCCGCTCTCTCGGCTTGCGAGCCCATCCTGAACGTGGTCGAAGCATCCATCACATCCATATTAGCGGACAAAACGAGGAGTGCAAGCAGACAGTCTTCGTCGATTCCGCCGCTGTTTTCGAAATCCTCCATACCCTATCGGCGCAATGTGGCCGCGGTATTACCGCCACGTGCCAGGCCAACTGCGGGGCGAGAGGCCGTTGCGCCATCGATCCGTCGAGCGGAACTCTTTAGCGGGCGCTTTCATTCGGGCGCGCCGAACCGGCAACGATGCCGCCACATGTGACTCCCGCAGCCTCTACCGACATTCAGCTTTTGCATTCACCATGCTTTATTATTATACTTAATCTGAGTTAATATGCGCACTGCGAGAGACATGAAATGCGCGCGAGTTTATGGTTCTTTGCCGGACTGCTTCTTTTCCCGATTCAAACAGGCGCGCGTGCGCAAGGAGAAACGACGAGCGCAATCGTTGGAAAAGTTACGGACGCGACCGCGGCAGCAATTCCAAACGCCACAGTGACCATCAGGAGCCGCGAAACAGGCCTGCGGCGCTCGGTGACGACGGACGACGCCGGCCGATTCGACTTTCCGCAGCTCGCGCCGGGCGCATATTCCGTCAGGGTGGAAGCATTGGGTTTCGAGCCGCAGCAGAACGACAACGTGCTTGCGGGCCTGGGCGAGAAACAGACTCTGAATTTCGCGCTGAAACCGGCGCGACTCGAGCAGACGATCGAAGTGAGCGGCGCGCCGCCCCTTATAAATCCGGAAAACGCCAATACATCGACCAATCTGAACGCGCCCGCATTGGAAAATCTTCCCAATCCCGGTGGAGACCTGACGTACCCGTTGCAGTTCGCGCCAGGCGCGCTGATCAATACGGCCGGCAGCGGAAACGATTTCGTGGGAGGCACGAATGGATACGGCAACGTGCAGTTCAACGGGCTGCCCGCGCTTTCGAACGGCTATATCGTGGACGGACTCGAAACGAACGACCCGCTGACCAACCTGAACAGCGGGCTTTCGACGAATCTCGTACTGGGGCTGAATTCGATTTCGGAAGTGACGGTGAACACACTTTCCTACTCCGTGGATGAAGGGAGATATGGAGCGTCGCAGGTCGACTACGTGACGAAATCGGGCACGAATGATTTCCACGGAAATCTCTACGAGATCTGGAACGGCTCGACACTGGACGCCGCGGACTACTTCACGAATGCAACGGCCGGCAATCACAAGCCGCGATCGACCGTGAATCATTTTGGCGGCAGCTTGGGCGGCCCGATCGTCCACGACAAACTGTTTTTCTTCTTCGACAGCGAATGGGTGCGCATCGCGCTGCCAATCGTCACCGCCACCACGGTGCCGACCGCTGCGTTTCAGAATTACGTCGTGCAGCAGCTAGCGACCGGCCAAACGGCCGGCTGCGACGCAGGCTCATGCTATCCGGCAGAGCCGGCCGAAATACCCTTCTATGAGAAGATGTTTTCGCTCTACGGAGGCACGAGCGGAGCGCCACACTCGATCCTTGACTGCCCTTTCAACGCCGACGGCAGCCCGGCAACCGGCGGAGACGGTTGCGCGAACCTGCAGAGCGTTTCGCATTCGAGCGACGACCACGAGCAGGTGCAGACGGCTCGCATCGATTACAACATCGACGCGAACAACACGGCGTGGTTTCGCTTTCAGGCGGACACGGGTTTGCAGGCCGCTTATACCGATCCAATCAATCCACTGTTTGACGCGATTTCGCCGCAGCCGCTCTATTCATTTGCCGCGGGCTACACGCACGTTTTCTCGCAGAACGTCGTGAATTATTTCAATCCGGGATTTTCGTGGTATCAGAGCCTGTTTGCGCCAAGCGATTTTCAGAAGACGCTCGCCGCATTCCCGATTGTCCTCGAGGGCACCGGCGCGAACGCCTTTACCACGCTCGGGGGGCTGGATAACACGTGGTTGCAGGGACGCAGCGCGACACGCTTCTTCATCAACGACAATCTCGCCTGGAGCCATGGTCCGCACGAGCTCAGGTTTGGAACCAACACCAGAATTCTCCGCCTGAACGACTACGATTTCGGCGAAGGCACGGTGCCCACCGTCACCTACGCGAACCTGCAGCAATACATCTACGGAGTCGCCAACACGGCGACGCAAACATTTCCGGTGTCCCCAAACCAGCCATTCAATTTCCTTAATCTCGATCTGTACGCCCAGGATACGTGGAAGCTCACACCGAGGCTGACGTGGACGGTCGGCGCGCGGGACACGCTCAATTCGAATCCATTGAATCCGCACGACCAAATCGCGCGGCTTCGCGGCTCTTTCGATTCGATCCAGCATGACGTGAATCAGCCGCTCAATGCTGCGATTCAAACCGGCCTCGGAAACGTGTTTGCCTCGACTCCGCTCGCGATCTGGCAGCCGAGAACGGCGCTGGCGTGGGAGTTCGCGCCCGATTCGGTGCTGCGAACCGGGTTCGGGTTATTCAGCGACATCCTGCCCGGAAGTGTTGCAGACGCTATCGGCGTAAATCCGCCGTATGTGCGAGCCTTCCAGGGCGGGCTTTTGGGCGCCGTCGGCGGGACGGCGATCTCGCCCGGGGTGCCGGGCAGCGCTGTAGACGCAACGGTAGCGGCCGACCAGGAATTCGGCGCAGGCTTTTCTCGAGGCGAGCTTTCCTGTGCTTCCCCGCTCGCAAATTCCTCCGAGTGTCTTCCCCCGGTCGCGATCACGGCGGTGCCGAATGGAAAACTCCACGCGCCGTATTTCATGGAATGGAGCTTGGGGATTGAGCGACAGTTCGGGAATACGGCGAGCGTGAAGGCCCAATACGTCGGGACGCGTGCGGTGAACCAGCCCTATGAGACACAGGTGAATGGCTACCAGACCGTGTGTCCAGGATGCTTCACGCCGTTCCCGTACAGCCAGCCGATCGATCCCCGATTTGGCGCAGTGACGCAGCTCTCGACGGGAGCGAACAGCCACTATGACGGCCTTCAACTCACGGCCATGAAGCGAATGGGGCATAGCTTGCAGGGGCAGGTCAACTACACGTTCAGCAAGTGCATGGATGAGGTATCGAACGGAGGATTTCTACAGTTTTCAGCGGGCGCCGTTCTTTCGCCGCTGCCAGGGGAGCTGGCCCGGAATTACGGCCCTTGCGATTACGACATTCGCCACAATCTCGACGCTCAGTACGTTTACGAACTGCCCGTCAGGGTGCGGAATCACCGGCTGGGCTGGGTAGTGAATGGCTGGCAGGTCTCGGGTACCGTCTTCTGGCACAGCGGAATTCCCTTCTCCGTGCTCAGCACGCCCTACTCGGCGAGCGGCGAAGGCATCGTGCAAGGTGGTGGACCCCAATTTGCGAGTGTAGTGCCGGGCGCACCGCTTTACGACCACCACTCGATTCCGGGCGTGACGCAGCCAGGCACGATCCAGTGGCTCAATCCCGACGCTTTTGTGTCGGCCGTGGATCCGAGCACCGGCGCATGTGATGGCGGCGACAGCGCCGCAACCTGCCAGTTCGGCAGCCTCGGGCGCAACGCGCTACGCGGGCCGCAATTCTTCTGGAGCGATTTCTATCTCACAAAATGGTTTCAGTTGTCGGAGCGGGTGAAGCTGAGAATCGACGGGCAGTTCTTCAATGTGTTCAACCATCCGAATTTCGGTTTGCCGAGCATGGTGCTGGCGGGAATCCCCGGCGAGCCTTCGACGCAGACTGGGTTCGGTGCACTGACCTATACGACCGCACCGCCCACAGGCCTGCTGGGTGTGGGCTTGGGAGGCGATAGCGCGCCACGCATGATCGCGCTTCAGGCGCGCCTGGAGTTTTGAAACCACCCGGTGTGGCCATCACCCCAACGGCACAGCGAGTTTAGGACAGCGCCTGCTGTATGGCCTGCTGAAGTTTCGCAAGGCCGGCGCCGACGTCTGCGCCGAGGTGAACGCGAAGCGCGCGGCGGCTGCGATCGGCAAGCACCTGGAAGTCGCCGCGGGCCTGCGCGGCCTTCACGATGCCAAATGTGTACTTCTGCCCCGGCACAGGGATATCGGCGCCGTCGTCGCACGTGATCTGCAGGAAGACGCCGGAGTTCGGGCCGCCCTTGTACGCCTGACCCGTGGAATGAAGGAAGCGCGGGCCGAAGCCGAGGCATGTGGCGACGCGTTTCTTGCCGCGGACGGCGTGGCGAATCGATTGGAGCTGGGATTCGTGCGCCTCGTTCATCTGGATGTAGCCGAGAACGGCAAAATAATCTCCGGCGTGGAGCCGATTGAGATGCGCGCGCAGGTAGCCGACGAGAGTTGCGTCGCCGCCCACAGCCTGTTTCAACGCGGCAGCGTTCTTTGCGTCGGTGAAAAGCTTGATGCCCGCTTCCTGCAGGATCGGAGATTCAGGCGGCAGCGAGCCCTTCTCCTCGTATTGGGAAGTGAGCTTCTTCGTTTCGATCTTGCTGGCCTCGACGTCGGGCTGGTTGAACGCGTTGATGCCGATAATCGAGCCCGCCACGGCCGTGGCGATTTCCCAGCGGAAAAATTCCTGAGCCACATCGTAGATATCGGGCACCGCGAGCCGGATGACCGGCTGGCCCGCCTTCTCGAGGGCGTCGATTGCAGCATCCTGCTTCGGATCGGGCGCTCCGGCAAGGCGCAGGTAGGCGAAGACGCGGTCGTTGCCATACACATCCGGCGAAGCGAGTTGCTCGCGATCGACCGGGATAATGCCCTTCCCTTCTTTTCCCGTGGACTCGGCGATCAATTGCTCGAGCCAGGCGCCCAGATCACCGATGCCGGGCGAAGTTACGATGGTGAGCTTGTCGCGGCCGTTCTTTTGCGCCGTGCCAAGAATCGCGCCAAGGATCACACCGGGATTCTCGTCGGCCGGGACGACGGAGGCGCAGGCGTGGGTCATCTGGTCGGCGAGATCGAGGAACTTGTGGATGTCGACTCCCTGAATCGCGCCGGGAACCATTCCGAAGTCGGATAGCGCCGAATAGCGGCCGCCGATGCTCGGCAGGCCGAAGAAAATGTGGCGGAAGCCGCCTGCCTCGGCGACTTTCTGCATGTGCGACCCGGGATCGGTGATCGCGATGAAGTGCTTGCCGGCCTTCTCCGCGCCGACGGCCTTCGATACGCGATCGAAGAAATACTGTTTGAAGATGTTGGGCTCGAGCGTGCTGCCGGATTTGCTGGATACGATGAAAATCGTCTTCGCGATATCGATCGTGGACTCGAGCGCCGAGATCTGCGCGGGATCCGTGGAATCGAGCACGCGCATTTCCGGAAATCCCGGAATATTGCCGAACGTGAGCTTGAGAACCTCCAGGCAGAGGCTCGAGCCGCCCATGCCGAGAAGTACGGCATGCTTGAATCCAGCGTCCCGGACTTCGCCGGCGATTTCCTGAAACTTGGCGCGAGAGGCGAGCTGCTCTTCCGTAATCCCAAGCCAGCCGAGCCATTTGCTCTCGTCGGCGTTGGTCCATAGGGAGGCGTCGCGCGCCCAAAGCCGCTTCACTTTGTTATTGGCTTTCCAATCGGCAAGCGTGGCGCTGACGGCTTGCGCGAGAGTATCCGGCAGGCGATAGCTGAGATTCGTCGAGGCGCTGGGCGCGGCTTTCGCCACTCGATTGTCGATGGCGGCGAGCAGCTTGTCGAAGGCATCGGCGAAAAGCTTCACGCCTTCGGCGGTGAGCTGATCGGTGACGGCCTTGATCGAAATCCCTGTGCGCGCGAGATCGCCCATCGTCTTTTGCGCGACGTCGACCGCTTCTTCGAGGCTGGCGCGTGGGTGGCCATGGTCGCGGAACGCGTCGAATGTAGCGGGCGGAATCGTATCGACCGTATCGGGCCCGATGAGTTCCTCGACGTACATGACGTCGCGGTAGGCCGGATTTTTCGTGCTGGTGCTAGCCCACAAGAGACGCTGCGTCTGCGCGCCGCGCGCGGCGAGCCCTTGCCAGCGCGTGCCGCTGAAAATGTTCTTGTACGACTGATACGCGAGCTTCGCATTGGCGATCGCGATTTTGCCCTGCAGGCTGCGGAAAAGCGCCTGATCGGAGGGATTCTTCGCTTCCTTGATTTTCGCGTCGAGCAGGCTATCGGCGAGCGTATCGATACGACTGACGAAGAAACTGGCCACACTCGCGACTCCACTCGGATTGCCGCCCTTCTCCACAAGGGTCTCGAGCCCGGCGATGAAGGCTTCGGCGACCCGCTCATAAACGTCCTGCGCGAAAAGCAGCGTGACATTGATATTGATGCCGCGGCCGATCAATTCCCGGATCGCGGGAATGCCCTCGGGCGTACCGGGAACCTTGACCATCAGGTTAGGCCGATCGACGGTTTTCCAGAGACGAACGGCTTCGTCGATCGTTTCCTGCGTCTTGAACGCAAGGTAGGGAGAAACCTCGAGGCTGACGTAACCATCGCGCCGGTTGGTGCTGTCGTAGACGCCCCGCAGCGCGTCGGCGGCGTCCTGAATATCGCGAATGGCAAGGTGCTCGTAAATGCCTTTGGCGTCGAGGTCCTTGCGCTTCGAGAGTTCTTCAAGGGTCTTCGAGTAGTCGGTGCTTCCGGCGATAGCTTTCTCGAAGATCGCGGGATTCGAGGTCATGCCGCGAAGGCCATCTTCCTGGATCAGGCGGCCGAGTTCGCCCGTTGTCAGCAGGTTGCGGCGAATGTAGTCAAGCCAGACAGACTGGCCGAAGTCGACTAACGCCTTCAACGGATTGATCGTTTGTGTGGATTCCCGGGCGCCGGCAGTCGGATTAGCAGACATTCTTTCCTCCTCTTGGCGCCCCTGACCCTCATGGCCGGAACGCTACAATTCTCATCGACGCAGCTGTGATTCTACTCCACGCATCCGTTCGGGGCGAGTTTTTCGCTGTTCGGCACGGGCAAACGGATGTGAATGCCTCGTGACATTAAGAATCCTTAACAAATCAAATGCTCGCTACGGATCCGCCGTCCACGCGGAAATTTGATCCGGTGATGAAGGTCGCCTGATCGGAAGCAAGAAAGATGACGATTCCCGCAGTCTCGTCTGACTTTCCCGCGCGGCCGAGAACGATATTCGGACGAAACTCGCGCAGCAGAGCTTTTTCGGCTGCATCCACCGTAATGCCGCGAGCGCGAGCCTGCTCTTCGAGCATTCCGTCCAGGAGCGGTGTGCGAATGAAAGCGGGTGAAACCGTATTCACGAGAATGTTGTCCTTCCCGTAGGCCTTCGAGAGGCTTTTCGTCAGGCTATTCATGGCGGATTTGGAAGCGTTGTAGTGCGGCATCACGGGATCGGGCTGCACTCCCGACTCGGACGAGATGTTGATCACGCGGCCCCACTTTTGCTTCTGCATATGCGGCAGAGCGGCGCGCGTGGCACGAACCGCGGAGAGAACGTTGAAAGTAAACGCCCCGAGCCATTCCTCGTCGGTCAGTTCTTCGAAGGAAGCGAAGCGGCCCACGCCGCCGGCGTTATTGACGAGCACGTGGATCGTGCCGAAGCGCGCCACCGTCTCGTCGACGACGCGCTTTGCGCCTTCGGCTACGGCGACGTCGGAAGTGACTGCATGAACCGTGGCGCCCGCGGGTGCGCCAGCGCGAAGCTCCGCGGCCGTCTCATCCAGTTCTTTCGCGTGGCGGCCGTTAATGACGACATTGCATCCCTCGCGCACGAAGGCAGCGGCGATCGAGCGCCCAATTCCTTTGCTCGATCCGGTGACGGCAACAACTTTGCCCTTGAGGCCGAACTCCATTTCGTTTCTCCTTGTGCGATTGGATGAAGCCGGGTGGCAAACGGCTTCACTTTGCTTTACAAACCGGCGTCAAAATGACAAGCTCCAGACGCACGACACTCCCGATTTCGGCAGGGACGGCGATGAAATTATATACACCCCGCGAGGCGGCCCAGGTGCTGGGGATCAGCTACCCCACACTTAAGCAGTGGATTTACAAGGGGAAGCTGGGGACCGTGAAGACGGCCGGCGGGCATCACCGCGTGCCGGAAAAGGAAGTGGATAAATTTCTCTACCGCGCGTCGGAGCAGGGCGAGGTCAGCGAGCGCCGCACGAACTATCGCAGGATCAGCGGCCGGAATCAACTTGTGGGGCGCGTCACTGACATTAAGATGAGCGGATTGATCGCACAGGTGAGCCTCTCAATCGGCGGGCAGCATATCACTTCGATCATCACGGCCGATGCAGTGCGGGAAATGCGCCTGAAGGTAGGCGACAAGGCGGCGGCGCTGATCAAGTCCACCGAGGTGATGATCGTCAGGCCCTGAATCTCTTTTTTTCCCGACGCGCCCAGCGGTTCGCACTGAAGAACCTCGACGTCACGCCGGCCCATCGGAACCGCCGCTCCACCCATACTTGCGCAGCAGACGGAGCGGACGCAGGGCCACATAGAGCGGGGCGAGCGGCCCGGGAAGCCGCACCATCTCCCAGTCCTCTTCCGCGGGGGCTATGGCAAGGCGAATCGCGTAACGCCAACCGGCGAACGTCCCGTTGATCATGCGCCGGCGGAACGAAAAGCGCCCGGCGGAGCCAAACCCGACCTGATCGCGTCGCAGCACCCTTTGCGTCACTTCCGAGGCGAGCTCTGCGGCGACGCGGTCCTCGCGCACACGCGCACCAATGTCATCAGGCAGCCGCGCGTCCAGGATTTCAGACGCGAGAGCCAGTCCCAGATAAAGGATGCGCTGCGCCTTCCAGGAATCTGCCCGACCGCAAACCGCATTCCAATCCAGCCTTGGGCACGCGCGAATCAGCTCCGCGATATCGGCAATCCACGAAATCCTTTCCCAGAAATCCTTCGATCCGTGAATGCAGAGCATCACAAGCGCATCTTCGGGCGCAAACGTGCGGATCTCGTGGCCGCTGAGATACACGGGCGCCAGGCAGCGCGAAAGATCGTCCAGATCGGGCGTCACGGGAAAATGACGGAGGGTGCCCTCGGTATGAAGCTCAAGAACCATCCGGCGCGACAGATCGCGATACTGGTATTCACCGGGCACCAGCGCGGAACCGGCGCCGACAGAAAGAACCCAGGGGAATTTGGGGCGATAGCCGAGGCCGGTGACGATCTCGTTTGCACGAGGCATGTCCTGCTGCCGCACGATGATATCGAGATCTTCGAATTCGCGAAGGGTGAGGTCCTCATACGCCTGCACCGCGATCACCGGACCCTTGTAAGGCACGGCGGAAATTCCGGCCTCGTGAAAGCGCTCCATAAGCTGAATGAGCTCGGCGGTGAGAATCAGGCATCGCCCCGTGTTTGTGCGAGCGGCATCGGCAAGAAGCTTCAGCTGTTGCGGGGGCGCAAGGTCCCCAGCGCAAGCGGAAAGATGGCGCGCGAGTAGCGGCCTGAGCGAGTTTCGAGCGGCCTCGGCAAGCAAATAATCCCAGTCAAGCCGGAGGGCTGCGAGTTTCCGAATTTCCTCCGCGAAGCCGGGCGGAAGCTGCGTCCGAGCGCAACAGAGGAGCAGGCGCTTTTCCGGGCAGATGGTTTCGCGGATGGAACTAGCCATTCGAGTGAGCCGGCAGCGGGCGCGAGAATTCTACGACACACCGGCCGGATGATTCGAGGATTCTTGGCTTGAGAGGGGGCTCTCGCCGCGGCAAGTCCCATGGCAACCGCCGCGGCGAGGGGAACCTAAAAACGAGCGCCTAAGCGGCCATGCTGGCCGACCACGGACCTTCCATATTGATTTTGCGTCCGATTTTGGAGAGCTGTGAGCGCAGGCTCGTTGGATCGAGACCGGCGCTGGCGCAGACGCGATTGAAATCGTTCGTTTCGTCGAAAAGGAACTTCTGCGCTTCACGCCGTTCGCGCAGCGTCCCGGTGCGCCAGTCCTCCAGCGCGCGCGTGACGACGGCGGTCCAAAGATGCCGCTCGGCGATGCATTCCTCGGTGACGTCAGACTGCGAAACTCGAACCTGATTCTCAGCTCCCATGCTCGCTTCCCCCTTGCCGCTGCATTTGCAGCCGGCCTCACACTTGGAGAAAGCATACGAATGGCCAAGATGCCCGGCGCTGGCCTTGGATCGGAGATGGGATACAAATGACGGGGCACAAGCGGGTTACGGGACTCATTAGAACCTACTGATCTCGAAATGCGCGCGAGCATGTGTTTCGCCTACGCGCAGTTGTTCCAGACGGGCGCAGAACTCCCGGAACGAACCGGCGGAGGCGACGCTGAAGAGCCGGTCAGTTGGCGGGCACAGAAAAGATGTCGCGCAGCTTTGAGGCGAGTGTAGCCAGGGTGAATGGCTTCTGCAGAAGCACGGCGCCTGCGGCGAGTGCTCCGCGACGCACGATGGCCTGATCCGTGTAGCCAGTCATGTAGAGGACTTTGATTCCTGGGCGAATCGCATTCACGCGGTCTGCCAGTTCTTTGCCGTTGATCCCGGGCATCACTACGTCCGTAATGAGCAAGTCGATGGCGCCGGCATGCAAAGCAGCCAACTCAAGGGCGGTATGGCCATTTTCAGCCACCAGAACCTGGTATCCGCTCATTTCGAGATACTCGCGGGTCAGGTCGCGGACACCCTTCTCATCTTCGACGAGCAGAACGACTCCTGAACCGCGCGGCATCGCCTTGGAATCGTCGATCCCAGCGTGAGTCGTGGGAGCAGTCTCTTCCGCGATTTTCGGGAGGTAGATTTTGAAGGTGGTTCCATGGCCCAGCTCGCTGTAGACCCAAATATAGCCGCCGCTCTGTTTGACGACGCCATAGACGGTCGCAAGGCCGAGTCCTGTGCCCTTCCCCTTTTCCTTGGTGGTGAAGAATGGCTCGAAGATGTGCGCTTTCGTCTTTTCGTCCATGCCGCAACCATTGTCGGTGACCGAGAGGACGACGTATTTCCCGGGCGCCAGCGCGATGGTCGGGTGGGAAGTCGCAGCGTCGAGGTCGACGTTGGAGGTTTCAATCGTAAGCCGCCCGCCATCCGGCATGGCGTCGCGTGCATTCACAGCGAGGTTCATGACCACCTGTTCGATCTGGCCGCGATCGGCCTTCACGAGCCAAAGATCGGGCACTGTCGACGTGACAAGGTCGATATCCTCGCCGATCAAGCGGCGAAGCATTTTTTCCATTTCGCCGACGACGGTATGCACGCTGAGAACCTTCGGCTCCATGATCTGCTTGCGGCTGAACGCGAGGAGCTGGCGCGTAAGAGCCGATGCGCGCTGCGCGGCCGTCTGAATCTGCTCCGCATTCCGGTGCAAGGAATTGCCGGCCGGAAGGCGCTCGGCCAAGAGGTCGGCGTAGCCCTGGATCACCATGAGGAGGTTATTGAAATCATGCGCGATGCCGCCGGCCAGGCGCCCCACAGCTTCCATCTTCTGCGCCTGA
>Ga0335074_10002266_pt1 | contig 26180 bp, 24 predicted proteins | sample Lox_Sample_23_FD_206715 | JGI IMG/M metagenome (GOLD analysis project Ga0335074, IMG submission 206715) | Soil microbial communities from Loxahatchee National Wildlife Refuge, Florida, United States - Lox_Sample_2.3 | ecosystem: Environmental > Terrestrial > Soil > Wetlands | place: USA...
CCCGGCCAATACATTCCGTGATAACCGCTGCCAGCTCGACCTCGGGTTAGGCGTATCTGCGCCCGCGGGGCCGTGCCGAGGATCGTGTGATCGATCGCCAGCGGTCTGATGCCATGCCCGGACGTCTGGTGACGCGGCTTCGCCAGGGGCTCCGTACATGCGGTGATTGATCTTTGGAGGATCTGCGATTTACTCTTTATGGACCTGGAGCGGGTTTAGGTGCCCGGTGCCTGGCGACCGCGCCCAGGAATACGCACGGCCGCTTAAAGGCGGCATCGTTTCGCTGCGGACGGGTTATGCGGCTGTGGTGCCGGGTTCGGCGAAGGCGAGGCGCTGGTCGCCGAAGTCGGCGATGATCTCCAGGCGGCCGCCGAGGGCTTCGACGTAGGCGGCGAGGGTGCGCAGCTCGGTGGTGCCGGGCCTGGCGTGCTCGATGGCGCAGACGCGGCCCTGGGTGACGCCCATCCGGGCGGCGACGTCGGCCTGGGTGATGCCCAGCCGGCGCCGCATCTCGGCGAGCCGGTAGGCGCGCTGCTCGGCGCGCAGTTGCTCCATCCCGGCGCTCAGCCAGGTGCCGGGCGAACCGCTCCTCCGCCAGCGGGATGGCCTTGCGGTACCAGCCTTCCCGGTTTCCTGCCTTGTCGCCCGGCACCAGGAAGATCGCCTCGCGCCTGGGATCGAACGCGAACAGCAGCCTGATCTCGGTCGTGCCGGACGAGGGCGGCCGCAACTCCTTCATGTTGTGGTAGCGGCTGCCCCTGGCCCGGTCAGCGAGCGGACGCCGCAGGGCGGGGACCTTCGGTGACGAGCTGGTCGATGGCATCCTCGATCAGGTCGGCCGTCTCAGGGTCGCTCTTGCAGAGCGCGAGATACCAGGCCTCGACTTCGGGATGGAGTTCTACCTCCCACGCCACCCTCGGACTATAACCTATCGGTCATGTTCGGGAGGCGCCTCCGGGGCTGCCGGTGCTGCGGCTGACGGCGCGCTCCGGCGCACTGGGCCGCAGTGCTGTCCTCAAGCCCGGAGCGCGGACCTGGCTGGTCTGCCGGGCGGGTTACAGCAGCCTGGTGAGGGTGTCGTAGAGCAGGTAGAGGTTCAGGCCGGTGATGATCACCGTGGTCGCGAGCATCAGGGCGCTGGTGAGGTGCCGGTTGGGCATGTCGGTCATGACCGCGGGGTCGCGGGTGATCAGCAGCAGCGGGATGAGGGCGAACGGGATGCCGAACGACAGCACGATCTGGGAGAACACCAGCGCCTGGCTGGTGTTGACGGCCAGGGCCAGGACGAGCAGGGACGGGGCCATGGTCAGCGCCCGGCGGGCCAGCAGCGGGATCCGCCAGTTCATGAACCCGGCCATGACGACCTGGCCGGCGTAGGTGCCGACGCTGGAGGACGACAGCCCGGACGCCATCAGCGCGACGCCGAACGCCAGGGCCGCGCCGCCGCCGGCCAGGGTAGCCAGGTGGGCGTGCACGGGTCCCAGGTCGCTGGTCCCGGTTAGCCCGGGCCTGTGGAACAGGGCGGCGGCGATGCACAGCATGGACAGGTTAACCAGCCCGGCCAGGCCCAGGCCGGTGATGCAATCCCACCTGTTGAAGGCCAGCAAGGTGCGGCGGTCGCGAGGCCCGGACGCGCGGACCCGGTTCGTATGCAGCGCGGAGTGCAGGTACACCACGTGCGGCATGACAGTCGCGCCGATGATTCCCACGGCCAGGCTCAGGGTCGCGCCGCCGCTGAACCGTGGCACCAGGCCCGCGCCGAGCTGGCCGTATTGCTGGCCGCCCGCGGCGAAGAACAGGTACAGGAAGCCGAGTCCGACCAGGGCGAGCAGCGCGATGATGGCCAGCTCGAAGCGCCGGTAGCCGCGCTGTTCCAGGCCCAGGATGACGAAGGCGACCACCCCGGTGATCAGGCCGGCCGGGAACAGCGGAACGCCGAACAGCAAGTTGATGCCGACCGAGGCGCCGACGAACTCAGCCAGGTCGGTCGCTATCGCGATCGCCTCGGCCTGCAGCCACAAGATCACGTTCACCCGCCGGCCGTACCGCTCCCGGCACAGCTCGGGCAGGCTGCGGCCGGTAGCCAGGCCGGCTTTGGAAGCCAGGTACTGCACCAAGATGGCCATCAGGTTCGCCATCACGATCACCCACGCCAGCTCGTAGCCGTAGCCGGCGCCGGCGGCGAAATTGGTGGCGAAATTCCCCGGGTCGATGTAGGCGACCGAGGCGACGAACGCCGGGCCCAGCAGCCCGGCCGCCGCGCGCAGCCGCCCCCGGGCGCGCAGCTGGCCGAGGCTGACCTGACCGCGGGCCGGGGCCTGCGTGGCGGTCACGGCCGGGTCATGCCGTGCACCAGGCGGGCCAGCGGGATCCCGATGGCGTGGCGCTGCCCGCCGGCCTCGACCCACAGCGGCCCGCCGAATGGCTCGCGCTCCGCCACCCGCACTACCACGCCGGGCCGGATGCCCAGATCGGCCAGGTAGGCCAGCGCGCCGCTGTCCTCGTCGCTGACCCGGTCCACCTGGACGACCGCGCCGGCGGGCGCGTCGGCCAGGGCCGGGGACCAGCCCTCGGCATGCTCCCCTGATGGCGGCGGGATCGGGTCACCGTGCGGGTCACGCCGCGGATGCCCCAGCGCCGCGTCGATCCGGTCGATCAGCAGCCCGCTGACCGCGTGCTGCAGCGCCTCGGCCTCGTCATGCACCTCGTCCCAGCTCATCCCGGCCGCCTGGACCAGGAACGTCTCGAGCAGCCGGTGCCGGCGGACCATCTCGCGGGCATGCTCCTGGCCGTGCCCGCTGAGGGTGATTCCGCCCGGGCCTGACCCGGCCAGCAGGCCCGCTGCGGCGAGCCGGCGCAGCATCGCCGACACCGACGGCGGAGCAACCCCCAGCCGGGCGGCCACGTCACCGGTGAGCACCGGCGGCGCCTTGAAGCTCAGCAGGTAGATGACCCGCAGGTACTTCCCCATCGCCTCCGAGCGCGCCACGTCACAGCACGCCAGGCCCTGCCCCGCCGTTGCAGTCGTCATGAGGCCATCCAAGCAGGCTGATGAGATTCCTCTCATCTCACAGTTAGACACGTCTAACCACCAGAGCGCCGTGCGGACTACGCCCGGAACAACCCGGGAACAGGTCGGGGGCCTGCAAACGGGCGGATGGCCACCAGCGTCACTATCCGCCGCCGCGCCGCGTGACGAGCAGGGCAGTTCCGCGAGCCGCTGGACAGGCTTATTAGGTTTGCCTTACCTTACTCGATGTGAATTGGGCGGAGGCGGTTCCGAATCTGCTGATCGGGCTGCGCGAGGGTCTCGAGGCGGGGCTGGTAGTCAGCATTCTGCTGGCCGCGCTGCGCAAGCTGAACGCGGCTGGCGACCGCGGGCTGTCCTCGGCGCCGGTCTGGCTGGGCGTGCTGGGCGCGGTGATGGTAGCAGGCAGCTTCGCGGCAGTGCTCACATTCGGCACGGATGCGCTGTCGAGCCGGGCGCAGGAGGCGGTTGGCGGCCTGCTAAGCGTGCTGGCCGTGGGGCTGGTCACCGGGATGATCTTCTGGATGCGCCGCACGGCCAGAACGCTGTCGGCTCAGCTGCGCCAGGAGGTCACCCGGGCGGCTGCGCTCGGCGCGGGTGCGCTGACGATGACCGCGTTCCTGGCGGTTGGGCGTGAGGGCCTGGAGACTACGCTGTTCATCTGGACGGCGGTGAAGGCCTCGGGGTCCACGGTGGCCCCGTTGTCCGGCGCTGGCCTGGGGCTGGCGGCAGCGGTGGTGCTGTGCTGGCTGCTGTACCGGCAGGCGGTGCGGCTGGACCTGGGCAAGTTCTTCAACCGGACGGCGATCGCGCTGATCGTGATCGCTGCGGGGGTGCTGGCCTACGGGCTTGGCGACCTGCAGGAAGCGGGCTGGCTGCCCGGGCAGCGGTGGGTTGCCTTCGACCTGACCGCGCACGTAGACCCCAACTCGTGGTGGGTGTCGATCGTCACCGGGGTCACGGAGCTGTCGCCGAGGATGACGGTGCTGCAGGTCGTGGCCTGGGTGACCTACCTGGCCGTGGTGATCCCGGCATTCGCCTACGCCGGGCGGGCGCTCACGGCGTCCGCTGCGCCGGCCGGGGTACCGCGGGCTGGCCGGTGGGAACGGCTTGCGGCCGGGCATGCCTGGCCACTGGCGGGCGCCCTGGTGGTGGCACCGGCGCTGGCGGCGGGTTCGGTCATCGCGGCTCTGCCCTCGGCAGCGACCACATCAGCGGCCGAGGTGACGGTGACGAAGCAGTCGTGCGGCCGGGGGTGGGCGTCCGGGCATACCGGAAGCCAGACGTTTCATGTCGATAACCAGTCGGGCATGGCCGGCGAGATCAACCTCGACGACGCCGCGGGCGCGGTGGTGGCGGAGATCGAGACGATCGGCCCGTCGACGACAGCGGACATGACGGCCACTCTGGGCCAGGGCAGCTACACCTTCGTCTGCCTGATGTCCGGCCGCACCACCCGCTCAGCACCCGTCCAGGTCACCGGCCGGGAGCAGGCCACCACCGTGGCGGTCAAACCCGTCACGCTCGGCGAGCTGGCCGGCCCGAACAAGCAGTATCAGGCGTACGCGGCCACCGACCTGGCTACCCTCGCCGGGGACGTCGCCCGGATCGGCGCTGACCTGGACCGGCGCGACCTGGCGGCAGCCAGGCAGGACTGGCTGACCGCGCAGTTGGACTGGGAGCGCGTCGGCGCCTCCTACGACAGCTTCGGCGACGCGGGACTAGCGGTCGACGGGCTCCCCGACGGACTGCCCGGCGGGGTAGACGACCCGCACTTCACCGGGCTGCACCGGCTGGAATACGGCCTGTACCACGAGCAGGCAGCCACCCAGCTGATCCCAGTCGTCAGCCAGCTGAGCGCAGACATCACGATCGTGCGCACGAACCTGACCAGTGACGATATCGCGGGTGACCCGACCAACCTGCCTATCAGGGCGCACGAGATCCTGGAAGACGCGCTGCGCGATCACCTGTCGGGCATCGACGACGAGGGCGCCGGAGCCGCCTACTCAGAGACCTACGCCGATACCCAGGTCACCCAGACCGTCCTGGACGAGCTTCGGCCGCTGATCGACGCCCGTAAGCCCGCCCTGATGCCCGTCATCGACACCCAGCTCACCCGGCTGCAGGCCGCGCTGCTGGCGACCAGAGACAGCAGCAGCGGGCAGTGGCGTCCCGTCAGCCAGGTGCCAGCCGCGGCCAGAGAGCAGGTCGATTCCGCGATCGGGGCGCTGCTGGAAAACCTGGCCTCCGTGCCCGACCTGCTCGAAGTCCCGCCCGGCCACTAGCCCCGCCGCGAAGGAAACAGCACCTGCCATGAGCACTGACCGCGAGCCGGCTGACACGGGCCGCCGGAACTTCCTGCTCGGCACCGCCGCCGGCGTTGCCGGGACCGCGCTGACTGCCGGCGTGCTGGCCGGCGGAGCCCGCGCCGATGCCCGCCCCGCATCAGGAGCGCCGAGAATATCGGGTTCTTACCCGTTCCACGGCGCGCACCAGGCCGGAATCCTGACTCCCGGGCCCGCGGACAAGCAGGACTACGCATGCTTCGCCGCCTTCGACGTCACCGCGCAGCACAAGAATGAGCTGGCCGGGCTGATGCAGGCCCTGACCGGGCGGGCCCGGTTCCTGACGTCCGGCGGCACACCCGCCGACCTCGGGGTCAGCCAGCCGCCATCCGATAGCGACGTCCTCGGCCCCGACGTGCCGGCCGACGGCCTCACCGTCACCGTGTCCGCGGGATCATCATTGTTCGACGACCGGTTCGGGCTGGCCGCGGCCAAGCCCCGCAAGCTCACGCCGATGCAGGCCTTCCCCAATGACTCACCCGATCCCGCCTGGCTGCACGGCGACCTGCTGCTGCAGCTGTGCGCCAACCACCCCGACACGATCCACCACGCGATCCGCGACATCACGCGCCACACTCGCGGCGGGATGCAGCCGCGGTGGAAGATCGAGGGCTACAACTCCCCGCCGCGCCCCTCGGGCACGTCCCGCAACCTGCTCGGTTTCAAGGACGGCACCGCCAACCCGCGCGGCGGCCTGGCGCAGAGCCTGGTGTGGGTCGATGACCCGGCCGAGCCGGCCTGGGCACGCGGCGGCAGCTACCAGGTGGTCCGGCTGATCCGGATGCTGGTGGAGTTCTGGGACCGGGTCTCGATCAACGAGCAGGAGGGCATGTTCGGCCGCCGCCGTGACTCGGGCGCGCCCCTGGATGGCAACAGCGAGTTCGACACCCCGGACTACAAGGCCGACCCGCACGGCAACGTCATCCCGCTCGACGCGCACATCCGGCTGGCCAACCCGCGCACCCCGGCCACCGCCGACCAGCGGATCATCCGCCGCTCCTACAACTACGACCTTGGCCTTGATCCCAACGGCAACATCCAGGCCGGGCATATCTTCGTCGCCTACCAGCAAGACGTGCACCGCCAGTTCGAGACCATCCAGAAACGGCTCATCAACGAGCCTCTTGTCGACTACGTCCAGCCCTTCGGCGGCGGCTACTTCTACGTCCTCCGCGGCATCACCAGCCCCAGTGACTGGTACGGCCGGGCCCTACTCACCTGAACAGCCGAAGCCGAAGCCGCACAGGCGCGCCGCGCGACCGCACCAGGACCGCAGCGGTGGGCCCGGCCTCGGCGGCCGGGTACCACGCCAGCCCGACGGATCGGCGTACGGATCGGCGAGGTGCCGGCTGAACGCCGGCGACGGCAGTAACAGCACTGGATGCGCAACTACCCAATCTAAGTTATTGCAAGCTCTTTGCATCTTCCTTACACTCGCGTTGACCGCTCTGTTCAGGAAGGTGCGCTTCATGGCTGCTGTGACCGCGCGGCTGACCCGGATCCGGGATGGCCTGACCCCGGCCGAATGGGCCAGGGCAGGCGCCATGGTGGCGACGATCATCGGGCTGAACGTGGTGGGGTGGGTGATGCTGTCCGCTGCGGTCGGCGGGCACTACCACATCACGAACAAGGAGATTTTCGGGTTCGGCACGGGGGCACTGGCCTACACGCTCGGCATGCGGCACGCGTTTGACGCCGATCACATCGCTGCGATCGACAACACCACCCGCAAGCTGGTCAACGACGGCAAGCGGCCGCTGTCGGTCGGGTTCTTCTTCTCCCTCGGCCACTCCACGATCGTTTTCGTCATGGCGCTGCTGCTGAACTTCGGCATCCGCGCCCTCGATGACCAGGTCAAGAACGACAGCTCCGGGCTGCACAACATCACCGGGATCATCGGCACCACGGTGTCCGGGACGTTCCTGTACATCATCGCGCTGCTCAACGTGATCATCCTGGTCGGCATCCTACGCGTGTTCCGCGAGATGCGCTCCGGCCGCTACAACGACGCCGAGCTCGAGGCCCAGCTCGAAAAGCGCGGGCTGATGAACCGGTTCTTCGGCCCGCTGGCCCGCCGGGTGGACACGCCGTGGAAGATGTACCCGGTCGGCGTGCTGTTCGGCCTGGGGTTCGACACCGCCACCGAAGTCGCCCTGCTCGTGCTCGCCGGTACGGCCGTGGTGTCCGGCCTGCCCTTCTACGCGATCTTGTCGCTGCCGATCCTGTTCGCCGCCGGGATGTGCCTGTTCGATACGGCGGACGGCTGCTTCATGAACTTCGCCTACGACTGGGCCTTCGCCCGTCCGATCCGCAAGGTCTACTACAACATCACCATCACCGGGCTGTCGGTGTTCGTCGCGGTGTTCATCGGCACCATCGAGATCCTCGGCCTGATCGGCCAGGAGTACAACCTGGCCGGCGGGTTCTGGTCGTTCATGGGCAATTTCGACATCAATAAGGCCGGGTTCGTCATCGTCGGCGTCTTCGTGCTCACCTGGGCCGTCGCACTCGGGATCTGGCACTTCGGGAAGATCGAGCAGAAATGGGACCTCGGCGTGGCTGAGGCCAACGCGAACGCCAGCGACTAGTCCGGCGGCACCCGGCGGCATCTGCTACTGGCAGTCGGCGCACAAACCGGTCACGGCGAACCGGTGGGGTGCGATGGCGAATCCGTACCTCGCGGCGACCACCCGGGCGAGGTCGTCGAACAGCTCGTCTGGTACCTCGGTCATTGCCCCGCAATGCTCGCAGTGGATGTGGCCGTGGGCGGCGGAGGCGAGGTGGTATGCCGCGGGCCCGCCGCCCAGGTAGGTCCGGTCAACCACGCCGAGCCGGACGAGTTCGTCAAGGTTGCGGTAGATCGTGCTGATGTTGACGTCCGGCGCCTGGGCCTGGACCTCGGCGGCTAGTTCCTCGGCGCTGCGGTGCTTGCCTTCGCTGAACAGCACCCGCAGCAGGAGCCGCCGCGCTGGAGTAGCCCGCCCGCCAGCCTCGCGCATGCGGGCGAGAACCTCCTCGACGCCATCGCGGTCAGCGACGGCGGTCGGCTGGCCGTCCGCCTGGAACTGCTTCATGGTCTAAGGATAAGCCGCCGGCAACGTGCAGGAGCGCTGGCCGGGCTGGTGCAGTTAGTCCGGGTCCGGCCGTCCTGTCACCGGCTAGAGATTCAGCACCTGAGCCGCGATCTGCAGACTGAGCTCGGCAGCCACCTCGTCGACGGACCGGTCCTCATAGCGGGCGAGCAGCGCGACCGCGAGGTCGGCGAGGAACATGAACCCGGCAGCCTTCTTCCGGTCATCGAGACCGTAGAGCAAGGCATCCGCGCTGGCGAGATCCCCGCGGTGCCGGGCAGCGATGATCCCGGCACCGGCCTGCGCCGCCTCGGCCGTGACCAGAAACGATGCCGCGGCGTCGCTCATCAGCCCGCGGGCAGAGCCTGGGAACGGGCGGCTCTGGCGGCCTGGAACCGGCGGTCGACGTCGGCCCAGTTGACCACGCTCCACAGGCGATCGACGTAATCCGGGCGGACGTTGTAGTACTGCAGGTAGTAGGCGTGCTCCCAGGCGTCGAACACCAGCAGCGGGGTTGACCCGACGCCGACGTTGCCATGGTGGTCGTACAACTGCTCGATGATCAGCTTGCCTGACACCGGCTCGAAGCCGAGTACCCCCCAGCCCGAGCCCTGCACCCCGGTGGTTGCCGTGGACAGCCGCTTGCTGAACGCCTCGAACGAGCCGAAGTACTCGTTGATCGCTTTGGCCAGCTCTCCGCCGGGCCGGTCGCCGCCGTCGGGTGAGAGGTTCTGCCAGAAGATCGAGTGCAGCACGTGCCCGGACAGGTTGAACGCCAGCGTCTTCTCCAGGCCGACCGTGGTCACCGGGCTGGCCGACTCCCCGGCCTCGGCGAGCTGTTCCAGGGCGTCGTTGGCGCCCTTGACGTAGGCGGCGTGGTGCTTGTCATGGTGCAGTTCCATGATCTGGCCGATCAGCGCCGGCTCGAGCGCGCCGTAGTCATAGGGAAGGTCCGGAAGAGTGTACACGGCCATCCGCGGCTCCTTGTCCGCCGTTTCGGTGACCCCACGGCCGGGCTCGCGCCGTCGAGGTTGCGGGGTAGTACCACCTGCGTCTGAGTACTAATTACGAACTGCTCGCAACTATACAGTCAGCGCCCGGCGGCAGGTGGGACCGGGCGGTCATCGCGCCGAGTTTGGTGCCAGAGCCAGCGCGCCCAGTCGCCGCCGCATGCGCCAGCCGCAGGGGTGAGCATGATCGTCCAGCCCTCCGACCGGACTGCCCGCAGGACGGAAGCCCGCTCGCCGGGGCGGTCTTCGGCTGTGGCGGGCCGGTCTTCGGCTCGTGGCGGCGGATCCGATCTCCCGGCCGGTCCGGCGCGTCGGCGCGCCGAGCGCGTGTCAGCAGGAGCAGCCGCCCGCGAGTCCGCAGCCCGGCCCCTGCGGCGGGCCGGCCCTGCCGCAGTCAGGGCACTGCCCCGCGGCAGCCCCATGGCTTGCCGGTACGTGCCGGCGGTATAGCCGTGCGCACGCACGTGGATGCCGAGCGAGGTGAACCACCAGCCGCACAGGTGACAGCACACCCGGCCGGTCCCCTCCTCTATGACCAGGCGGCCGGGGGGTGCATGCAGCCCTGTCCCGTCCGGCAAGGACCAAAGGTGCCCGTGCCGCCGCGACCCCGGCTGCGGCCAACGGCCGGCGGCGCCCGGCATGGCCGTCACACGTCACCTCCCGGTCACGGCAAGGCGGTCGCGCGAGACAGGCGATGCAGCGCGCCACCTATTGCGATTAACTTGCAACTACGTTAATTATGCAATGAGGCCCGCCGGGCGGCCATGCCGGGCGGGCGTGGAGAGTGCCCAAACGGGTCGCTCGTCCGGCCGCTGATGCGGCCGGACGCCCGGGGTGCGGCGGTCGTCACGGCCGCCCGGCTGATCGCCGGGCGCCTATTGCGACTTCTTTGCAGCTGGCGTTCGTGCGCGTTACCTTGTGCGCATGACGACCAGCCCGGAACGGCGATCGACTTCCCAGGACCCGGCAGCGGCGGACGGCGCGGGAGGTGTATCGGTATCGGCCGAGATCCGCGCCTTCTGGGACGAGGACGCGACCGTCTACGACGCTTCACCGTCCCACTACCCTAGGCGGCCGCAGGAACAGGCCGCCTGGGCCGCGGCCCTGCGGCGGCTGCTGCCGCCGCCTCCGGCGAGTGTTCTGGATATAGGCGCTGGCACCGGGTTCTTGTCGCTGCTGATGGCGGGTCAGGGCTACGACGTCACCGCTGCGGACCTGTCCCCGGGAATGCTCGGTCAGCTGCGGGTCAAGGCCGCCGACCGAGGGTTGAGCATCCGGGCTGTGGAGGCAGACGCCCAGGACCCGCCGGCCGGTGACTTCGATGCCGTGGTAGAGCGCCATCTGCTGTGGACTCTCCCCGACCCCGGCGCCGCGCTGACCGCCTGGCGGCGGGTGGCGCCCCGGGGCCGGCTGGTACTAGTCGAAGGCAGCTGGGGCGGCGCGGACTCGGCGGGAACCCAGCGCTGGCGAACCATGGCGCGCCGGCTGGCCGAGCGCGTGCGGGCCTCGGAGCCGGGTCATCACGACCACTACAGCGACCGGGTGCGGCGGGCGCTGCCGCACGGGCACGGCCTGAGCGCCGCTGAGGCCGTGGGGTTGGTCCAGGCGAGCCCGTGGGGCCAGGCCCGTCTCGAGCGGCTGCGGGATGTCGAATGGGCGATCGTCGACGGGCGCGGCCTGCTCGACGAGCTGCTGGGCACCCACCCGCGGTGGGCTGTGGTAGCCGGCGCGTGAACGTGATCCGGCTCTCGCCGGATCACGTGCCTGGCGTCCCGCAACGGCAGCGCGCTGCGGCGGAGCTTCCCGGGCCGGGCTGGCGTGCGTCATCCTGGGCAGATGCACAAGGTTTCGGGACGGCGTGACCCGGCCGCCGCTTTCCCGCTCCCGGCCCGCCGCGACGACGCCAGCGAACGGCGGCAGGCCGATCGCGCCGTAGCCGGCGGCGCCGCCGGGCTCGCGATCACGGGCATCGCCGAACTGCTCATCGCGGCACTCACGGGCTCGGTGGGCCTGCTGGGCGATGCCATTCACAACCTGTCGGACCGCCGCGTTCGCCGGCTACGAAAGCGTCCGCAAGCTTCTCGCTCACGGACCCACAGAGCATGTCGCGATCGGCATGGCCGGCGCCGTGCTCGGCATGGCCGGCAACCTGGCCGTGGCGCGATACAAGCTGGTCACCGGCAGGCGGATCCGTTCCGCGACGCTCGTCGCTGACGCCCGGCACTCCTGGCTGGACGCGCTGTCCTCGGCCGGCGCGCTCGCCGGGCTGATGGCCGTCGCCCTCGGTCAGCGGTGGGGTGACCCGGTCGCCGGGATCGCGGTGACCGTGATGATCTGCCACGTCGGGTACGACGTCACCACCGACGTTATAGGCCGCCTGGCCGACGGCGTGGACCCGCAGATCGTCGGGACGGCGGAGCGTGCGGCCGGGGACCTGCCCGGCGTCGTGCACGCGCACGCCCGGGCCCGCTGGACCGGGCGCCGTCTGCGCGTCGAGGTCGAAGCGTGGGTCGGCGCCGGCCTGACCGCGCTGGAGTCCGACGAACTCGGCCGCGCGGCCGCGGCCGCCATCAGGGACCAGATCCCCGACGTTGACAGCTTCACTTGGGCGACCCGCGCCGCACCAGCCTGACAACGCGACCATGCCCCCGGCCGGGCCGCGGCCCCGCCAATTGCACATGATGAGTAGTTGCAAGCACTTTGCAGCATGAGTTACCGTGCGCACAAGCAGGATTTCGCGCGGCGATCACGGAGGATGCCCCCAATGTCCGCTGCTACCGCTTCCGCTAAGCCCGGCCTGGGCACGATGTTCCGCCAGTCGTTCAAGGCGCTGAGCCCGGCGGAGCGGCGCCGGGTGATCGGCATGTACGGGTCGATCCTGCTCCTGCACGCGCTGGGATTCGCCGTCTTCATCGCCTACGTGCTCCCGGCGCACTACAAGCTGTTCGGCATCGGGCTCAGCGTCACCGCCTACACCCTCGGGCTGCGCCACGCGTTCGACGCCGACCATATCTCCGCGATCGACAACACCACCCGCAAGTCGATGAACCAGCGGCAGGGCACGAACAAGCCGCGGCCGTTCGCGTTCGGCTACTTCTTCTCCCTCGGCCACTCCACGATCGTGGTCGCGATGGGAGTCGGGATCATCATCGCCGAAAAGACGGTGCTGCCCGCAGTGACGCACTCGAACTCCTCGCTGGAGTCGTTCGGGGGAACCTTCGGCACGATCGTGTCCGCGGCCTTCCTGTTCCTGATCGGCCTGCTCAACCTGATCATCCTGGGCGGGATTGTCCGGGTCTTCCGGGCGATGCGCCGCGGCGAGTACAACGAGGCCCAGCTCGAGCAGCAGCTCGAAAAGCGCGGTTTCTTCTACCGTTTCTTCGGCCGGTGGATGAACGCGATCGACAAGGAATGGCAGATGTACCCCGTGGGTGTCGTGTTCGGCATGGGCTTCGACACCGCCACCGAGGTCCTGCTGCTGACCACCACGGCATACCTGGCCTCGGAGCATATTGCCTGGCAGGCGGTCCTCGCGCTGCCTATCCTGTTCACCGCCGGAATGAGCCTGATGGACACCTCCGACGGCATGTTCATGAACGCCGCCTACGGCTGGGCGTTCTTCAACCCGATCCGCAAGGTCTACTACAACCTGGCCATCACGGGCCTGTCGGTCGCCATCTGCTTCTTCATCGGCGGCATCGAGACCCTCGGCCTCATCCCGCTGGAGGTTCACGGCGTCAGCCAGACCAGCGGCTTCTGGGGCTTCATGTACAACTTCAACATCAACACGGCCGGATTCGTCATCGTCGGCATGTTCATTGCCACATGGGCCGTCGCCATACTCGTCTGGCGCTACGCCCATATCGAGCAGCGGTGGACCGCCCGCCTGCAGACCGCCGGCGCCGACTCGCCCGGCTCACAACTCAACCGGGAGCCCTGACCGTACGCCGCGACAGCGGCACCCTCGCGCAAGCCATCGTGAGGTTCACAAGTATCAGATCCGGTAGCCGGGTCAGTGGCGTAGCGGTCAGCTGGGAGCTCGCTCCCGGCGCCTGAACGAGTTGCTGACCCGCGCACGAGTTGCAACCGCGTGCGGCTGGCTGTTGTCGAGGTGCTGCAATCCGGTTTCCGGGGCACCCTGGGGCCATGAGTCACCCGCACGATCACGGCCACCGCCACGAGCACCCGCACGACGACCATCACCAGCGCGGGCACAAGCCGAACAAGCTGCACCGGCTGCGGCCGCACTCGCACGACGCCGGCGACAAGGTGGACCGGGCCATGGAGGCCACCGGCGCGGGCATGCGCGCCCTGTGGATCAGCGCCGCCGCGCTCGGGGCCACGGCCATGATCCAGGGCGTGGTCGTCGCGATGTCCGGTTCGGTCGCGCTGCTGGGCGACACCCTGCACAACGCCATGGACGCGATGACGGTGGTCCCGCTCGCGATCGCCTTCGTCACGGGCCGGCGGCCCCCGACGCGCCGCTACACCTACGGCTACGGCCGGGCCGAGGACCTGGCCGGAGTGCTGATCGTGCTGCTCATCGCCGCCTCGGCCGCGCTGACCGCGATCGCAGCGGCCGAAAGACTCGCGCACCCGCGCCCGGTATCGAACCTGGTCGCCGTGGCCGCCGCCGCGCTGATCGGGTTCGCCGGAAACGAGCTGGTCGCCCGGTACCGGATCCGCGTCGGCCGCAGGATCGGCTCGGCCGCCCTGGTCGCCGACGGGCTGCACGCGCGCACCGACGGATTTACCTCGCTGGCCGTGCTGCTCGGCGCGGGCGGGGTCGCGCTCGGCTGGAACTGGGCCGACCCGGTGGTCGGCCTGCTGATCACCGTGGCGATCCTGGCCGTGCTCCGCCAGGCGGCGACGGAGATCTGGCGCCGGCTCATGGACGCGGTCGACCCCGCGGTACTGGACCGGGCCGAGCAGACGCTGCGCGACGCGCCCGGCGTCCTCGGCGTGGGACGGGTCCGGCTCCGCTGGATCGGCCACCAGATGCGCGCGGAGTGCGAGGTCATCGTCGACTCGGCCGCCAGCGCGGTCGAGGCGCATCAGGTCGCGGTGGCCGCCGAGCACGCGCTCCTGCACGCCCTCCCGCGGCTGACCGCCGCGCTCGTGCACGCCGATCCGCAACCCGGCGACGGCACCGACTATCACGCGGCGCCGGCCACCCATCGCTGAGATGAGCGGGCCGTCCCTCGTCAGACTGTGGCGATGAATCCGGATTGACCGGTGAGCACGAGGGACGCGATGGCGACGATGGCGGCGGCGCTGGCGGCCTGCAGTCCGTACCGGACGGCCAGGACCGCCAGGTGCCGCCCGGGCGACATCTTTCGGTCCGAGCGCAACGGGCTTCGCAGCCGGCGGATGAGCAGGATGAGCAGGGGCACCTGGAGTACCCAGATGGCGGGCCGCACCCAGGAGTAGGCGCCGATGTCCAGGCCGAGAATGAGCGCGTGCCACAGCGACAGGCCGTAGAAGACGAGCACGAACCGGTGCAGGAACCGCCACCGGCGTACGCCGATCATGCGCCGCAGGTAGAACGTGGGCGCGACCAGCACCAGGAGGTAGACCGCGAAGATCCCGATGTTGTAGCCCCAGACCGCCTGCGGCCAGCCGAGCGAGGCCCACTGGCCGGGGATCAGGACGGTTTTCCAGCTGTCTCCCATGGCGTCGAGGGCGGTGGCCAGGACGTGCACCGCCACCAGGCCGATGACCAGGAGTGAGAGCTGGCGGTGGACCTGGTCGATCTGGCGGTAGCTGAGCGGGAACCAGGACGCGGCCCGGCCGGACTGCTGCAGGCCGAGTATGGCTCCCAGGTATGCGAATGCCAGCCCGGCCAGGCCCGATGCCTGCAGCACCGGGAAGGACCAGTACTTGGTCATGTTGTTCATGTGCATGCTCGACATGGAGATCGCGGCGGGGCTGTCGTTGTGCGCCTGGAGTCGGGCGATCCACACGTAGAGGGCGAGGGTGACCGCGACGCCGGCGACGGTGATGATCACTGCCGATCGCATCGCCTCCCGGCCGGGCGGCTGCTGTCCGGGTTGAGCACCGGTGCTGTCGAGCTGGGTCTGAGCGGTCACGCTGTCGCTTCCTCCCTCGGTTGGAGCCGGCCGCTGGCGTAATCGGCCAGGGGCCGGTCGGGTTACTGGCTACATGCCGGGCATGCCGGGCATGCCGGGTCCGGCCATGCCCGCCATGCCGAATTGAATGGCCACGAGCATGTAGGCCATGCCCAGGTTCATCAGGGCCAGGCTGGCGCGCAGCGCCCGCCCGTTGTGCCCGGAACTCGCCGGGCGTGGCACGGTGATGGCGCCCGGTCCGGCGGCGGCCGCCACCGGGGCGTGGGCGACGGCCGGGCTGAGGTATCCGCTGGCCCACGCGATGGCCTCGGCGAGCTGCCAGGCGGCCAGGATGACGGTGAGGACGATCAGGTACCGGACCGAGGACAGGGCGAACATGTAGGCCATGACGGCGAGGTCGGCGGCGGTCAGCACCCAGATCCGGCCGGCGGGCCGGCCGCGGGCGGCGGCGACGGCGATCGCCGCGACGACGACCGCCGCCCCGCCGCCGAACAGGGCCTGCCCGGCGCCGGAGCCAACGGGCATGACCCCGCCGGGCCAGAACATGTCGATCATGCCTAGGGCCATGAGCACGTGCGCGGCGTGCCACAGCCGGACACTCCGCTCCGCCGCGGCCAGGTGGCCCGCGTGCCCGGCCGCGATCACGGCGTAAATCAGCAGCCAGGCCAGGCCCGCCCAGGCCGGAATCCAGCTACTGCTCATCAATTCCTCTGCCAATCAGCCGCCTCCGGATAACCGGCGGCAGTAAAACATCTTCCGGCCCCGCGGGCGCACATCAAACAGAAGCCGAGAGGCGCTGGTGACAGGCAGGATAAAGCGCGGATCATCGCCGCCGCAAGCCGGATGACCTGGTGTGATAATGGTCTCGGCCCCGCAGCTTAATGCACGGGAAACCCATCCAGGGTATTCCTGATACTCCCTCCGGGTACATGAATAACCCCTGGGGGGTACATTTCAACGGAATCGGCGCCGCCGCCGGTTATTCCGGCGAGGTGTACGGGGTCACCTGGGGGGTGAACTGGGCAAGGTCGTAGATGCCGAGGTGCTGCTCGATGCCGGCCACCCGGGCCACCATCGCGGTGAACTCGTCGGTGCCGAATTGCTGGTGCTCCAGGTCGGTGAAGTGCTGGCCAAGGTCGGACAGCTCGCCCGGCGGGACGATCTGGCGGAAGGCCGGGAACACGACGGTGTCCTCCCTGGCCTCGTGCGGCTCATACATCCGGTCGAACGCCTGCATCGCCGCGGCGATCTGCGCCCGCGTTCGCGGGCTGGCCACGCCGCCGGCGGTGGCCGCGCGGAGCAGGAACTGGGTGATCACGCGCCCGCGGGCGTGCTGAACCAGCAGCGTGCTCACGGTGCCGGTGAGCCGCCGGGCCTTGAGCAGGCGCGGGAAAACGTAGCCCTCTTCGAGCCCCTCGTGGAATCCCTCGATGTAGTCGTGGATGATCAGGGCCGCGTCCTGCAGGTCCCGCGCGTCCAGCGGCCGGCCGGCCTGGATCTGGGCGGTCATCTCCCGGTAGCACAGCAGCACCCGCTTCAGCACGCCGTGCTCGCGCATCAGGTCGTCGTCGGGGGGGATGACGGCCGGGTCGGGCGGCGCGGCGGTCATCCCCCCCGGCGGGCCGCTCAAGGCCCAGCCGGCGCTGGCCGCCGCCGCGCCGGCCGCCAGGCCGCCGCCCGACAGCAGCACCGCGCGCCGGCCGGGCCTCGGTGGCCGGTGACCGGTGGTCATGACGCGGGGATCAGCGGCTGGCCGGAGGGCCGGATCACATACCACTCGCCGCCGTTGAGGTCGACGTTCTGACCAGTCGCCTGCCCCGGCTGCACGTCATCGGCATAGGTGTACAGCGGCCAGCCGTTGTAGGTGACCACCCGGCCGCCCGCCGGGTCGGGATCGGAACCCAGCAGCATCAAGTCCACCCCGGGGCCGGCGGCGACATTGGCCCCGGACGGCAGCATCACCGGCGGCCACGTCCCCAGGCAGGTGCCGGTGCACGTGATCGTGCGGTGATTGTCCGGGGCGAACACATACAGCGCATAGCCCTGGCTGGTCACCAGCACCTTCCCGACACCAGGCAAGGACCGGGCTATGATCCTCACCGTCCGCCCGCCGCCCGCGGTGCCGCCGGTGCCCTGGCCCGGCGACGACGATCCGCCGCAGCCGCCGACGAAGAGGATCACCGCCGCCAGCACCAGCCCAAGCGCCGCGCGCGGTCGCACAGGCGGATTCAGGCGCCGATCCGCGGGACGCCGCATGGTTGCTCGCCTCCTCCGCCGGCCGGCCCGGCCGGCCCGGCCTCCCGCATGGGCCAGGACCTGTCCCACATCCTCAGGAGGTACTACTACCGTTCGTAGTCGCAAAAGTGACCATACCAAGTCCTTCGCGTTGCGGGATGCCCCTACCGGGTTCCCGGAACACAACGACCGTCGGCTCCGCTGCCGCCTCGATATGAGTTAGGAGCACCGCGAGCTGATCAACGGTGTCCGTGTCGACTAGGTCGCAGTACGTATCAGGCCTCGCTCCTAGGCTGGGCCGGAGAAGGACGAAGACGACGAGAGCGTCGTGCAGGAGACCCTATGAGGACATCGATTTGCTCGAGCACGAGGACGGCTGGGTCGCCCTGTTCCGCGGCAACGACGCGATCCGGCGCGTCCAGGAGAGCCACATGCAGGAGATAGAGCAGGTCAGCCCGTAAACGCGCGTCGACGCCTTGACCGACGGGCAGCACTCTGGCCGGTGTGCCTGAGACCGCCGATCACGTAACCCGCAACCGGTCGGCCTGGGGTGGCGGGCTTGACCTCCTCCCCCTGCTCCGCGGTGCTGCCACAGGCGCGCGATGGCCTGCCCGACTCCGGCGGAGTGGACCTCGCTGACGCCCAGCAGCGCGCACGCGGCGAGGATGACCGGGTGCGGCAGCCCGCCGCAGGCTGCCTGCGGCGGTGGGCAACAGCGATCTGCTCAACGTCGGCGACCTGCGCCGCCAAGACGTTCATCACCGCGCTGATGGGATAGGGGACGAGGCAGCCCGGCACGTACAGGCCTGCCCGGCGGACCGGCACCCATCGGCCGGTCACCGGCGTGCCTGGCGACGGCGACCGCCTGTGTCGCCAGCGCACGCCGGGCGGCTGGTCTCAGTGCCTGCCATGGGGCGCGATCCAGGTAACTCAGCGGCCTGCATTGAGGAGTGATGATCATGATCGGCGACGGGTGTGTGTACCGGAGGTGCGGGTGCGTCGACCCGGCCACGGGCCGGCAATACGGCAGGAACTGCCCCCGGCTGACCACAGGCGGCCGCCATGGGAGCTGGTATGTGCGTTTAGAGCTGCCCGCCGCGCTGGGCGGGCGCCGGCGGCGGATCCGCCGCGGTGACTACTCCTCCCGGAAGACAGCGGTGGCGGTACTGGCCCGGCTGCAGGCTTCGCGCCCGGGCGAGGCAGGTGTGCGGGTGGTGACGGTGGGGGACTGGCTGGCGCACTGGCGCTGCGCGCCCACCGCGCCCGGCAGCAGGCCGAGGCCGCCGCCTACGGCCCCGGCTACCGGGCCAGCGGGTTCGTCTTCACCAACCTCAACGGCGACCCGATGGCCCCCGACCGGCTCACCCGCACCTTCCGCAAGCTCACCACCGAAGCGAGACTGCCGCCGGTCCGGCTGCATGACCTGCGCCACGGCGCAGCCACCCTGGCGCTGGCCGCCGGGGTGGACCTGCGGGTGGTGCAGGAGATGCTTGGCCATTCGAGCATCGTGCTGACCGCCGACACCTACACCTCCGTCCTGCCTGCCGTGGCCCACACAGCGGCGGAGAAGGTGGCCACGCTGATCGTCCGCGCCGGCTGCCTGATACCCGGAACCCGGCGGCAGCGACGGCGGCAGGACGCCCGAGACCGCCGCGGCGCCCGCGCCAACAGCGCGGGTGGCCGGGTGAAGCCGCCGCGGCGCTCGCGGGCTCATCCAGCCCGCCAGATCGGCCACCTCCGCCACCGCAAACGGACGCGGTGAACCTGCCTCTGCGGCCGCCTTCCTGGCCCAGCGCGGGCCCCATCCCTGCCCAGCCGACAATGAGCGGAGGCTGATTCAACAGCCAGACCCCCGCCGGGCTAGCAGATAAAACCCCCGGCGGGGTAGCGGCCTGGGCTGCCAGCCGCGCCAGCCAAATCCGCATGCGTATTCGACAACGAGACGGCTAAGGTGGCCCACTAAGGTGGCCCCAGGATGGCCTCAGTTCGGCCTCACACAAGATCAACGCTGAGACCGCAAAGACGCATCAGCCCAAGTCAGGACGGGTGCGCCGCCAGGGACTTGAACCCCGAACCCGCGGATTAAGAGTCCGCTGCTCTGCCAATTGAGCTAGCGGCGCCTAAGACGCAGTGATGGTAGCAGCCCAGCGCGGACGGGGCGAATTCTGCCGGTCCCCGGGCACCGCGCTCGCCCGGCGTCAGGACCCGAGGAACCGGCTCGCCACCGCCGCCGCCCGCGACGGGCGCCCGGTCCTCGCCTCCTCGCGGTCGGCGAAGCTCATGACCAGCAGGCCCGCGTTGACGCCCAGCCAGCGCAGCGGCTCGGGCTCCCACCGCGGCGAGCGGTGATCCACCCAGGGCAGCCGGGTGATCTCGGTGTCGTTCCCGGTGATCAGGTCGGCCAGGGTGCGCCCGGCGAGATTGGTCGTGGACACGCCGTCGCCGACATAACCCCCGGCCCAGCCGAGGCCGGTAGAGCGGTCCAGGCCGACCGAGGCGCACCAGTCCCGGGGCACGCCGATCGGGCCGCCCCAGCCGTGCGTGACGTCGACGTCGCCGAGCACCGGGAACAGCTCGGCCAGGGTGCGCTTGAGCGCCGCGAACACCGACGGCACGCGGTCGAATCCGGGCCGCACGGCCGAGCCGAGGTGATACGGGGCGCCGCGGCCGCCGAACGCGAACCGGCCGTCCGCGGTCCGCTGCCCGTAGATGATCAGGTGCCGCAGGTCGCTGAAGGTTGGCCGGGTCGCCAGGCCGATCTGCGCCCAGACCGCATCGGGCAGCGGCGCGGTCGCGATCATCAGGGAGTACACCGGCGCCACCGTCCGGCGCATTCCGGGCAGCAGCGCCGTGTACCCCTCGGTGGCGCGGATCACGTACCGGGCCCGCACCGTGCCCGCCGCCGTCACCAGCGCCCCGGGGCGGATCTCCCGCACCAGCGTGCGCTCGAACACCCGGACCCCGCGCCGCCGGACGGCGTCGGCCAGGCCGCGGACCAGGCGGGCCGGGTGAATCGCCGCGCAGTGCGGCGTGAACGTCCCCCCGGTCACGCCGGTGGCCCGGGCGATCTCGCTCGCCTCCGCGGCCGAGAGCAGCCGCAGGTCGTCCTCGCCGAACCCGTAAGAGCGCGCCTCGGCCACCTCCTCCCTGGCCCGCTCGAGCTGCGAGGACGACCGGGCCAGCCCGACGGTGCCGCCCTTGGCCCAGTGGCAGTCGATGCCCTCGGCCGCGATCACGCGGGCCACCTCGTCCACCGTCTGCTGCATGGCCCGGTGCTGGGCGATCGCCGCCTCCCGGCCGGCCATCCGGTCCAGCTTGGCCAGCGAGGCCGGGAACAGGGCCGAGCACCAGCCGCCGTTGCGGCCCGAGGCGCCGAACCCGGCGATGTCCCGCTCGCAGACCGCGATCGTCAGGCCCGGGTCGGCCTGGGCCAGGTAGTAGGCGGTCCAGAGGCCCGTGTACCCGGCCCCGGCGATCGCCACGTCCGCCTCGAGGTCCCCGGCCAGCGGGTCGCCCGGCTCCAGGGACCCGGGCACGGTGTCGTGCCAGAACGACAGCTTCCGGTAGGTATCAGCCGCAGGCATGCCCACCATCGTGACAGGCGTCACCGCAGCTGAACCCTTCGGGCATGCTTGTCCCATGCCCGCTCACGATCGCGCCGGGGTGATCGCCCCGGCGCCGAGACACGCGTCAGGGCCGTACCGGATCTGCCTGGTGTGCCTGGGCAACATCTGCCGGTCGCCCATGGCCGAGGTGATCCTGCGGGCCGAGTTCGACCGCGCGGGCCTGTCCGGCCGGGTCGAGGTGGACAGCGCCGGCACGGGGGACTGGCACGTGGGCGGGCGCATGGACCGGGGGGCCAGGGCCGAGTTGTCCCGGCGCGGTTACGACGGCTCCGGGCACCGGGCCCGGCAGTTCGAGCGGTCCTGGTTCCGGCGCTACGACCTGGTGCTGGCCATGGACGACAGCAACCTGGCCCGGTTGCGGCGGCTGGCCCCGGACCGCGAGGCGGCCGAGCGGACGGCGATGTTGCGCTCCTTCGACCCGGCGCTGGCCGGGCGCGACGGCGCGGGCGGCGGCGGCGACGGCGCGGGCGGCGGCGACGGCGCCGACCTGGACGTGCCGGACCCGTATGGCGGCGGCTCGGAAGAGTTCGCGCTGGTCTTCGACCTGATCCTGCCCGCCGCGCGCGGCCTGGCCGAGCAGGTCCGGCAGGTGCTGGCGGACCGGTCGGCGGCGCCGGGGTCAGCGGATTGACCGGTCCGCAGGCCCGGCCGCGGCTGGAGCGGTTGCTCGGCGCCGGCCTCGGCGAGTGCCGGGAGATCGGCGGGCAGTTCGGCGTGGCGCACTACCGTGCGACGCTCCCCGGCGGCCGCGCCGCCTTCGTCAAGCTCGGCGCCCTTCCGGCGCGCGACCCGGTCAGCTTCCAGGCCGAGGCGCTGAGCCTGCGCTGGCTCCGCGAGGCGGACGCGGTGCCGGTTCCCGAGGTCCTGGCCTTCGACGAGGCCAGCCTGGCCATCTCCTGGGTGCCGCCCGGGGCGCCGGAGCCGGCGGCCGCGGAGCGATTCGGCCGTGATCTCGCGCGGATGCACGCGGCGGGCGCCGAGGCGTTCGGCGCGCCGTGGCCGGGCTCCATCGCCGGCCTGCCGCTGTCCAACCGACCGGGCGACTCGTGGCCGCAGTGGTACGCGACCGAGCGGCTGCTGCCCTACGCGCGTATCGCCCGAGACCGGGGCTCGCTGACCGAGGCCGACGTCCGCCTGGTCGAGACGGCCGCCGAAGCGGCCGCCGACATCGCCGGGCCGGCGCAGGCCCCGGACCGGATTCACGGCGACTGCTGGTCCGGGAACGTGCTGTGGTCCGGCGGCCGGGGCTGGCTGATCGACCCGGCCGCCCACGGCGGGCACCGGGAGACCGACCTGGCCATGCTGGCCCTGTTCGGCGCCCCGTTCCTGGCCCGGATCATCGCCTGCTACCAGGAGGTCAGGCCGCTGGCCGCGGGGTGGCGGGAGCGGGTGGCGCTGCACCAGTTGCACCCGCTGCTGGTTCACGTCTGCCTGTTCGGCGGCTCGTACCGGTCCGCGGCGCTGGACGCGAGCCGGGCCGTGCTGCGCCTGGCCGCCTGACCCGCCCGGATCACCCGTCCCGCGAAACCACGATAAAAGGCGACTGGGCGTTAAATATCTATTATTCCTATAGGTGTGATAGGGTGAAGCCTCCTGGCGACCTCACGGCAAGGGGCTTGGTTCATGACCATCCTGAATCTCGGGCCGGTGTGCTCCCTGGATCGACCGGCGCCGGTGGCCGACACCGGGCTCGAGCGCCGGATCGCCGCCGCCGACGGGCTGGTCGTGCACGAGGCCGAGTCGCTGAACTGCGAGACGCGCCCGGCCGATCTCGGCGCGGAGGTGACGCCGACGGCCCGGTTCTTCCGGCGCAGCCACTTCCCGCTCCCGGTGCTCGACTCGTCGGCGTGGCGGCTGGCCGTGGGCGGGCTGGTGCACCGGCCGCTGAGCCTCAGCCTGGCCGAGCTGACCGCGATGCCCGCGCAGACCATGACGGTCACGCTCGAGTGCGCCGGGAACGGGCGGGCGCGGTTCCAGCCGCCGACCCCGGGCGTGCAGTGGGGCGCCGGGGCGGTCGGCACCGCGGAGTGGACCGGCGCGCGCCTGGCCGACGTCCTCGACCGGGCCCGCCTCGACCCCGACGCCCGCGAGGTCATCTTCAGCGGCGCCGACCGCGGCCCGGTCGACGGCGCCGCCGGTCAGATCCGCTTCGAGCGCAGCCTTACCGTTCGCGAAGCGCTGGAGTCGGGCGCGCTGCTGGCGTACGCGATGAACGGCCGGCCGCTCCCGGTCCGGCACGGCCACCCGCTCCGGCTGGTGGTACCCGGGTGGTACGGCGTCGCGTCGGTCAAGTGGCTCACCGGCATCCGGCTGACCGCCGAGCCGTTCGACGGCTACTTCCAGGCCAGTCACTACGTCCGCGAGAGCGCCGGGGCCCGTGAGCCCGTCCGGTTGCAGAAGGTACGCTCCGTCATCACCCGGCCGGGTCACGGTCAGGTGTTCCCGGTCGGCACCGTGATCGTCCGGGGTGTCGCCTGGTCCGGCGCCGCGCCCGTGGCCCGGGTCGAGGTGAGCGTCGCCGACGGGCCGTGGCAGAAGGCGCGCCTGGTCGGGGCGGCGGCCCCGCATGGCTGGCAGCAGTGGGAGTTCCTGGCCACCGGGGTGGGCCCGGGCGAGGCCAGGATCCGGTCCCGGGCCGAGGATCTGGCCGGGAACGTCCAGCCGGAGCGGCCCGAGTGGAACCGTCTCGGCTATGAAGCCAACTTCGTGCACGAGATCCGGGTGCGGCTGGGCTGACGCGGCCCGGGGCTAAGCGTCCCTCGCGGGGGGCGGAGGGGGCGGCGGCGGCGTCGGGGGGAGCGGTCCCGAGGGCGGTTCCCCCCGGCGCGGCGGCCCCGGCGTCCGCCAGGCCGCCGACGGGCGGAAACCGGTTAATGCCGGGGGCAGGGCGGTGCCGCCGGGATCGGTGCTGTCTTCGGGTTCCGGTCCGCTGTATCTGGCCTCGGGGGCCAGCGGGATGGCGATGTGGAACGTTGCGCCCCCGCCCGGCGGGGACTCGACCCAGACGGCCCCGCCGTGCGCGCCCACCAGCGCGGCCACGATGGCCAGGCCGAGTCCGGTGCCGCCCGCCTTCCTGGTCCGGGCCTGGTCGCCGCGGTAGAACCGCTCGAACACGTGCTCGGCTTGCTCCGGCGTCAGCCCCGGGCCGCGGTCGGCGACCTCGAAGACCACGGCGGGGCTGGGCCGCGCGTCGGGGCGCGCCGCCGCGATCTCGGCCCGGCCCGCCCGCTGCGCCGCGATGCGCCACTCGTCCAGGCTGCCGAGCCGGACCCGGGCCTCGATCGGGCTGGCATCGGGCGTGTGGTTCAGCGCGTTGCTCATCAGGTTGCCGATCACCTGGCGCAGCCGTACTTCGTCGCCGAGGACCAGGAGGGCGGTCCCCGATCCGACGGTGAGGTTGATGTTGCGGTCGGGGGCGATCACCCGGGCGTCGTTCACCGCGTCGGCGGCCAGCGTCAGCATGTCGACGGTGCCGCGTTCCAGCGGCCGCTGCTGGTCCAGGCGGGCCAGCAGCAGCATGTCCTCGACCAGCACGCCCATCCGGGACGATTCCTGCTCGACCCGCTGCATGATCCGGTCCACGTCGGCCCGCTGGAGCGGCCCGCTGGCCGCCTGGCCGGAGCCGAGCGTCCATGGCCCCGCGACGACATCGGCGCCATTGCTGCCCTGGTCCGGCTGGGCCGGTTGGGCCGGCTGGATCTGGGCCGGTCGCGCCGGGCCGGCGGAGATCTCGTTCAGCCCGCCGCGCTGCCGGTAGTACTCGGCATAGCCGCGGATCGCGGTCAGCGGCGTCCGGAGCTCGTGGCTGGCGTCGGCGACGAACTGCCGCATCCGCTCCTCGGACCGGCGGGCGCCGAACTCCGATTCGGCGCGGGCGTCGAAGGCGGTCTCGATCTGGCTGAGCATCGCGTTGAGCGACTGGCCCAGCCGCCCGACCTCGGTCCGCGGATCGAGGTTCGGCACCCGGCGGGTGAGATCGCCCGCCGCGATGGCGCCGGCGGTCTTCTCGATGTCGGTCAGCGGCCGCAGGCTGGCCCGGACCACCGCGACCCCGACGATGGCCAGGATGATGATGACCGCCCCGCTGACGGCCAGGTCGATCCCGGTCAGGTAGCCGATTTCCTGCTGGATGTTGCCCAGGTCGTAGCCGACGACCAGGGTGACGGTCTCCACGGTCGTGGCGCCGGTGCTGGGGTTCTGGACCGGGACGTTTTGGAGCTGCTGCGTGACGACCAGCCAGTTGTCGCCGGACTGGCCGGGCAGGGTGACGGTCTTGCCGGCGTTGGCGGATAGCCACGACCGGCTCGTCGGCACCTGCGGCGGCGGGGATGACGGCGCCAGCGAAGCTCCGCCCAGCTGGATCTGCTGTCCGCTCGGGCTCAGCAGCCACACCTGCTCCAGGCCGTCACCGGGGAAGAAGAAATGGGTGTGCGATTCGCCGTTCAGTACCTGGGTGACCTGCTCGTAGTAGGCGGCCAGCTGCTTTTCGGCCTGGTGCTGCAGGTAGTTGCTGTACACGACGCGCCCGGCCAGGCTGATGACCGCCAGCGCGATGATCACCAGGGTCAGCAACGCCGTGATCAGCTTGACGCGCAGCGGGGTGCGTCCGGGAAGCTCCCGGAGTGACAGCCAGAAGCGCTTGAGTGGCGATGGCTTAGCCATAAGAGAACATGGACGTTACGACGATGGCAGCCGCAGAACGTAACCGACGCCGCGCAGCGTGTGCAGCAGGTGCGGTTCGGCGGTGTCCACCTTGCGGCGTAGCACCGAGAC
>Ga0335074_10002267_pt1 | contig 26174 bp, 19 predicted proteins | sample Lox_Sample_23_FD_206715 | JGI IMG/M metagenome (GOLD analysis project Ga0335074, IMG submission 206715) | Soil microbial communities from Loxahatchee National Wildlife Refuge, Florida, United States - Lox_Sample_2.3 | ecosystem: Environmental > Terrestrial > Soil > Wetlands | place: USA...
GGGATCGGGGGAGGTGGCGAACCGCAGCAGGCCATCCCACTCGCGGTCCCGGTCGAACACATGCCGCGGCTTCCCGGGCATCGCGGCCAGCGGACTCATCATAGACGAAGTATATGGCTAAGCTATATATGCCTTAGGCATATACTTCATTATTCATCTCAGGACACTGATCTGATGCTCCCGGGACGGCAGCTACTCCACTATCCTGAGGAGAGATTCATTATCGACGCGGGTGTCGAAATGGCACTGATCGGGAGCGGCGGATGGCCGAGGTCGAGGGCACCGCGCGGGCAAGACGGGTGCAGTACAGCCACGGCGCGACGGCTCGCGGCCGGCGCACCCGCTCGCTGCTGCTGGCGGCGGCCAGGCAGGTCTTCGAGCGTGACGGGTACCTGAACGCGCGGGTCGCCGACATCGTGACCCTGGCCGGAGTCTCGCATGGCACCTTCTACACCTACTTCGACTCCAGGGCCGAGGTCATCCGGGCGATCATGACCGAGGTCAACGACGAGATGGTCGCCGCCCTGGCGGTGGTCCTTGACGAGCCCGGACACCCGGACGGGCTCGATTTCCCGGCCCGGCTCGACCTCTCCAACCGCCGTTTCCTCGACGTTTACCGCAGGAACAGCGCCATGCTCCTCCTGATGGAGCAGCTCGCCACCGTCGACGACGAGATCGGAGCGCAGCGCATCGGCGGACGGCGGATGCACATCGAGCGCGTGTCCAAGAGCATCCGCGGCCTCCAGTACAAGGGATTCGTTGACAAGGACCTCGACGCGCGCACGGCGGCTGCCGCCCTGACCGCCATGGTCGCCAACTTCGCCTACTACTGGCTGGCCATGGGCGAGCCCTTCGACGACGAGCTGGCCAAGACCACGCTCAGCCGGATGTGGCTGGGGGCTATCGGCTACCGGGACCTTCGCCGAGGTCGATGAGCCCGCGCAGGCGGCGGATCTGGTCGCACTTCTCTTCCAGAGCGTCGCCCGCCGGTGCGACGGTCAGCTGGGTCACCCCGGCGGCCCGGTACGCGGCGAGCCTGGCCCGCACCTCCTCGGCGGTGCCGACCAGCGAGATGTGCTTGAGCAGTTCCACGGGGACGGTCTGCGCCGCCTCCCGTTCGCGGCCCGACAGGTAGTGGTCCTGGATGGCGGCGGCCTCCTCGGGGTAGCCGTAGGCGCGGACCAGGTTGTTGTAGAAATTGCGGTCGCGAGCGCCCATGCCGCCGATGTAGCGGGCCAGATGCGCGCGCTGGCGGTCGATCGCCCGCTCGGTGCGGTCCCCGATGGCGAGGGCGGCACTGGCCACGATCTCCAGCGGCCCCAGTGCCGGATCCCGCAGTTCGCGTCCCTTGTCCAGCGCCGGCCCGAATACCCGGGCGGCCCGCTCCGGCCAGAAGAAGACCGGCAGCCAGCCGTCCGCGATTTCCGCGGTAAGCGCGAGGTTGCGCTCGCCGAGCGCCGCGAGGAAGACCGGGATGCGGTCGCGCACGGGGGGATTGATCAGCTTGAGCGGCTTCCCGAGGCCGGTGCCCCGGCCGGCCGGCAGTGGCAGCTCATAGTGACGGCCCCGGTGCCGCACGCGCTCTCGCCGCCACACGGCGCGGCAGATTTCGACCACTTCCCGGGTGCGGCCGACCGGTGAGTCGAAGGGAACTCCGTGCCAGCCCTCGACCACCTGCGGGCCGGAGGCGCCGAGCCCCAGGACGGCGCGGCCGCCGGACAGGGCATCCACTCCCGCCATCGACATCGCCGTCATGGTTGGCGTGCGTCCGTACAGGCCGAGGACGCAGGAGCCGATCTGAACCCGCTCGGTGGCCTGCGCCAGCGCGCCCATCGCGGAGACCGCGTCGAAACCGTAGGATTCGCCCACCCATACCGCGTCGAGCCCGGCGGCCTCGTACGCCGCGATGTCGTGCACTGCGGCGGCGAAGTCCGTCCCCGAGCTGAGCGAGATACCGATCTTCACCGGTCCGCCCCCTCCAGGGGACCGCTGATCACGTCCCAGAGAGCCGCTTCGCCCCGGATGACGCGGGTACCGAATTCGTGGGCCCAGGCCGCCTCGCTGCCGTACTCGTCCCGCCACGACCAGAGCCTGCGGGTGAACCGCTGGAGGTCGTGCTCGCGGGTCATGCCCATGGCGCCGTGCACCTGATGAGCATGGGCCGCGCCGCTGGTGGCCGCGCCGCTGGCGATGATCTTGGCGATGACCTTGTCGGCGGTGTCCCCGGGACCGGGGCCGGGGCCGGCCACGGCGGTCTCGGCCGCCATCCGGGCCTCGGCGACGGCCTCGCCGAGCAGCGTGACCAGTTGGCCGACCGCCTGGAAGCGTGCGATCGGCCGGCCGAACTGTGTCCGTTCCCTCGCGTGCCTGACCGTCAGTTCCAGTGTCCGCTCCAGCGCGCCCGCGATCTGCAGCGATCGCGCCTGTGCGCCGAGTGCCCGCCACGCCGCCGGGTCGGCGCCCACCTCGCCGGCCGCGGCCCGGGCGCCGGTCACGGTCACGGTGTCGCGGGGTTCGTCCGCGAGGTTGCGGCCCGGGGTGATCTCGGCTTCGCCGGCCGGAAAGACCACGACCACGGGTCCGTCGTCACTGCTGGCCAGCGCGACCACCTGCTCGGCGACACGCGCCCACGCGACCCGGGTGGCACGGCCGCTGACGGTCCAGCCGCCGGCGGTACGGGTGGCGGTCAGTTCGCCTGGCTCCGGGGCGACCGCCAGCGGGCCGGCGGGCAGCGGGAGGCCGGCCGCGACGAGGGCCGGGCCGCCGATGAGCAGGGTTTCGGCGAGCGGCACGGGGGCCGCGGTGTAGCCGGATATCCGGACCAGCTCGGCCGCCTGCCGCCGGGTGCCGCCGCTCCCGCCGTGGATCTCGGCGATGCCGACCCGGGTCAGTCCCGAGGCGGTCAGGTCGTCCCACAGTTCCTTCGACCAGCCCCCGGTGCCGTCGAGGGCCGGCGCCTCCGGGTTCGCGCGCGCGCCATGGTCGGCGAAGATCCGCAGGGCGGTGTCGGCTAGCAGCCGGTCCGCGCCGTCCGGTTCGGTGCTCTTGGCCGCCGGCCCGGTCCCGGTCAGCTCCCGGGCCGCGACGCCGCGCAGGATCTCGGTGGTGCCGCCGCGGATGGTCAGCCCCGGCAGCGTCAGCACCGCCGCGGCGAGACCGCGGCCGAAGGGGTCGTCCGCGTCGGGGTCGGGGGGAGCGCCGGCCAGTGTCCGTACGGTCTCGGCGACCTCCTTCTCGAAGGTGGTGCCCAGGTCCTTCACCAGGGCGGCCTCGGCGGCGGGGGCGCCGCCTGCGTCGATCGTGCGGGCCACCGACAGGGAGAGGTTGTGCAGCGTGCGGTAGCGCGCGGTGATCCGGCCGACGGCGACCCGGGCCGTCTGTGCCGAAGGATCGGCGCGGTGCTCCAGGTAGGCATGGAAGAGCCGGTAGGTCGACAGCCAGCGGTCCGGGCCCGAGCGCTCGTAGGCGAGCTCCGAGCTGACCTGCCGCCAGCCCTCGCCAGCCTCGCCGAGGATCAGGGACGCGGGGACGAAGACGTCGCTGAAGACGACCTCGTTGAAATGGTGGCCGCCATCGAGGCCGATGATCGGCCTGACGGTGACACCGGGGCTGCGCAGGTCGATGATGAGCTGGCTCAGCCCCAGGTGCCGGTCCGCGGCGAGTGGCGAGGTCCTGACCAGGGCGAGCACGTAGTCCTGGCAGTGCGCAAGGGAGGTCCACACCTTGCTGCCGTTGACCAGCCAGCCGCCGTCGGCGCGGACCGCCGAGGTGCGGACGGAGGCGAGGTCCGATCCTGAGTCGGGTTCGCTCATCCCGATCGCGAAGCCGCACTCGGCTCTGGCGATGGCCGGCAGGAAGCGCTGCTTCTGCTCCTCGGTGCCGAACGCCAGGATGGTCGGGGCGGTCTGCCGGTCGGCGACCCAGTGCGCGGCCACCGGGGCTCCGGCGGCCAGCAGTTCGGCGGCGACGACGAACCGCTGTACCGCCGTTCCGCCGGTTCCGCCGTACGCGGCCGGGATGGACATGCCGACCCAGCCGTTGGCGGCGAGCCGTCGGCTGAACTCCAGGTCATAGCCGCCGAACGCGGCCGCGGGGTCCCGGTCGGACAGTTCGGTGGCGAGGAATGCGCGTACCTCGGCGCGCAGCCGGAGCTCGTCCGCGGTCAGTGCGGTGGGCGGAAAGCGCATGGCGGGCCTCACTTCTCGCGGCGCGGTCGGATCAGCAGGTCAAGAGCGGTGATGCCGGTCTCGTCGACCGCCAGCGGATTGATCTCCAGCTCGTCAAGCCACTCCCCGAGTTCGACGGCGACCTCGGCGAGCGCGACCAGCGCGTCGGCCACCGCGCCGACCGCGGCCGGCGGCCGGCCCCGGTAGCCGAACAGCAGTGCCCCGCCGCGCAGGCCGCGCAGCAGGTCCCGTGCCTGTTCCGGGCTCACCGGGGCGAGCGCGGACGCCACGTCGGTGTAGATCTCGGTGGTGACGCCGCCGATGCCTACGGTCACAACCGGGGGATAGCCGTCCCTGGCCCCCCGGACCCCGAGGATCAGCTCCGACCCGGCTCCTGCCACGGACCGCGCCATGGACTGCACCAGCACGCCTTCGATGTGCGCACCCGGTACCCGGTCCCCGGCGGCGCGGACGTCACCGTAGGCGCTGGCGACATCAGCCGGGGCGACCGCGATCCGGACCCCGCCGATTTCGCTCTTGTGCGCGATCTGCGGCGACTGGACCTTCAGGACTAGGGGGCCGCCGCCGAGGCGGGCGGCCGCGGCGACCGCCTCGCGCTCGCTGGTCGCGAGGACCGCCCGCGGGCGCGGGATACCGACGGCGTCGAGCAGCCGTCCGCCGGCCGCCTCGGTGACGGCGCCGCCCGCGCCGCCGGCCGTGAACAGCTCCGCGAACAGTTCCCCGGCCACCGCCGCGCCGTGGCGGCCCCGCGCGCCGCCAGGCCGCGCGGGCGGCGCGGCCGGGGCAGGCGGCCGCGGCAGCAGGTTGCGGAGCAGGCCGACATGGGCCGGCACGGACGAAGTGACCGGGATGCCCGCCTCATGCAGCGTGCGGCGTGCCTCCCGGGTCGCCCCCTCCGCCGCCATCCACACCACCCCCAGGGGTTTGCTGGTGCTGTTCGAGAGCCGCGCGAGGCCGGCCGCGACCTGTTCGGCGAGTTCCCCGGTGACCGTGGTAAGCAGAACCGACAGCGCGTCGACGGCGTCGTCCGCCAGCAGCGGCCGGCAGGCGGCCTCGAAGGCGCCGTCGCCCGCGGTGAAGAGCTGGGCGGTGACGTCGACGGGATTGGCGACCGAGCCGTAGTCGGGGATGAGCCCGGCCAGGGCGGTCCGGGTGGCCGGGCTCAGCTCGGCCAGGGTCAGGCCAGTGCCGTCCAGGTGATCGGCCAGTATGCTCCCCGCGCCGCCCGAGCTGGTGATCACGGCGATGGCCGGACCGCTCAGCTGCCGGCCGGAAACCAGCGATTCCATGGTGTCAAGGAGTTCGTCCACGTCACCGACTTCGATGACCCCGTGGTCGCGGTTGACCAGGGTGTACGCGGCGTCCGGGCGGACCATGGCGCCGGTGTGGCTGGCCGCCGCGCGCCGTCCCGCCTCGGATCGGCCGCTGCGCAGGACGACCAAGCGTTTGCCGAGTTGCCGCGCCCGCGCGGTGAGCCGGGTCCAGGCCGCCCCCTCCGGCACGTTCTCGAGGTAGGCGCCGACGACTTGCACGTCGTCCTGCTCGATCAGGGTCTCGGTTAGTTCGGCGACGCCGAGATCGGCCTCGTTCCCGGTGCTGAACCAGGCGGTCAGGCCGAAGCCGCGCTCCTGCGCCATGCCGAGCAGCGCACCCCCGATCGCCCCGCTCTGCCCCACGTACGCGGCGCCCCGCCCGGGGCGCATCCCCGGGCGCAGGGCGGCGCTGAACGCGGCCGCGAGGCGGGCGGGCTGGTAGAACATGCCCATGCAGTTGGGGCCGAGCAGCCGGATCCCGTTGGCCCTGGCCGTCGCCGCGATCCGGTCCTGGAGCAGCCGCCCCCGCTCGCCGGTCTCCGCGTATCCCGAGGCGTAGACGACCGCGGCGCGCACGCCGGCGGCGCCGCAGTCGTCAAGGACCGCGGGCGCCGCCGCGGCGGGCACCACGACCAGGGCCAGGTCCACCTGACCGGGGACCTCGGCGAGCGAGGGATAGCAGGGGAGTCCCAAGAGTTCCCTGTACTTGGGGTTCACCGGGTAGATACGGCCGGGGAACTCGAAGGCGACCAGGTTGCTGAGGGTCGTGGCGGCGAACCCGGGCCGGGCCGAGGCGCCGATCACGGCGACGGATCCAGGCCACAGGAAGGCTCCGAGCGGGTCGGCCGCCGTGGGTACCGCTCGAAGTGCACGTCCGTTCACGGACAACGCCGAGCCCCTCCAAGTCGACATCGATATCGAAAACAGTTAGACCGTACCTTGCTGCTGCTCGCAGCGGCAATAGTCGTGCCGTCGTCAGTTTTCGACATTGACATCGAAAATGCGGAAGTGTCACGCTGTCGATGTTCCGCGCCGCGGAGGACCGCAGGAGGACTGATGGCAGACCTGGAATACGACGTCGACCGGGGTGTGGGGACGATCCGCCTCAACCGACCGGACCGGAAGAACGCGTTCACCGTCGAGATGATCGACGAGTGGGCCCGGCTGCTGGTCGCTGCCCGGACCGCGCCGGACGTGAACGTCATCGTGGTAACCGGAGCCCCCGGTGCCTTCTGCTCAGGTGTCGACCTCAGCGGATTCGAGGCCGAGCAAACGCCGCTCGACCAGAAGACCGCCCTCACCGACCGGATCCACCGGATCGCGCTCGCCTTGGAGGACCTCGACAAGCCGGTGATCGCCGCCGTCAACGGCGTCGCCGTGGGAGCGGGCATGGACATGGCGCTGATGTGCGATATCAGGCTCGCGGCGCGGTCCGCCCGGTTCAGCGAGGGATACGTCAGGGTCGGGCTGGTGCCGGGCGACGGGGGCTGCTACTTCCTTCCCCGCCTGGTGGGCGTCGCGAAGGCCCTGGAGCTGCTGTGGACCGGTGACTTCGTCGACTCGGCGGAGGCGCTGCGGCTGGGCATCGTCAACCACGTCTACGAGGACGATTCCTTCGGCGAACAGGCGCAGGCCTTCGCCCGCCGGCTGGCCGCGGGCCCGCCGGTGAACATCCGCATGATCAAGCGGGCCACGTACCAGTCGTCCCGCACCGACCTGCGGACCGCCCTGGACCTGATCTCGTCGCACATGGCGGTGGTCCGCTCGACCGACGACTCACGCGAGGCGATGCGCGCGTTCGCCGAGAAGCGGCCGCCCGAGTTCCACGGGCACTGACCGGTGCGGAGACCGCTGACGCTAAGTCGCGATCGCGGCCAGGACGTAGTCGGTGATCGACTCGGCGTGGCGGGCCCGTTCGGCGTTGATCGCGGCGCGCCGGGCGCCCGGGGTGAGCACGATCAGGCTGATCACCCGGCCCATGATGGCGTCGATGATGAAATCCGGCGGGATCCGCGCGGGGATTTCGCCGCGCCCGGCGGCGGCCGCGATGACGTCCCGCACGATGCCGAACCTCGCGCGGACAATGCTCTGCACCGTCTCGTCGAAGTTCGGCGGGTACCGCACCGCCTCGATCAGCACCCGCGGCAGCACCAGCGCCTTGGGGCCGATGAACATGTCGATGACCTGCTGCGCCATCGAGATCAGGCAACCCCGCAGGTCGGTGGTATCGAAGTCGGCCGGGGCCGGCTCCGCGAGGTGTTCAAGCGCGGCCAGCAGCAGGTCTTCCTTGGTAGGCCAGCGCCGGTATAGGGCGGCCTTGCCGACCGGTGCCCGGCGGGCGACACGGTCCAGCGTGAAGCCGGCCCAGCCAACTTCGCCGTAGACGGTGAGCGCGGCGCCGAGCACCCTCCGTTCGATGTCCGGATCGGCGGGGCGCCCGCGCGCGGCCGGCCTGTTGGTTCCCGTTGCCACGTTCTCGAGTGTGCCAGTCATCCCCGCAAGGTGTAACTGATGGGCAGGTGCTTCAGGCCGCCGACGAAGGTCGTGGCCAGCCACTCCGGCCTGCCCGTCAGCTCGACGGATTCCAGCCGCGGCAGCAACTCCGCGAACAGGGCCCGGGTCTCCATCCGGGCCAGCGCCGCGCCGAGGCAGTAATGCACGCCGAAACCGAACGCCAGATGCTTGTTCGGGTCACGGCCCACGTCGAAGCGGAACGGGTCGTCGAAGACCTCCTCGTCACGGTTGGCCGACGGGTAGGACAGCAGCAGCGACTCGCCCGCGGCGACCGGAATCCCGCCGACCGAGGTGTCGGCGGTGGCGGTTCGCATGAATTCCTTGACCGGGGTGACCCAGCGGATCATCTCGTCGACCGCCGTCGGCAGCAGGCCCGGATCCGCGCGCAGCCGCTTCAGTTCCGCGGGGTGCTCGATGAGCGCGTGCAGGCCGCCGGCGATGGTGGAGCTGGTCGTGTCGTGCCCGGCCGTGGCGATGATCACGTAGTAGGAGGCGGTGTCGAAGTCCGACAGGTACTCGCCGTCCACGCGGGCGTTGGCGATGGCCGACGCCAGGTCGTCGCCCGGCGCGGCGCGGCGGGCGGCGGTTAGCCCGTGAAAGTAGGCGAAGAAGTCGAGCAAGGGCTCCAGCAGTTCCTCCGGCGTCGCGCCCCGCCGCCGTTCCTCGTCCCCGCCGCCGAACAGCTCCTGGGTCAGCGTCAGCATCCGCTGGAAGTCCGACTCGGGCAGCCCGAGCAGCGACAAGATCACGTACAGGGGGTAGTGCACGGCGATCTGGGTGACGAAGTCGCACTCTCCGCCGAGCTCCGCCATGCGGTCCACGTACCGCCGCGCCAGTTCGGCGATCCGGACTTCGAGCGCGCGCATCGCCCGGGGCCGGAACCAGTCGGCGCCGATGGCCCGCACCACCCGGTGCCGGGGATCGTCCATGTGGATGAGCGTGCGCAGGGCGATCCCCTGGGCCGCGCGCTGTCGTTGCACGGCTTCCAGCTTGGCGGTCTGCAGCAGCGGCCGGGGTGCGTTGATGAACAGGGCGTTGTTCCGCTCGATCGCCATGATGTGCGCGTGCCGGGTGACGGCCCAGAACGGGTCGAATTTCGCGGCTTCCACCCGGTGAACCGGCGCCTGGCGGCGTAGCAGGGTGAGCGCCTCGTGCAGACGGCCTTCGTCGGTGTACGCGGCCGGGTCGGCGAGGGACAGTCCCGCCTCGGTCACCGTGAGGGTCATCTGTGGTCTCCTGAACTGCCCGTACTCGGGCGCGGGGGTCGCGAAGCACTCGCCTGCGGATGATTTTCGGACGAAATTCGTCCGATATTGACCAGGATAAGAGCGAAACCCGGTGCGAGACAAGGCCGTTATCGCGTGGCGAGCGCGTCCAGGGCGTCGGCGTGCGCCCGCACGCCGACGTCTCCCGCCAGTGCCCGCTGGGCGACGAATCCCAGGACGATCGAAAGCAGGAGCTGGGCCACCTCGTCGGCGTCGGCGCCCGGGTCGAACGTGCCGTCCGCCTGCCACCGCCGGACCGTGCCGGCCAGCAGGTCTCGCTGGCCGCTGTAGACGGTGCGGGTGGCCGCCGCGAGAAGCGGGTCGCTCTGGGAGTGGCTCCAGCCGTGCAGGGCGACAAGCAGCCGGTCCACGTCGGCGGGCTTCTCCTGGCCGAACGCGGCGACGGTGCGCAGCAGCTGCTCGGCGAACCGGGGGAAGGTCGTCGGCTCGGGGCTCGTGAAGACCGGGGCGAGCTGTTGGCCCATCGCCGCCGTCCCGTCGGTCACGACGGCGTTGATGATCTCGTCCTTGCCCTTGAAATAGCCGTAGACGGCGCCGGTCGACAAGCCGGAACGGCTGATGATCATTTCCATCGACACGGCTTCGAGGCCGTGTTCTTGCAGGCAGGCACGTGCCGCCTCGAGGATTTGCTCGCGCCGGGCTGCCCGGCGCTGGTCGGTGATGCGAGGCATGACCGCATCCTACGTCAAAAAGAAGGAACATTCACTCTTGACTTCTTGGGCGGGCGGCCGCATCATTAAAACGAATGTTCCTTCTGAACAGGAGATGTTTCATGCCTACTACGACGGCACCTCTGGCCGGACGGGCCTCGACCGACGCCGACTACGAGCGTCTCGGCCTTTCTCGCGACGTCATCGCGCCCTGGGAGGACGGCGCCCGCACCGACGGTGGGCGCGGCACCTTCGAGTGGTGGTACTTCGACGCGCACCTGGATGACGGCACGGCACTTGTCGTCGTCTTCCAGAGCAAGGACTTCACCCAGCCGCAGAAGCCGCTTACCCCGGTGGTGCGCATCAACCTCGACCTGCCCGACGGCCGCAGCCTGGAGAAGTCGCAGCGGTTCGCGCCCGGGAGCTACACCGCCGCGACCGACCACGCCGACGTGCGCATCGACGGGAACCGCTTCGAGGGCGACCTGCACACCTACCACATCACCGCGACGGTCGACGAAGTGAGCGTCGACGTGACGCTGACCGGCCAGGTGCCGTCGTGGCGGCCGGGCACTGGCAGCGTCTACTTCGGCGCCGACCGGGCGCACTACTTCGCCTGGCTGCCGTCGGTCCCGCAGGGCACGGTGCAGGTGCGCTACAGCGTCGGCGACGAGGTGCACGAGACCGCCGGCGTCGGCTACCACGACCACAACTGGGGCAACGCCGCCCTGCAGAAGCTCATCCACGACTGGTACTGGGCGCGCGGCCAGGCCGGCCCGTACTCGGTGATCACGTCGTACGTGACCGCGCACGAGAAGTACGGCTACGGCTCGATCCCGAACTTCATGCTCGCCAAGGACGGGCACATCCTGACCGGCGACGCCGACAAGGCCTCCTTCGAGCTCGAGGACGTCCACACCGACGAGAAGACCGGCAAGCCCGTGGCGAACGTGCTGCGCTACAGCTACGAGGACGGGGACGACCGCTACGTGGTGACCTACGAGCGGGAGGAGGACCTGGCCCGCAACAAGCTGATCGACGGCACCCACGGCATCAAGCGGCTGGCGGCCACACTGGCCGGCTTCGACGGCGCCTACCTGCGCTTCAGCGGCAAGTGCCGGGTGCAGTACTTCCGCGCCGGCACCCTCGTCGAGGAGTTCGCGGACAAGGCGATCTGGGAGCTCATGTACTTCGGGCACGCGCGATGAACACCGTCCGCGCGCGGACGCTGCTGCGGGTGCGCTCCGTGTGGCTCGCCCCGATCGCCGTAGCGGGGATCCTGGTGTTCTTCATGTCGCTGTTCTACATCGGCGCCATCGTCAACCCCGCCGGACACGTGCGCGGGCTCCCCGTGCTGCTGGTCAACGAGGACCGCGGGGCGACCATGCAGGGCAGCCCGGTCAACATCGGCGCCGAGGTGGCCTCGGACCTGCTGCACTCCAGCCAGGTGACGAGCAGGCTCGCGCTCGACGAGATGTCGTACACCCAGGCCGGGGCCCGGATGAACAGCAACAGCGCCTACACCGTCATCGTGATCCCGTCCGACTTCAGCGCGTCCCTGCTGTCGGACTACGGGCTGGCGTCCGGGTCCGTGGGCTCGCCGGCAATCCAGCTGCAGACCAACCCGCGGGCGGGCTCCATCGGAGTGCAGCTCGCGACCGGCATCGCGGAGCCGGCCCTGAACAAGGTGTCGGCCTCGATCGGGAGCAAGCTGTCGGCGGAGGCCGCCAAGCTCGGCCGGACCCCGGCCAGCGGGATCGACGCCGCCAGTCCCGTCACGACGTCGACGAGCGATTTCCGGTCGCTGCCGTCGAACTCGGCGCTCGGGCTCAGCGCCTTCTACTTCTCACTGCTGGCCCTCATGTGCGGGTTCCTCGGCGCTGTTCTCGTCAACTCCAGCATCGACGCCGCGCTCGGGTACGGCGCCAGCGAGGTCGGCCCACGCTGGCGGCACCGGCTGCCAGTCGCCATCAGCAGGTGGCAGACGCTGCTGACGAAATGGGCGGTGGCGCTGGCCGCGGTGCCGATCCTGAACGGCATCCTCCTCGCGGTCGCCGCTGGGCTCCTGCACATGAACGCCCCCTCGCCCGTCGAACTGTGGCTCTTCTCATCGTTCGCGGGCATCGCCATCGCGGCTGGCACGCTCGCCCTGTTCGCCATCTTCGGCTCACTCGGGCAACTGCTCGCGATGCTCTTCTTTATCTACCTGGCCCTGGCATCCTCCGGCGGCACGATCCCGGTGCAGGCCCTGCCGTCGTTCTTCCGCTTCGCGGCCAACTTCGAGCCGCTGCGGCAAGTCCTCGGCGGGGTGCGGTCGATCCTGTACTTCGACGCGCAGGGAAACGCCGGACTTACCCACGGGGTGGTGCTTACCGCCATCGGGCTCGTCTTCTGGGTCGTCGTCGGAATCGCGGTGACCAAGTGGTACGACCGGCGGGGCCTGGACCGCGTGCAGCCCGACCTGCTCGAGTACATGCAACGATCCGCCCACGCGTACACCGCGGGAGCCCAGCCCCCGTCGGCCACCCACGGCCCCGGCGGCGATGCGCCAGCCCAGGCAGCAATTCCGCAAGCCACCACAGTCGGCGACCAGGAGCCGCACTCAGCGGGATGAGAAGAGCGGGTCGCCTCATGGCGACCCGCTCTTCTTTTTCGTCGGCTGCACAGACCAAGATCATCTATTCGAAATGTCCGTCGTTTGATCCCCCACAGGGTACCAAACGACGGACATTTGTTCGCAACGATCTTGATGAGGGCCCGTCCTGATGCCCTAGCCCACGACGGCGATCGCGCGGATCGGTGAGCCCGTTCCGGCGCGCAGCCGCAGCGGCAGGCCGTAGTAGAGGAATCGCTGTCCAGTCAGTTTGTCGAGATTGGTGAGGTTCTCCGTATTGACGATTTGGTACTCGCCGCAGACGCGGTGGCCGCTGTATGTGACGTCGTCCGTGTGGTCGATGCTGAGGGTGTCGATCCCGATGTTGACCACCCCACGCTCGGCCAGCCACCGGGCTCCGTCCTCGCTCAGGCCGGCGTAGGTGGTGACGAACTCCTCGCTGGGGAATGTCCTGTCTCCGTGGCCGGTGTAGAGCAGGACGATGTCACCGGGGCGGATCTTGGCGCGCGACGACTCCTCGGCGGCAGCCAGCGCGTCGGGCGTGATGTAGTCCGGGTACCTGACCGTGCTGACATCGAGGCAGACGGCTGAGCCGAAGTAGTACTCCAGCCGCATTCCGTCGAGCGTCGGGCCGTTCGGGTCGTACTCGAAGATGGCGTCGGCGTGGGTGCCGGTGTGCTCACTCAGCAGCCAGTTGTGCGCTTCGAAACCGAAGTCACAGTGCCAGCGCTGCTTGTACCCGTCGTGGGTTTGGTTGGTGACCACGAACGGCAGCTGGTGGCCCGGCCATAGCGGCATGCCCTGGTAAATCTCGCGGGTCAGGTCGATGACCGTCTGCTCACGGTTGAGCAGGTCGTTGCCGAGCCTGGGGACCGAGACCTTGTTCTCGCTCTGCGCGGCGCTCATCGGGCGACCGCCATGCCTGGCGCCTTGGCGGCGGAAACTTCGCCGTCGATCACCGTCGGGATGATCGTGTACGTCGGCACGTCGAGGAGTCCGAGGTCGGTGATCTTCCAGGTGGGGCTCGTGGAGAGGCTGAGGAAGGCAAGGTGCATGAACGGGCCGTGGACTTTCACCCCCAACTCGTCGCGAGCGTAATCCCCGAGCAGCGCGAGCCGGTCCGCCATCTCGATGGCGGTCATCTGGTCGGTGATAAGCCCGGCGATCGGCAGTGGCAGGTCGCCGATCACCGACCCGTTCTTGGCCAGGGCGAGCCCTCCCTGCATCTGGATGACCCGGTTGATCGCGATCACCATGTCGTCGAGGTTGGTTCCCATCGCCATGATGTTGTGGCAGTCGTGGGCGACGCTCTCGGCGATGGCACCGTGCTTCATCCCGAAGCCGTGCACGAAGCTGCGACCTACACCGCCGTGGCGCCCGTGGCGTTCGACGAGTGCGAGGTGCAGCAGGTCCTGCGAGACGTCGGCCCGCACGACGCCGGCGACGACCGGGAGCGTCCCGGTGACGGCCCGGCTCAGGTTCTGATCGGGGATCAGGCCAACCGCGCGAACGGCCGCCGAGTCACCGCCCGCCGCCACCGCGAGCTCGGCGGCTGTCACCGGTCCCCGCTTGATGCTGTTCTTGACGTCGTCGGGATAGGTGTAGCGCGGCAGGTCAATGAGGAGCTCGTTGTTCTGGGCCACGTGCTCGCCGTTCAGGTAGACGGCGCGAACGTTCATCTCCTCGAGCGATCCGTCGATCACGACGACATCGGCCAGCTTGCCCGGGAGCAGCGCTCCGACCTCGGTGTGACCCATCCAGGTCGCTGGGTGGATCGTCGCCATCTGAATGGCGAGCACGGGGTCGATGCCGGCGGCGATCGTGCGGCGCACCACGTCGTTCATGTGCCCGCGGTCACGTAGGTCGTTGGGCATCATGTCGTCGGTGGACAGGCAGAGCCGGTGCGGCTGGACACCGTCTTCGGTGTACGGACGGATGCACTGCGCCATGTTGCGCTGAGTCGAGCCCTCTCGCATCAGAACCCAGACGCCGTCGCGGAGCTTGGCCAGCGACTCGGCCTTGGTGGTCGTCTCGTGGCAGGACACGTCGGTCCCGCCGGCGATGATATGCGCGGCGAGGTCGCTTCCGAAGATCGCCGCCGCGTTGCCATCGACCACCTTGCCCGTCAGCCGGGCGTACGTGGTGGAGTGGAGGACGTCGTCGATGACCTCGGGCGTGTGACGGTGCACCAGCCGGGGCTGGGTGACTGCCTGGTTCTCGCCGATGCCGTCGACACTCGGCAACTCGAGCATGTCCGGCACGTGCGCCCACCGGATGTCGAACCCGGGAGTTTCGACCCCGGGAACGTTCGGCGTGTGGCACGGCGGCCGGGTGTGGATGCGGTTCGGAAGGGTGGCGGACTCGCGCGCCATCGCCTCGATGCCAACCGGACCGAGGACGTTCCCGATCTCGTGCGGGTCTGAAACGATGGTCGTGGTGCCGGTCGGGATCGAGAGCCGCGAGAACTCCGTGGCAGTCAGCATCGCGCTCTCGAAATGAGTATGCGAGTCGATGAAGCCAGGGATGACGAACGCCCCGTCGAGTTCGACCACGGTGGTCTCGGGGCCGGTGACGTCCGCGGAGTCGCCCACCTTCAGGATGTGCGCGCCCTTGATGCACACGTCAGCGTGGTAAATCTCGCCCGTCACCACGTTGACGACCTGGCCGCCCCGCAGCACGGTGTCGGCGTGGACGTTCTCGTCGTAAAGAGCGTCGAGGAGAGCGCGTCGATGGACGACGATTTCCTCGATCTGGTCAAGCAGCTTGGGAGCTAGTTCCATCGTGGTTTCCTTTCGCGCCGCTGTGGATGGACTCGGTATCGGAAAGCCCGCGGCGAGAGGAGGCCGCGGACCAATCTCGGGCGATCGCTTCGTAGAGATCCGCGCATCGCTCGATCGCGGTCACGCTGCACCACTCGTCGACTCGGTGGGCCAGTGCCGGCTCACCCGGACCGACGATGCAGACCGGCGGGTCACCCAGTGCTGGCCCGAGGACCGACGCGTCGGTGAAGTAGCTCGCGGTGCGGCGAACACCGTGGTCGCCTGTCATCGTTAGCACCGATTCGACCCAGGGGTCGCCCGCCTTGCTGAGGACCGGCGGAATGACCAGGTCGACCTCGACTGTGACGTCCGCCCCCGCGCTGATGTCGTGGAGGACCCGCGACGCCTGCGACTCGCCGAACGTGGAGGTGAGCCGTACGTCGAGCGTACAGGAACAGAAATCAGGCACGACGTTACGGCCGGTTCCGCCGCCGATCATCGTCGCGACGATGGTCGGCAGGCCGAGTTCCGACTCCGGCGCGAGCAGCGCCGGGTCAATGTCGTTGATACGGCCGATGACGCTCGCAAGTCCGGCGATGGCGTTCCGTCCCAGGCTTGGCTGCGAGGCGTGCGCGGCCGAGCCGCGAGCCTCGAGCCGTGCCCACATCAGGCCTTTGTGTCCTACCACCACATGAGCGGCCGTCGCTTCCCCGACCACGATCGCCCCCACCCGGGGCAGGTCGCCGGCGATCAGCCGGGCGCCCTCACAGCCGGTTTCTTCACCGGCGGTGAGGGCGAGCACTACCGGCCAGCGGCCAGGGCTGCTCTCCCAGGCGGCGGCGAGCCGCTCGAAGGCGACCACCATGGCCGCGGCCCCGCCCTTCATGTCGGAGGACCCGCGGCCGTACAGCCTGCCGCCCTCGACCGCGCCGCCGAGCGGGTCGACGGTCCATGGCTGGCTTCCGAGGCCCACCGTGTCGAGGTGGCCGTTCAGCAGCAGAGCCGGCGCGCCCGGGTCGGTGCCGTCGAGCCTCGCGATCAGGTTGGCCCGCCCATCACCCCACGCGCGGATCTCCGCCGTGACTCCATGGTCCGTGAGGTGGCGGGCGACAAGGCCAGCCGCGAGAGCCTCCCCGCCCGGGGGGTTCGCGGTGTCGGTCTCGATGAGCGCGGCCGCCAGCCGGACCGCTGCCGCCGGATCGTGAAGGCTGGTCATGTGATGACCGCTATGACATCCGCCTCGATCAGGAAGCCGGGATACATCAGTCCGGCCACGCGCACCGCCGTGGCTCCCGGCCCCGGATCGGTGATGTATTCCAGCCGGACGCGGGTCATCTTTTCCCAGAACGCCTGAGCATCGGCCTCCGGCCCGTCGTAGACGTAGTACGTATTGAGCTTGACGACGTCGGACCACGTGGCCCCGCCCTCGGCGAGTACCCGCGTGATGTTCTCGTAGACGTTGCGGGTCTGCGCCTCGATGTCACCGGCTCCCAGGACATTGCCCTCGGCGTCGGCGGAGAGCTGTCCACCGCTGAAGAGGAGATTCCCCACCCGCCAGCCCTGGGAGAACGGGGTCGGCACATGCCAGTCCCAGTGGCCTTGCGGTTGCAGGCGCTGCCACGCGCCGCTGGTCGTGTCGATCTCGGTCTCCCCAGGGTCGGGCCCCGGCGCACAGTCGCCTAGGTTTGTCCACTAACCCTACTGATGTTCACTAAGGTTCATCAAGGGGGAATCGCCTCCGCGGGTAACATTTCACAGCTTTGTAACGCGCGCCCCGAGACAGAAACGGCGCCGCAACGAAACGGCCCGCGACCTATGCCTGGCAGCGTTCCGGCAGCTCAGAAGGTGGGCGGCGTATTCACCCATACGAGGATCGCCGGCTCGTCGCCCGGGTTCGACCAGGTGTGCGGCCGATGGCTGCGGAAGGTGATGGAGTCCCCGGCGTGCAGGACATACGTATCCGAGAGGTCGAGCGTGATCGAGAAGAGTCCCCGCGAGACGTAGATGAACTCCTCGCCGTCGTGCTCGTAGGGCTCGGCGCTGCCCGCGCCTGGATCGATCGTGAAAAGCAGCGGTTCCAGCATCGTCTCGTTGACGCCAAGCCGGTGCATGGTGACGCCGTCTTCGCGGGCACGCAGCACCTTGCGCTCCGTGGCGCGGACGACGATGTCGCCGGCATCTGAGTCGGGCTCGCCGAGCAGCCCCGGGATATTCGTCCCGAGGGCGGCGGCCATCTTCTGCAGTGACGCGATCGAAGGGCTGGAGAGGGAACGCTCTACGGCTGAGATATAGGACGGGCTGAGGCCGGTGCGCGCGGCTACATCGCGAAGAGAAAAACCCGCATCAGTGCGCAGTGCCCGGAGCCGGGTACCGATTCCGTCGTTGTTACGGGCGGGGGCCGGGCGGATCTCCTCGTCTTCTTTGGTGAGCATCCTCCGCATTCCGGACGCGTTTATCCCCTCAGCCCGCAGATCCCGGATCTTCATCAGGCGCCGCACATCGGCTCGACTGAAGACGCGGTAACCGCCTTTGCTCCGGCGGGGGGTGATCAGGCCCTCGTTTTCCCACGCGCGGATCATGGCAGTGGAGACGCCGAGCATCGTGGCGACCTGGCGGACATAGAGTTCCGTGCCGCCCGCCGGGGCGGGGCGGGCGGCCGCCTCGTCTTCGGCGTGGTCTGACCTAGATGCGGGGGAAGTCACGATATGATCATAGTAGTGTGGACCTGCACCGTCGGCGCACACGCCCCATGCGCCCCGAGAGCTGACGGCACCAACCGACAGCGCCAGCCTCTCGTCGGGTTCCCTTCAGGTGAACGACGGAAGCGACTGATAGGTCGCCAACCAGGGCAGCGCTGTTTCGATGAACAGGCTGGCGTTCAGCACGCTCTCGTCGTCAAATTTGTTCGCCACGATTTGCATGCCGATGGGAAGTCCGCCCGACGACATTCCCGCCGGCACGGAAATGGCGGGATGGCCGGTGTAGTTGAAGTAACTGGTGAGCGCCCAGCCGATAAGCGGTTCGACCGGGACGCCGTTGATGCTGGAAGGTCCGATGGTGTCGCCGCCGATATTGTTCTTGATGCCCACGCAGGCGGTCGTCGGCGTAATAAGAAGGTCGTAGTCGTCCAGCACCCCCTGGACGGCGTCATAAACCATTGAGCGCAGCAGCTGGTGCTGATGCTGTTCCCGGGTCGTAGCGGCGAGGACCCGGTCGATCCACGACCGGTGCAACTCGGTCAGATCGCCGGGATGGTCGTGAAGGATGTCGATACCTTCGTTCTTCAGCGCGTCGAGTCCCTGGATCTGCGAATGCACGATCAGGTGACCCCACAACTCGCCGAGTTCAAGATGGTCCGCGGTGAATCCGAGGCGTACTTCGTCGACGATTGCGCCCCCCCGCTCGAGTTCCAGCACGGCGCTCCGCACTGTGGCACGGATTTCCTCTTCGACCGGGTAGTCGTCGAGATCGGGCGAGTAGGCGATCCGGACGCCTGTCACGTCACCCGTGATCCGCGAGCGGTCAAGCTTCTGTCCCCGGCTGGCGAACGGGTCGCGCGAGTCGTACCCTTCCAGCGTTTCGAGAGCGAGAACGGTGTCCTCGACCGTCCGGGTGACGGCGCCGTCGAAGAGGAAGGGGCTGGCGCCGGCGAAAGCGTTGGGGCGAATGACCATCGGGATGCGCCCGGAGGTCGGCTTCAGCCCGACGAGGCCGCAGAACGCGGCGGGAATCCGGGTGGAACCCCCGCCGTCAGTGGCCTGCCCGATCGGGACCAGTCGGGCGGCGACGGCGGCGGAGGAACCCCCGGACGAACCGCCGGTGTTGTAGGTCAGGTCAAAGGGGTTCCTTGACGGCCCGAAGAGGGGATTGTCGCCGGTTCCGCGGAAGCCGAAGACCGCGCCGTTCGTCTTACCGACGATGATCGCGCCCGCCGCTTCCATCCTCTCAACCCAGAGGGAGTCCGTCGTGGCGATGTTGTCGCGCAGGCAGGGCACCCCGCCCATGGTCGTGGGCCACCCGGCTTTGGAGTCGTAGAGGTCCTTCATCGCCACCGGGACCCCGCCCAGTGACCCGGCGTCTTCGCCGTCGCGCACGGCCCGTTCGATCTGCCGGGCCCTGCTGAGCGCCTCATCGGCGCCGGTATAGACGAACCCGGTTATGTCGGAGTTGTACCGCTCGACTCTTTCCAGGGTGGCTCGCATCACTTCGACGGGCGATACGTCGCCGGACTTGATGAGGGCGGCGAGTTCGGCCGCGGACTTGGTGGCGAGGCTGGCCACGTTCGCGTCGGTCATCGTGAGCAGTCCTTTCGTGGTCGTTCCGGCGGCATTTCTAGCTGGCCTGGCTGCTTGCGGCGATCTCCGCCGACGGGGGGATCCCGGTTTCCGGCGCGCTGGCCCGCCGTCGCGCCGCCTTCGTGAAGACCAGGTACAGAGCGGCCGGCAGCACCAGGCCGACGATCCAGGACAGGTCGAAGCCCAGCTTCGCGCCGATATACCCGGTGTAGAAGCCCGAGTTCACGAACGGGGTCAGCAGCAGGCAGCCGATGAGGTAGGCGGCGAGACCGGCCTTGTTGAACGCTCCGTAACGGCCGGAGGGGGTGAAGAGGTCGTCGAGTACGTAGTGCCCTCGGTTGACGAGGTAGAAGTCCACGAGGTTGATCGCTGACCAGGGAATCAGGAACACGATCAGGAACAGGATGAAGTTCTGGTACGCGCTGATGAAGTCCGCAGAAAGCGCGACCGAACCGACGACACCGATGAGCCCGACCGGGATCATGAAGCCCAGACGCAGCCCCCGGGTCGGCTTCCACTTCTTCATGAAGGTGTTCGCGATCGTCAGGCTGGACATGGCCGCTCCGTAGATATTGAGAGCGCCGATGTTGATGAGCCCGAGGATGAGCACGATCAGGACGACGTCGCGCAGGAAGGCCCCTTCGGTCCCGGCCATCGCTCCGAGGGCTTGGGCGATGCCCAGGTTGCCGTAAGCGATCTGCACGGCCGCGCCGAGAATCATGGTCCAGACGCCGCTCAAGGCGACTCCGCCGTAGGTGTACCAGAACGTCGGGGTGATCCGCGTGTCGGCCGGCAGGTAGCGGGAGTAGTCGGCGACGTACGGGCCGTAGGTGATGTGGTATGCCGCGGCCACCCCGAGCACCAGGAAGAATCCGGTGGCGGAGAATCCGGACGACGTCTGGGCATGGTGCGCGCCTGCTGGCCAGTTGACGATCGTCACCACCGTCAGGGCGATGAACACCAGGACGAAGACGGGAGTGATGATCCTCGCGACCACATGGATCACCCGGTACCCGAAGATGACCAGGGCGAGCGCGATGACACCGGTGATGAGGATGCCGGCCCACACGGGGCTGCCGGTGAGATCCGCGACCGCGTCGCCGGAGAGGATGGTGCCCCCGCCGAAGAAGCCGAGGTACATAGCGACGACGACGACGAGGGGAAGATTGGCGCCGACGAAGCCGAACTGTGCCCGGCTCTGGATCATCTGCGGCAAGCCGAGCACCGGGCCCTGGGCTGAGTGGTAGGCGACGAAGACGCTGCCAACGAGCGTGCCGATGATGATCGCGACCGCGCCCCACAAGAGACTTAGGTCGGTCGAGGCCGCGAGTGCGCCGGTCAGGATCGTCACGCCGGTGGCGTTGGCTCCGAACCAGAGCGTGAACAAGTTCCTGGGTGTTCCGTGCCGCTGCGAGTGCGGGACGAAGTTGACGCTGTTGGATTCGAGGAGAGTCGCGGAGGCGGGCGGTGCCGTAACTACATCAGTCATGAGGCCCTCGGTTGCGTGGGAGCACTGGATGCGTGACATCTCTTCCGGGGAAGAGAAGGGGGTGTCTCCAGCGGTGGGGACAACCTTAGTGTTGGTGTGCAATGTTAGAGCACACTTCCTCGTATGTTTCCACCTTGTTACATATAAGGCAAGTCACGGATACGTCACGGGCTGTCATCCCGCCGAACCCGGCCCGCAGGCCGCGGCCGGACCGCGGCCGGACCGCGGCCGGAAGCCTTCACCCGCCAAGTGTTTCCCCGTCCCGGACGTAACCTGGGCCGGTTACCTTCACATCGCCTGCGGCGAGGATGTCCGTGCCGAAGGTGACGTCGCCGTGGACCTCGAACCGGCGGCAGCGGCGCAGCGATGGGGGGCCGGCCGGGAATCGCTGTTCGAAGCCGGGCAGCAGTCCGTAGAACTTCTTGTCCAGGGTGACGACGGGTGCGGGGCCGTCGAACTCGGGCCTGAGCTGCCCGTCGCTGGTGAGCTGGTAGGCGTCCGACCGGACGACCAGCAGGTCGTCGGTGGTCTTCACCGGGGCGAACCGCGAGCGGGGGACCGCGATGGCGCGGGCGCCGGGGATCGAGCCGATGGCCGCGCCCATCGCCGATTCGAGCTGGATCACCGGGGTGCTGGCCGGGTCGCGCGGGTCGGCGGTCTTGCGGTTGACGACCAGCGGGAGCGCCGGTGCCGCCGGGTCGGCGGCCTGCAGGTCCCGCAGCGCGCGCAGGTCGATCCAGATGTTGTTGGTGTTGTACCAGCCCCAGCGTTCGGTGTCGGTGAACGAGGTGTCGCCGGCGGGCACCTGCGCCGTTTCCCGCAGTACTATCCGCCCGTGATGGCGGGCGAGGTGGCCGCCCTTGCGGTCGGCCGCGGTGCCGCGCACCGCTTCCAGCGCGAACGGTATCTGCCCGGCGGCTAGCCAGGTGGCGATCTTGGGGTCGGCGAGCGCACCGAGGTTGTCGGCGTTGGAGATGAAGGCGTACCGGAACCCGGCGGTGAGCAGGGCGTCGAGCATCCCGGAGGCGGCCAGCGCGGGGTAGATGTCGCCGTGGCCGGGCGGGCACCACTCCAGCTCCGGATCGGCTGGCCACTGCACCGGGTGCAGGTCACTGGCGCGGATCTTGGGCTCGCGGCCCTGCCGGAAGTCCCACGGTATGCCGGGGACGCGCAGGCCGTCGTAGCGGTCCAGCACCGTCAGTGAGGGGCGGCGGGTGGCGGCCGAGTTCATCAGCACCAGCGGGAGCGGGGCGCTATAGCGCAGGCGCAGTGCCAGGACGTGCCTGGCCAGGACATTGAGGAAGCTCACACCGGGCTTGACCTGAAGCAGGGACTTGGGCCCGGACAGGCCCATGCTCGTTCCCAGCCCGCCGTTGAGCTTGATGATCGCCAGCTGGCCGAGCACCTCGCGGGCCTGCCCGGCTGAGGGTTCGGGCAGTTCTTCCAGCCGCGGCAGGTCCGCGACCGGTTCCAGTGCCTCGCCTGGCAGCAGCCCTGCTGCGGGCTGGCCCAGCTGCCGCAGGCGCCCCCGCAACGCGGCCAGTTCGGCAGCGCGGGCGCCGCCGGCCTCGGCCTTGGCCAGGACAGCGGCGATCGTATCCGGCGGTTCGGCAGTCTGGTAGCGGGCGATTAGGTCATCAGGGCTACCGCGCAGGCCGGGCAGCTCCCGCACGGCCCGACTGGTCACTTCGGTCACCATTTCTGAAATTCCTTCCCCGTTGTGGTCGGCAGTCGGTGTCACGTTCCGACGGCTTCGGAACGATCGCCATGCCGCCACTCTCTCGGGAATGGCGCGCCAGCGCCCCAGGGGAACTCGCTAGTTCCGCACCGCCCCTTCCTAAGGACAACCCCTAGGCGCACCTAGGGTGCTGTTCAGCGGGCGAATCTGCGCAGCTCGCGCCGGGAGTTGATGCCCAGTTTGGCGAATATGTTCCTAAGGTGGTATTCGACGGTGTGGGTGCTGACGTACAGTTCGGCGGCCACCTCGGTGTTGGTCATCCCCTTGGCCACCAGGGCGACGACGTCGGCTTCGCGGCCGGTCAGATCGAGCGGGGAGGCTTGCCGCACCGGGGAGGCCTGCCGCGGTACCGCCACGGGCATGCCCGCCGTGGCGAGGTCGGCTTCCACGCGGGCCAGGTAGGGCGCGGCGCCGACGCCGGTGAGCAGCTCATGCGCCGCACGGAGCTCGTCCACGGCGCCGCGGCGGTCCCCGCGTGCCTGCAGCAGCCGCCCGAACGCGTGGTGCATCAGCGCCCGGTCCAGCAGCGGGTGGTCGGGGCCGGCTAGCCCGGCGGCCTGGCGGAACTCCGCAAGGGCCTGATCGGGCTGGCCGGACGCCGCGCTCAGTCTGGCCTGCAGGGCCAGCACGGTGATGGCCAGGCTGGGATGCCGCTCGGGCACGACGGCCCGGAATTCATCGAACTGGCGGGCCGCCGTGCCGGTGTCGCCCGTGTCAAGCAGCGCTTCGATCAGCCGCGGCCACCACAAGATCCCGAGGCCTTGCTGCCGGATCCTCCGGAAGGTGGCCGCGGCGGGCCTTGGCGCGTGCCCGAGACCGAGCATGGGCCCGATGGCGCCGATCACCGCGGCCGCGTCACCGCGCGCTCGCGCGGTCATCGCCTCGCTCACCCGCACGAGCGCCTTGATCTCGATCGGGAACTCGGTTTCGGCCGCCCCGGCCAGAGCTGCCGCTAGGTGCTCCTCGGCCGCGGCCCATTCGCCCCGTGAGGACAGCACGCAGGCGATGTTGCCATTCGCCTCGATCTCGACCCAGGAAACCTCCTGCTCGGGCCCCAGGGACAGCACGACATGGGCGTGCACCAGCGCCTCGTCCCAGTCTCCGGCCTCGAACAGCAGCTGGGACAGCCGCAGGTGAGCGAGTGGCAGCAGCAGGGCCGTGCCGTGCCGTGCCAGGTGCAGCGCCCAGCGCAGGTCACCGATGGCAGCGGTCAGCCGCCCCGCCCAGAAGCCAAGCGAGCCGCGGACGATGAGCAGGTCGACGTCACCCGTGGTCACGTCTTCCGCGCGCTCGGGCAACCGGTTCGCCAGCCGGTCGAGTCCGGCCTGGGGGCCACGCAAGAACGCCGTGCCGAACACCGCCGCGGTCAACGCAATCCGCTCCACCGCCGGTTCCGGCGCCAGCGCCAGCGCGCGCTCGGCGACCGCGACCGCTTCAGGGGGCCGGTAGCTGTTGGCGTACAGGAAAGCGAGCTGCGCGAGCGCCTCCGCGCGGACACCGGTGGCATCCGCGGGGACACCGGTGGCATCGGCGGGGTCACTGGTGGCATCGGCGGGGTCACTGGTGGCATCCGCCGCGTCACCCGCGAGTTCGGCCGCTTCTGTCAGCAGCTGTTCGGCGGCGCCGGCCTCGCCCTGGTGGCGTGCCAGCACACCCAGGACCAGGCTGCGCAGCGCGCTTGGCGCGGATGCCTCGATGCGGGGCCGCAGTTCTGCGGCCTTCCCGGGCTGCTCGGCGGCCAGCAGCAGCCGGGCCGCGCGCAGCACGCGGGTTTGCGCGGCCACGGGCTGGGAGCTGAGGTCCGCGGCCCACAGCAGGTACCGGGCGGCCAGCGCCGACCGCTGCCCGGCCGCCTCGGCCCGGGCCGCCTGATCGGCCTGGTCCGCCAGGGCGTCATCGTGGCTGTCGGCGGCCGCCACCCGGTGCGCCAGGGCCGCCTCGCCGCCGACCAGGTCCGCGGCCCGGCGGTGCAGTTCCTGGCGCCGGGTCGGCGCCAGGTCAGCGTAGACCGCCGCCCGGTACAGCGGGTGGGCGTACTGCAGGAACGCGAGCTGGCCCTCCTGCCGCCAGATCACGAACCCGGTGCCCACCAGCGCATCCAGCGCCTGGGCAGGCTGCCCGACCCCAGCCACCGCCGCGGCGACCGGCAACGGCACACCCTGATTCAGCACCGCCAGGGCCGCGGCGAGGGAACGGGCGTCCGGCGGCAGGCCGGCCAGCGCGGCGACCGCCGCCAGCGCCAGCGACCGGGGCGCGGGCAGCTCACCCCCCGGAGCCGTCAGCTGTTCCGGCGGAAGCTCGCTCAGCAGCGTCCGGACATACAGCGGATGCCCGCCGGCATGACGCCACAGCCGCTGCGCCGCCGGCGCCGACAGGCGGATACCGCTGCGCGCGGCCATCTCGGCCACCTCCGGCGCTGACAGCGGCCCCAGCGCTATGTCCAGGCACCGGTCAGGATCGAAGCGCACGCGTTCCCAGCCATCAGCCACGGCCGGCTCCGGGCGGCTCGTCACCAGCACCAGCACCCGGTCATGCCCCAGCCGCCGCACCGCCGTCAGCAGCGCCAGCCGCGACTCCCCGTCCGCCCAGTGCAGATCCTCCACCACGACAGCGGCCGGCCCAGTTTCCTGCGCCCGGCCCCACACACCAAGCAGCTCCAGCCCAGCCGGGAACGCCGCCGTCTCCGTGGCCGCCCCCAGCTGCCGCGCCAGGTGGAACGGAATGTCGCCGGCCAGCTCCTCCGCCCCGGCGGACAGGATGGTGAACCCCTGCGGGAGGGCACCGAGCGCGGCCCGCAACAGCGCGGTCTTCCCCGACCCCGCCTCCCCGCCGATCCACACGACCCAGGCCCGGCCCGTGGCGGCATCGCCCGCGACCGACGCGATCGCGGCGAGTTCGTCACCCCGGCCCACTATTCCGGGGGCAGCACCCGGCATTGCCGCCTCCAGACTCCTCACTGCACGCACGCACCAAGCGTCACGGCACGGCCCAAGGCGGGTGGCCGCAAGCCCCCGCCCGGCCAGCCATAAACCGAAGACACCGCTCACACACCGGGTCGCGCCCTTCGATAGCCATCAGGGTAACGCTCAGCGCAGGCTCAGTCACGCACTGTCCGGAAAGGCCGGAAAAGCCGTGCTTTGGCACGGTATGGCCGGGACGGCCCAGAGCATCACCACGCGACGGAATCGCCCCCGCGGCAGTTCGCGGGGGCGATCCGGCTGGTTTCTCCTTACGGGGTGGTGGTGGTCGGGTCGCAGTACAGCATGATCTGGCCAGACTCGGTGTCGTGGCTCACGTTGCCATAGCTGACGCCGCTGACGAGGTTGGGC
>Ga0335074_10002268_pt1 | contig 26173 bp, 27 predicted proteins | sample Lox_Sample_23_FD_206715 | JGI IMG/M metagenome (GOLD analysis project Ga0335074, IMG submission 206715) | Soil microbial communities from Loxahatchee National Wildlife Refuge, Florida, United States - Lox_Sample_2.3 | ecosystem: Environmental > Terrestrial > Soil > Wetlands | place: USA...
CATCGCCTGGCCGAACCGCGAGCTAGAGACCGCCCGGCCGTTCCGCCGCTCACCCGCCTACGAGCTGCTGGCGAGTGCCGGCGCGTGCTTCGGCTCGAAGATGGGCTGGGAGCGGGCGAATGTCTTCGCCCCGCCGGGCCAGCCGCCCGTGCTCGAGTACACCTGGGCCAAGCCGAACTGGCAGCCCTGGTCCTCAGCCGAGCAGCGAGCCGCCCGGCAGCAGGTGGCCGTGTTCGACCAGACCTCGTTCTCCAAGTACCTGGTGGCGGGCGAGGACGCCGAGTCGGCCCTGCAGTGGCTGTGCACGAACGACGTGGCCGTGCCGCCGGGCCGGGTGGTCTACACCGGGATGCTGAACTGCCGCGGCACCTACGAGTCCGACATCACCGTGACCAGGCTCTCCGCGACCGAATTCCTGCTGGTGGCGAGCGCGGCGACCACCGAGCGGGATGCCGACCACATCCGCCGTCAGATGCCGCCGGGCAGCCGGGCCACGCTGACCGACATCACTTCGGCGCAGGCGGTCTATGGCGTGATGGGGCCGGCCTCGCGGGCACTGCTATCCCGGCTGACCAGCGCCGACCTCAGCGAGGAGGGGTTCGACTTCGGCTCCAGCCGGATGATCGACCTGGGCTACGCCACGGTCCGCGCCACCCGGATCACCTACGTGGGCGAGCTGGGCTGGGAACTCTATGTGCCGGCCGAGTTCGCGACCGGCGTGTACCAGGATCTGATGGCGGCCGGCGAAGACCTCGGGGTGGTGAACGCGGGGTACTACGCGATCGAGTCGCTCCGGCTGGAGAAGGCCTATCGCGCGTTCGGGCGGGAGCTGACTCCCGACTACAATCCGGGCGAGGCGGGCCTGCTGTTCGCCTGCAAGCTGGCCGGGGGAGTCGGCTTCCTCGGCCGCGAAGCGGTGGAGAAGGCCAGGGCGGACGGCCCTCAGCGGCGCCTCGTCTCCGTGGTGGCCGACGACCCGGGCGTCATGATGTGGGGCGGCGAGCTACTGCTGCGCGACGGCGAGCCGGCCGGGCTGCTCACGTCAGCCGCCTTCGGCGAGACGCTCGGCGCTGCTGTCGGCCTGGCCTACCTGCGCAACCCCGCAGGCGGTCCGGTCACTGCGGAGTTCGCCCGGGCCGGCCGCTATGAGGTTAACGTGGCCGGGCAGCTGACCGGGGCGACTGTCGGCGTGCGGCCGCCCTACGATCCGGCAGGTAAAAAGATTACGAACGGAAACGTGCTAGCCCGGGGCTAATGCCGGCGAGCCCCGCTGCCGCCAGCGGCTGATCGGACCACCAAGGAGGCGCAGTGACATGACGGTCAGCGTCTTCGACTTGTTCAAGATCGGCATCGGCCCGTCCAGCTCGCACACGGTCGGCCCGATGCGTGCCGCGGCCATGTTCGCCGCCTCGCTGGATCGGGAGGGGCTGCTGCCCCGGGTGGCAGGGATCCGCGCCGAGCTGTTCGGCTCGCTCGGCGCGACCGGTCACGGGCACGGCAGTGTCAAGGCTGTTGTGCTCGGCATGGCCGGCGAGCAGCCGGAGACAGCCGATCCGGCCGCTGCGGAGCCGATGCTGGCGGCCGTGCGGGAGTCTTTGACCCTGCGGCTGCTCGGCCGTACGCCGATTGCCTTCGACCCCGGCGAGGATGTCATCCTGCACCGGCGCAAGCGGCTGGACTTCCACTCCAACGGGATGCGGTTCACTGCCGTGGACGCTGCCGGGGCCGAGCTGTCCGCCCGGACCTATTACTCGGTTGGCGGCGGCTTCGTCCTCGGCGAGGACGAAGCCGGCCGCCCCGCCATCGTGGCCGACCCGACGCCGGTGCCCTATCCGTTCGCCAGCGGGGCCGAGCTACTCGCGACCACGGAGCGGACCGGGCTGCCGGTCAGCGGCGTCATGCTGGCGAACGAGCTGGTCCGGCGAGACACGGCTGAGGTGGAGTCCGGCCTGCTGCGGATCTGGGCGGTCATGCAGGAGTGCGTCGCTGCGGGCTGCGCCGCCGACGGGGTGCTGCCAGGCGGCCTGCACGTGCGGCGGCGCGCGCACGCGCTGAGCCAGAAGCTGGAGCAGGCCGCCGGTGCCGATGTGGCCGACCCGCTGTCCGCGATGGACTGGGTCACGCTCTATGCGCTGGCGGTCAACGAGGAGAACGCGGCCGGCGGCCGGGTGGTCACAGCTCCGACCAACGGCGCCGCCGGGATCATCCCGGCCGTCCTGCACTACTACCTGAGGTTCGTGCCTGGCGCCGATGACGCCGGTGTGATTCGGTTCCTGCTCACGGCAGGGGCAATCGGCTCGCTGCTGAAGGAGAACGCCTCGATCTCCGGTGCCGAGGTCGGCTGTCAGGGTGAGGTCGGCTCGGCCTGCTCGATGGCGGCGGCCGGGCTCGCGGAGGTGCTCGGCGGCACACCGAGTCAGGTGGAGAACGCCGCCGAGATTGGCGTCGAGCACAACCTCGGCCTCACCTGCGATCCGGTTGGCGGCCTGGTGCAGATCCCCTGCATCGAGCGGAATGCGATCGGGGCGGTGAAGGCCATCACGGCCGCCCGGATGGCCATCCGCGGCGACGGCGAGCACAAGGTATCGCTGGATAAGGCGATCAAGACCATGCGCGAGACGGGCGCCGACATGAAGATCAAGTACAAGGAGACCGCCCGTGGCGGCCTCGCAGTGAACGTTATCGAGTGTTAACGGGGGCGCCGCGGCTGACGCTGCTGGCCGGCCGCTGCTTGGCGGCTCGCCGTTCGCGCAGGTAGGTGTGCATAATCACCCGGCCGTAGCGCAGTCCGTAGGCCAGGTTGCGGCCCTTCTTGCTCTCGCCCGACATCCGCTGCCGCATGACCGTCGGCACCTCGGCGACCCGGTAGCCCTGCAGCAGCGCGCCGATGAGCAGCTCTGAGGTCTGGTACTGCGGCTGCGTCTGCGTCACAGTGCCGGTCAGCTCGGCCCGCATCAGGCGGAGGCCGCTGGAGGTGTCGGTCAGGTGAGCGTGCGTCAGCGTGCTGATGAGGCGCGCGAAGAACTTGACGCCCATGTTCCGGAAGGCGTCGGTGTTCTCCGTCTTGCCGAGCTCCCTGGAGCCGACGACGAAGTCGGCCTTGTCGGCCTCGACCAGGGCCACCGCCGCGGGAAGGTCAGCCGGGTCCCACTGGCCATCGCCGTCCAGCGTCGCGATGTAGCGAGCGCCGCCTTCGCGGGAGATGCGGTAGCCAAGGCGGAGCGCCACGCCGTGGCCGCGGTTGGCCGAGAGGGTACAGACGAGGGCGCCGTGCCGCTGCGCGACCTCGGTGGTGTTGTCCGTGCTGCCGTCATCGATCACGAGGAGCGAGACTGGGACATCGGCAATCTGCTGCGGGACCTCGTCCAGCACCGCGCCGATGTTCTGGCCCTCGTTGTATGCCGCGATCACGACCACGAGTGGCTGCAGCTTCAGGTCCGGATACGTGTTCGCGAAGACCTGCAGTGCGGAAGAGGTGACAGCGGAAGTGTCCGGCGCCTCTCGCAACCCGTGATACGTAACGTCTGCTGGCTGATCTCGCCTCGACATCTACGCCGTCTCTCCCAGTCCGACCGAACAAAATCTGCCGGTCCACAATAGCCGCAACTTGGACTCACGGACATCATTCGCGTAAATCAGGGATCCGCTGTCCGGCCGCACGGGCGCTAGTTACAGACCGTACAACCCGCAGCTTGCGGATGTATGACAACCCGAAGTCCGCGGCGTTCGCCTTATTGTCCGCAGCAGCTAGCCCTGTTGTCCTCAATAGCTAGCCCTGTTATCGCCAAGAGCCCGTACTGCAGTGCTCGAAAACGGGGGCATAGCGCCGGTCCGGCCGGATCGTGGCTGCTCTGAGCGCCGCCCAGGTTTCAGGCGACCGCCTGACCTGCCACGGAACCGTCACGGCTAATCCCGTCACGCAAATGTACCTGGCACAACAAGTGAAACGGTGCACCCACTGGCATTGATTACGAATTGGCAAAGACGCAGGTGGTCAGTTCTCGGCTTGCGGCCGGCCTCGCCGGCTGCGCCACGCCACGGTCCGGCCGCCCGCCGCGGCCGAGCGGGGCTGCGAGGCGTCGGTCGCCCCCCGGCTAGCGCAGCGGGGGTGCGGGGGTCGGCGAAGCGATCTTGAGTGGCGGGATTGCGGGGCCACTAAAATGTGTTGTACCTCGCACTGGCGGGCCGCCTGCCCGCCGGCCGCGACGGTCGGGTGCCCGGAATCCCGGTCCTGGCCATTTCCCGGTAAGCTAGGTCAGCCCTGCTATGGGGAGCAGTGCGGCGGAGTAGCTCAGTCAGGCAGAGCAAGCGGCTCATAATCGCTGTGTCGCCGGTTCAAGTCCGGCCTCCGCTACGGAACCATGCCGACGGGTCTAGGGGGCTCCCGCATACCCGGGACCTGCTCATCGCGGTTTCCGATGACTGGACGAGAGAAAGGCGCGCCACGTGGCTGCGACTGATGTCAGGCCCAAGATCACCCTGGCCTGTCAGGAATGCAAGCACCGCAACTACATCACGCGTAAGAACCGGCGGAACGACCCCGACCGGCTCGAGCTGAGTAAGTACTGCCCGTTCTGCCGCAAGCACCAGCCGCACCGCGAGACGCGCTAGCGGCCTGCGCCCGTGGCGATCAACCGCGAGTACGCAGGACGAGCCTTCCCGGCCTCTGAGCCGTACGAGGTGAGCCGGGTCAAGATCGCCGAGTTCGCCTCGGCGATCGGGGATCCTAACCCGGTCTTCCGGGACCGGGCGGCCGCCCAGGCGGCCGGGCACCCGGACGTGATCGCACCGCCGACCTTCGCGATCGTGATCAGCATGGCGGCGGCTGGCGTAGCCATGGCCGAGCCAGGCCTGGGCCTGAATTACGCCATGGTGGTGCATGGGGAGCAGCGGTTCGAGTACTCCCGGCCGCTGGTAGCGGGGGATATCGTCACCGCGCAGCCCACCATCACCGAGATCAGGGACGCCGGGCGCAACGTGATGCTGACGACTAGCACGGAGATCAAGACGCTCGACGGCGAGCACGTCTGCACGGCAATCTCGACGCTCGTGGAGCGCGCCGCATGAGTGAGCAGACCAGCGACACCGTTACCTATGACGCTGTAGTGCCCGGGACGGAACTGCCCGTCGTCAGCTACCCGGTGACCCGGCTTAGCCTGGTGAAGTACTGCGGCGCTTCCGGCGACTTCAACGTCATTCACTGGAACGAGCGCATTGCCAGGTCGGTCGGCCTGCCGGACGTGATTGCCCATGGCATGTTCACGATGGCCGAGGCCGGCCGCTTCGTCACCGACTGGGCCGGGCCGGGGGCCGTGGTGACTCAGTTCGGAGTCAGGTTCTCTGCCATGGTCGTCGTACCGGACGACGACATCGGGGCCTCGATCGAGGTGAGCGGCCAGATCGAGGAGAAGCTTGACGGCAACCGGGTCGCGATCGCACTCACGGCCAGGTCCGGCGACACCAAGGTGCTGACCAGAGCCCGCGCCGTCGTTCGCCTGCCCTGACGTTTAACACCGGCGGGCGGGGTGAGTTAGCTCCACGACTGACTCACTTTGTTCTGCCCCCGGAAGGCAGGTAACCGGATGACAACGGCCCCGATTCCGCCCGAGGACTCGTATGGCCGGGATTCGTACCGGCGCGTCCCCTACTACCAGGACCCAGCCGGCCAGGACCCAGCCGGCCAGGATCAGTACCGCCAGGATCAGTACCGGCACGCACCGCCACCGGCGCCGCCGAGCAGTCGGCCGAGCGTGGATGCCGGGAAGCTGTGGTCGGGCGGCGTCGCCACGGCGGTCGTAGCGGCCCTGGTCGCCCTGGTCGGAGTGCTGGTCTGCCGGTGGCTGTTCGGCATCCCGCTGCTGGCTCCCAAGTCGGACGGTGCTTACGGCGACGTGCACACGACGGACCTGGTTCTGTTTGCCGCGGCGGCGGCACTCGCCGCGACGGGCCTCATGCACTTGCTGCTGCTCAGCACGCCGCGGCCGACCACGTTCTTTGGCTGGATCATCGGGCTCGCGACCGTGCTGGCTGTGCTGCTGCCGTTCAGCACGTCGGCGCCGCTGACCGCGAAGGTGGCGACCGCGGTGGTCGACCTCGTGCTCGGCATCGCGATCGGCTCGCTGCTGAACGGAGTGGCGGCTCGCTCCGTCCGGGTGCGGCGTAGCGCTGGCTACGGGCCAGCGGCCCAGCCCTACCAGGAGCGGCCCCCTGCTTACGATGACGAGCGGCTCAATTGACCGAACCTGGCAGCTTGACCAGCGTCAGGAAGAAGTCGTCGATCTGGCGGATCACGCCGGTGAACTTGTCGAAGTCGACGGGCTTGCTGATATAGGCGTTCGCGTGCAATGAGTAGCTGCGCAGGACGTCTTCCTGGGCCTGCGAGGTCGTCAGGATGACCACCGGAATGGACAGGAGGTTGCTGTCGGCCTTCAGCTCGGCCAGCACCTCGAGTCCGTTGCGGCGCGGCAGGTTCAGGTCGAGCAGGATCAGGCCGGGCGTCGGCACCTCGGCGTAGTCACCAGCCTTGCGCAGGAATAGCAATGCCTGCTCGCCGTCGCTGACGACGTGCAGGTTGTTCCGGATCCGGTGGTACTCGAACGCCTCCCTGGTCATCAGCACGTCGCCCGGATCATCCTCGACCAGCAGCACGTTCACGAGCTCAAGCCCGGTCGGCTCAGTCATGCGGCACGCTCAGTCATCGGAAGGTGGCTCCTTTTCGGCGGACGATGCGACCGGCAGAGTAAAGCAGAATTTTGCGCCGTTCTGATAACTGGCGTCTAGCCAGATCCGGCCGCCGAAGTGCTCGACGATCTTGCGGCACATGGCCAGGCCGATGCCGGTGCCAGCGTAGGTGGCACGATCGTGCAGGCGCTGAAAGATGACGAAGATCCGGTCCGCGTACTCGGACGGGACGCCGATGCCGTTATCGGCCACCGAGAAGAGCCACCAGTCATCCTGTCGCTCAGCGGTGATCCTGATCCGCGGCGGCTCGTCGGTCCGGAACTTCACCGCGTTGCCGATCAGGTTCTGGAACACCGACGTCAGCAGCGAGAACTCGGCGAGCACCGTCGGCAGCTCGGTGGTCTCGATGACCGCGGCGGACTTGCGCAGCTCCGCGGTGAGGTTGACGCGGGCCTGGGAGAGCGCGCTGGCACTGGACACCGGCGCGAGCTGACGGTCGCCGCGGCCAACCCGGCTGAAAGCCAGCAGGTCGTCGATCAGCGCCTGCATGCGCTTGGCGCCGTCGACCGCGAACTCGATGTACTGGTCGGCCCGTGCGTCGAGCTGGCCGATATAGCGGCGCTGGAGCAGCTGGCAGAAGCTGGCCACCTTGCGCAGCGGCTCCTGCAGGTCGTGCGAGGCCACGTAGGCGAACTGCTCCAGCTCGGCGTTGGATCGCTCCAGGTCACTGGCACGCGACGCGAGCTCGATGTTGGCCGTCCGGACGGCCGAGAGCTCACGCAGGATGCGGTCACGCATCCGGTTGACGTCCACGGCCAGGGCGTGAATCTCTTTCGGGCCGCTGGGGTCGACCTCGTGCTCAAAGTCCCCGCTGACGACCTTACGTGCGTCGTCAGCCAGCCGGGACAGCGGCGCGATGGCGGCGGCGCGGAGGCTGACGCCGAACGCGAGCACTACCAGGATCAGCGCGACTGCGCTGGCAATGCCGACGATGTCCAGGACCTCCACCGACGAGCTCAGCCTCGTCAGGGCGAGCTGGCGCTGGCCCGTGATGTCACCCTGAAGCATGGCCAGGGGTGCTCTGACAGAGTCGAAGGCCGCCTTGCCGAGGGCGATCGGGGGGGCTGGCTTCTTGCCCTCGATCGACGGAGTGGCGTACGACGTGCGCCATTTGTCCATATACCGCAGAGTGGCGGCCAGGTCGGCGCGCGCCCTCGGCATGTCGGCCAGCAACGGCTGCAGTGCGCTGGCCTGGGCTCGCTGGCTCGTCAAGCCTGCGTAATAGGGCCCGAGGAAGCTGTGCTGTCCGCTCAGCAGGAAGCCTCGCACGCCGGTCTCCTGGTTGAGCATCGCAGCGTAGAGCAGCGCGCGATGTGTGGCCGCGGGATCGAGTACGTTGACCACCCGACTCCGGGCGCTACCGAGGTTGTCCAGCGCGATCGCACCGATGACGACTGCGGCGAGCAGGACCACGCCGAGCGTCACCATGGCGACGGCGATGATCCGGCCGAGCGGCCAGCGGTTCCCGGCCCCGTCAGCGACCGGCCTGGCCTCCTGCACCGTCATCGGTCTGCTGGCGCCGAGCAGCTCAGCACAAGCACGGCTATGTCGTCGTCGAGCTCACCGCCGTTAAGCTCGCGGGCCTGGCCGATGATCGAGTCGATCATCGGCTCGTCCATCCGACGGCCCGGGACATCTCCCGCGGAGCCGCGGGCCAGCTCCTTCTCGATCAGCTTGATCAGGCCGTCGCTTCCGAGCCGCTCCGGGCCCTCCCCGACCCGGCCTTCGATCAGGCCGTCGGTGTACAAAACCACCGACCAGCTCGGACCGAGTTCGACCTCGGCGCTGGGCCACTGCGTCGTGTGCCCGATCCCGGGTGGCAGGCTAACCGGAGCACGGAGTTCGCTGACGGCATCCGCGGTAATCAGCACCGGCTGCGGGTGCCCAGCGAGATGGAGGCGTCCCGTGGTGCGGTCCGGAGCCACCGACAGCATGCAGATCGTGGCGAACAGCCGCTCGTGCTGACGTTCGTGCTCGAGCACTTGCTGGACCGCATTGAGCGTCTCGGCCACTGGCCGTCCGGCCAGCACCATCGTGCGCCAGGCTACGCGCAGGAAGACACCGAGCGCGGCTTCGTCCGGCCCGCGGCCGCAGACGTCTCCGACCATGGTGTGCACCCAGCCGTCGGGTGCCTCGACCACGTCGTAGAAGTCGCCGCCCAGCAGCATCTGGCGGCCGCCGGCCCGGTACCGCGCGGCTACCGCCAGCCGGGTGTCGGAGATGAGCGGCGACGGCAGCAGGCCGCGCTCGAGCCTGGCATTCTCCGCCGCATAGAGCCGCGCTTCGCGGAGTAGCTGCTGAGTCTCCTCGGCCCGGCGGCGTTCGATCGCATACCGGACAACGCGCTGCAGCAGGAAGCCGTCGACCTGGCCCTTCACCAGGTAGTCCTGAGCGCCGGCCCCGACCGCCAGCTCGCCAAGATGCTCGTCCGCGATACCGGTCAGCACGACGACGGCCAGCTCCGGCCTGGTTTCCTGAAGCCACCGGACGCCCTCAAGCTCACGAGCGTCCGGGAGTTCCAGGTCGAGCAGGACGCAGGCGGCCCCGTTCAGCTTGCGCTGGCTGTCGGCCAGTGACCGAGCCCGGCTCAGCCGGAACGGCACGCCGGCATCCAGAAGCAGTTCCTCAACAATGAGCGCGTCGCCGTCGTCATCCTCAATCAGCAGCACGGGGATGCGGTCGGGCAGTGGCGAGCTGGCGACCGCGGAGGTCACGTCGTCTGCCAGCATCTGTAGGTCGCTCGTCTCATTAGTCCTGGGCTGCCGGTAATGATCGGGTCCGAGCCAGCATAGGCCGCTCACGCGCCCTGCTAGCACCCGAAGGCGAAACTACCGCGCAGCGCAGGAAACCACTGCGCAGCGCGGTCTGGTGAGGTCAGGACGCCGACAGCGGCCCGCTGCCGGCCGCATCGAGCAGACCGGTTACGCGGTTGATAGCCCGCCACCAGCCCGGGCTGCCGACCCGGTGCCTGGACACCTCGCTTACCGCTGCTGCTACGGCATCGTCGGTCTCGAGCAGCAGCTCGCTGATGCGGTCCCAGGCATGTGCCAGCACCGAGGCGCCGGTGTACTCGGACGAGTACCTGGCTAGGTCGTCCAGCGTCCGGAAGAGCCTGCGCACGCGCTGCTGATCCGGCCTCGCCTGGTCAGCCGGAATCGAGGCTGCCTGCACCGCCTGCTCACCCCAACTCGCTGGCTCCAGTCGGCAGCAGAGCCAGTGCTATTGCTGAGGCCGGACGGCCGCTGCTGGTCAGATCCGGCCCCGCTGTTTTCAGGCTGGCCCGTCCGGTGTGACGCACCAGCTACCCGGTGGATGTGCAATCGAAACTAGATGGGGTAGTGGCGGACCCATGGTCACGGTTACCAGGGAGTTTGCGGAGCGTATTGCGAACATGGCCGAGCAGTTGCTGTCGGAGGACGAACCCGATGCCCTGCTCCGTCAGCTTGCCGAGCTGTCGCTCGCCCTCATTCCGGGCAGCGCGTCGGCGGGCGTGGTAGTGGCGGGGGATCGGGCCTGGACCTACGCTGCCTCTGACGATGGTGTCGCGGCGCTTCACGAAGAACAGCTCAGCCAGGGTGAGGGACCTGTCGCCGAGGCCGTCAGGTATGGCGAGGCCCGCAGGATCGACGATGCCGAGGCCGAGGATCGCTGGCCGACGGCGTGCGCCAAGATGGCGGCCGAGGGGCTTCGTAGTTGCCTGGTGCTGCCGCTGCGTACCGACCGGCAGCCAGGCGGCGCGCTGGCCCTGTATGGCCGGGAGCCGCGGGCGTTCGCGGGCACCGCGCATGACGTGGCGCTGCTGTTCGCCGCGCAGGGGGGTGCAGCAATGCGCACCGCTGCGTTGTACCGGAACTGCCACCGCCTGGTGGCTAACCTGCAGGTTGCCCTTGAATCGCGGGCGGTGATCGAGCAGGCGAAGGGCATCCTAGTGGCGGAGTACGGGTGCTCGCCGGACGCCGCGTTCAGACGGCTTTCCGGCATGTCCCAGAACACGAACAGGAAGCTCAGAGAGATCGCGGCGGATCTGGTTGCGGGGCGAATCCAGCGGCGTCATCTTGTCGGCGGCGAGGGCCGGGTAGGTGACGACGGAGGATCCGGTGGAGAGGCGTGACCACGGTTCCGGCGGGCACGACGCCGCTGCGGGCTGCGGCTGACCGGGTCGGGTAGACCGGCACTGTCTGGGTCAGTCCGGTGAGTTCAAGTATCCGCAGAACCGGCCCTGCTGGTGCGACCAGGCGCAGTTGTGCCCCGTGCAGTTTCGCCTCGGCGCCTACGGCTAGCAGTGCCCGCGCTCCGGCGCAGTCGCAGAACGAGCAGCGGCTCAAATCCGCAATGATGATGGAGTTGCCTACGCGGATGGCGCTCAGTAGATCGGCCTCGACCAGATCGGCATTCGCGATGTCGATCTCGGCCGGCAAGGCCATGACTACGCACGCGCTGTCGGGCGGCACTGCCCGCCCGCCCGAGCGGCAGGTACGGGCTTCGTGTCGGCTTTCATGCGGCACAGCTAGCACCCCCAAAGGAATGGGCATGAGCTGGGCCGCGGCTTTGACCCGGAGCGGGCACTGCCGTCATGGCAGCTAGCACACGATTGCACCTCAGCCACCTCGATCACAAGAGTGTGGGTTTGGGCGGTACCGCGTCAGGTAGCTAGCTGGTCCAGGACTTAGCTCTGGGGAGATGGCTGATGATGAGCGACAAGATCCCGGTGCGCTCGCTGCGGGCCGCTTCGTACGTGATCCCGACGGACGCGCCCGAAGCGGACGGGACGCTTGCCTGGGACAAGACGACACTCGTCGTGGCGCATGCCGCGGCCGGGGGTCGGGTCGGTACTGGCTGGACGTACTGCGACTCGGCCGCCGTCCCGCTGCTGGCCGGGCTACTGGCCGGCGTCGTGACCGGTCAGGATGTGCTCGACGTGCCCGCCATCAACGCCGACATGCAGCGCGCCGTCCGGAACTTCGGCAACTGCGGGATCGCGGCGATGGCGATCTCCGCTGCGGACATCGCACTGTGGGACCTGAAGGCCCGGTTGCTCGGCACCGCGCTGAGCACCCTGCTCGGCCGGCCTGGTCCGGTCGCCATCTACGGCAGTGGCGGATTCACCAGTTACGACAGACAGCAGCTGAAGGATCAGCTGTCCTCATGGGTCGATGGCCTGGAACTGTCCCGAGTCAAGATCAAAATTGGCGAGTCCTGGGGCAGCAACGTGGCCCGCGACCTGGACCGGATCGGGCAGGCGCGCTCCGCCATCGGGCCGGACACCGAGCTGTATGTGGACGCCAACGGCGGATACACGACCCGTCAAGCGGCTGATGTCGCCGCGAAGATGGCGGAGTTCCGGGTGAGCTGGTTTGAGGAGCCGGTATCCAGCGATGACGTGACCGGTCTCGCCTCACTGCGAGCGCAGGTCGAGCCGGACGTCGCTGCGGGCGAGTACTGCTGGAACGTGACCGACGCCGGCAGGCTGATCAGCGCGGGCGCAGTGGACTGCCTCCAACTCGACGTAACGCGCTGCGGCGGTATCACCGGCTTCCAGCGGGCCGCGCAGCTCGCTGCGGCTCACGGCCTGCAGGTGTCTGGCCACTGTGCGCCCAACCTGCACGCGCACGCGGCTGCGGGCACGTCCAACCTGCGCCACGTGGAGTATTTCCATGATCACCAGCGGATCGAGCAGATGCTCTTCGACGGGGCGCTGCCACCGGTCGGCGGGACGCTGATCCCGGACCCCGGCCAGCCGGGAATGGGCGTCGAATTGCGGGCCGCGGATGCGGAGCGCTACCGATCTAGCTAGGCGATCGCCGGCGCCGGTATCGTGGCTCCCGTTCCCGTCCCTCCCGCCAAGTGGTAGGTCCGTGTCCGACTCTTTCCCAGTTACGCTGGTCGACGGTCTGACGGTGGTGACAACCCCGGACGAGATCGACGTCAGCAATGCCGCGCTGCTGCGTGAGTCGCTCGCAGCTGCGGCAGAGTCGGGCGCGCCGATGCTGGTCGTGGACATGTCGAGGACCGAATACTGCGACTCGACTGGCCTGAACGTACTGGTCAGGGCGATGCGCGCGGCCAGCGAGGACGGGCGCAAGATGCGGCTTGTGGCTGGCGGTGCGGGCCTGCAGCGGATCCTCACGGTCACCGGCGTCGGCAGCCTGTTTCAGGTCTACGACAATCTCGACGAGGCATCGACGGCTACTTAGGTTCCAGCGGGGTAGTGCGTGGCCGCGACGGCGGGGAACGTAGAGCCGTCACCATCAAGCCAGCTAGCAGAGCGCGTGGCGGCGCGGCGCGATCGGATCACGGTCGGCGTTCTGCAGCGCGGCCATGTTCTTCCGCCACTTAGCCATCTCCTGCTGGTACTTCTCCAGGAAGCTGGTGTCGGTGCGCTGTTTCAGTAGCGGCAGCAGCTCAGCGAGACCAGCCTTCGTGTCGGCGACCACGGGTGTCTCGGTCGGCATGCGGCCGCCGGCCCTGGCCGGGTCGGCCTCGATCTGGCCCACCCGCACCTTGCCCGCGGCTGTAGATCATCTGGTCGTACTCGGCCACGTCGGCGTAGAGCTTGTCCAGGTTGACTTCCTGCTGGTAGCCGGTACCGAGGACGGAGGTCTCCTGCATCCCGGTGATGGCCAGCACCGGCATGTGGTCGAGCTTCGCGTCGTACAGGCCGTTGAGCAGGTGGATGCCGCCAGGACCGGAGGATGCCGTTGATCCCGTCGCCGGGCAGGCCGCAGCCTCCCTGGCTCGGTCGGATAGCAAGCAATGCCCTCCACCGCTGTCCAGGCGAGGAAGCAGCAAACATCGCGTCAGCGTTAGCCGGAAGAGGTGCCCGAGGTCGAAGACGACGTGCTGCTGGATGCGGAACTGCCGGACGCGGAACTGGTCGGTGCCGGGCTGCTCGTGCTCGGTGCCGGGCTGGTCGGTGCCGGGCTGCTCGACGTGGGAGTGGTCGGTGACGGCGAGCTGGAGCTGCCGGACGGGCTCGGGCTGGAGGTCGGCGAGTGCCTGTGTGCGCTGCTAACGGCGCCAGGGTGCACCAGACTCGGCGGCTGCACGGGGTGTTTTCCTGGCGCCAGCATGAGGGCAACGGCTGCGACGATGACCGCGCCAACTGTCACGACTCCGCCCGCCGCGGCGCCGGTGACCAGCACACGCCGGTCCCTGGTACGTCGCCACTCGCTCGTGCGCCATGCCTGCATCGGCGTCGGCAGCGCAGCACGCTGCGCGGCCCAGCTATTGAACGGCGCCGCGGCCATACCGAGCGTGGGGAAGAGCAGCAAAGCCGCCAGCAGCGGGCCGGCCAGCTTCTCCGGCCTGGACAGCGCTGCCGCGATACCGGCCACGCCGAGGAGGGCGAGCGCCGACTCGGCCCAGTTCGCCCGCAGTGCCTGCCACCAGCTCTGCTGCTCGCTTGTCTTCGGCGTGCGCAGGAACGCGGCCTTCTTCGAGAACAGCCCGAGCACCGACGCCCTCGCTACCACCAGCGAGGTGGACTGCCAGATGAAGAATGCGCCGAGTGCATCGCGCCAGGAGGCGCCGGTGCCCCGGCGCAGCAGCGCCACGGCGCGCACCAGGCCGAGCAGTACGAGCACCGGGACGGTCGCAACGAGGAACGCGGTCAGCTTGCGGAACAGCTCACCGCCACCGGTGGCCAGGTTGAACGCCCCGGCCAGCAGGAACACAAGGAAGATCAGGCCAAGCAGGTCGCCGTACCACTGCACCGCGCCGGACAGGTACGACCAGCGCTGCCCGAGGCTCATCCGGTTCTGCGGCGTCTGGCGGCCAGGCAGCATGGACCGCCAGTGCATGCGCAGGATCTGCATACCGCCGAAGCACCAGCGGTAACGCTGGACCTTGAGCGCCTCGAAGGTGAGCGGCATGATGCCCTCGCCCCACGACTCATCCACGTGCAGCCCGGACCAGCCGGCCCGCAGCAGCCGCAGCGACAACTCGGCGTCCTCGGTGATGCACCACTCGTCCCAGCCGCCAAGCTGCTCGAGCGCGACGCGGCGGATCAGGCCCATAGTCCCGGCGAAGATGGCGCCGTCCCGCTCGTTTCGTGATGGTTGCGAGACCGCGAAGAAGTACTTGTACGAGTAATACAGGCGCCGGTAATAGCGTGCTCCCGCCCAGCCCCGGTAGTCCTGCGGCGCCTGGGTGAAACCGACCCAGGGGTCGGCGAACAGCGGCGCGCACCGCCGCAGGAAGCCCGGCTTGAGCTGGTAATCGGAGTCGACCACACCGATGACCTCGGCGCGCGGATCGGTCATCTCCCGCAGTGCATAGTTCAGCGCGCCGGACTTGTAGCCCGGCCAGTCCGACAGATGGGCGAACTTCGCTCCGTGCCGCGCGCACCATGCCTCGACCGGCCGCCACAGCGATTCGTCGTCGGTGTTGTCGTCGACGACGATGATCTCAAACCGCGGGTAGTCAAGCCGCAGCAGCGACCTGAGCGTGTCGATCACCATGTCGGGCGGCTCGTTGTGTGCGGGCACATGCAGGCTCACAAACGGCATGTCGCTCGCGGCGGCGCGGGCTGGATCAGCCCGGCTGAGCCGGCGCCGCCAGTGCTCTGAGCCGAGCGCGTCACAGATCTCCCACAGGTACGCCGAGGCCAGGAGGGCAGCGAACACCTCGAATAGCCACAGCAGCACTCCGCCGATCGTGCTGGCGAGACCGAGATGGCTGGCGAACGTCCAGTCGAGCACGAACGCTAGGTAGACAACGAACAGGAAGATGGTGGCGGACCAGCACAGGTGACCCCGTGCGTTCCACCGCCGCGTCACCGGCAGCCACACCAGGCTCATGACCGCCAGGGCGGCCGCGGCTTCCACGGCGATGTGCTCAGAGTCACCCAGCAGCCGCATAGCGCCAACGACAAGGGCTCCGAGCAACGCGGTGCCGGCGATGGCGAAGCCGAGCCGTCTGAGCGTCGGCCAGACTCCGGCCGTCCTGGCCCGCCTGCGGGCTTGAACCAGCAGCGCTCCAGTTCCTACCGGTGCCGCGATTATCCCGGCCAGTACGAGTGCCGCAAGCACCGTCGCAGCCTTCCTCGATCGGGGGCTAAGTCCTCGGGCCGGGAGTCGGCCCGGTATGCGGCCCGGTGAACTGCCCTGGCTGGCCGGGCTTATGCGCGGCTTGAGTAGCTGTGCACCGGTCGGGTAGCGTGCGACAGCCGCAACGGGCTGCTGAGGGGTGACGCGCGTGGATGTGACCGAGAGCGTGAACGTCACCGACGGCACAGAGGCGACCGATGCCCCAGGCTTGAGCGGCGACGCAACCGTAACCCCCGGCGCCGGCTTTGCCGGAAGCCCCGAGGTCAGCGAGACTGAGCCCGCCGCGAACAAGGGCGACGCCACGGTTTTCACCTCGCGCCTGGCCGGGCGGCGGCTGCTCGACAGCGAGGGCCTGTCGATCGGACGGGTCAGGGACGTGGTGATACTGGCGCCTGCGGCCGGCGACCCGCCGCGTGCGATCGGGCTCGTCGTGACCCTGAGCCGTCGGCAAATCTTCGTGAGCCTCGGCCACGTGACCGAGATGTCGGTCGACGGCGTCGCCCTCGGTGGCAGCACCGTGGACCTGGGCAAGTTCAGCCGGCGGCCGGGCGAGATCCTGGCGTCCGAGCTGTACGACAAGCCGGCTGGGGACAGCGTGGTGCTCGACGTCGGCATCGCCCCGTCGGCAGGCCCCCGGACCGGCTGGGATGTCTCAGTTCTGGCCATCGGCCGCCGCCGCGGGCTGCTCCGGCACGCCGACGAGATCGTGCCGTGGAGTGCTCATCGCGATCTGTTCGACGCCGGGCCCGTTGGCGGCCAGTTCGCAGGATTGCGTGACCTGCACCCGACCGACCTGGCCAGCGTGGTCGAGGCCATGCCGCCCGCGAGGCGCCGCCAGCTCGCGGATGCGCTGCACGACTCTGAGCTCGCCGACGTGCTCCAGGAGATGCCCGAGGAGGAGCAGGTCAGCTTCCTGGCCGGCCTGGGCGTGGACCGGATCGCCGACATTATCGAGGAGATGGAGCCGGACGACGCGACGGACCTGCTAGCCGAAATGCCGCCCGGCGAGCGCGAGCAACTGCTGGCAGCGATCCGCCCGACCCGGGCGGCAGACCTGCGCCGCCTGCTGAGCTATGGCGCTGCCACCGCCGGCGGCCTGATGACCTCGGAACCGCTGATCGTGCCGCCGGACGCCTCGGTGGCGGAAGTGCTGGCCCGGATCCGGCAGCCGGGCCGGCAACGCAGCCAGGCCGCACAGGTTTACGTCTGTGAGCCGCCTTCGAGCACGCCGACCGGTCGATACCTCGGCTGGATCGGATTCCAGCGGCTGCTGCGCGAGGCTCCGGCAACGGAGGTTGGCCGGTGCCTTGAGGACAGCGGCTTCATCCGGCCCAGCCTGCCTCAGCTGCAGGTAGCGACCAGGATGGCGGCCTATAACCTGATCGGAATCGCGGTCTGCGACGATGCTGGCCGGCTGGTGGGGGCCGTCACCGTCGACGACGTGCTTGACCGCCTGCTTCCTGCTGACTGGCGGAAGGGCGGAGAGTGAGATGCAGTCAAACCGGGGTCTGACCGAGCGGGCGGAACTTGCCGTGCCACGCAGCGCGTCGCGGGTGGTAGGTGCCCGGTATGACGCGGATGCGTTCGGGCGCGCCTCCGAGGCTATTGCCAGGTTCCTTGGCACCGGCCGCTTCCTGGCTGGCCAGACCCTGATAGTGATCGGCTGGATCATCTTCAACTCGATCGGCTTCCTGTACCACTGGGACCCGTACCCGTTCATCCTGCTCAACCTCGCTTTCTCGACGCAGGCCGCGTACGCCGCGCCGCTGATCTTGCTGGCTCAGAACCGACAGGACGACCGGGACCGGGCTAGCGTCGAGCGTGACCGGGAGGTGGCCGAGCGGATCCGCGCCGACACCGAGTTCCTGGCCAGGGAGCTTGCATCGGTCCGGCTGGCACTAGCCGACGTGGTCACCACGGCAGACCTGTCCGACCGGCTCGACCACCTGGAGAAGCTGATCCGCGGCAGTGAAAACGGCCACCTGAGCGGGTAGTCGGTCAGCATGAACGGGCGGCAGCGGCCCTGTGCCGTGGTGACGAACGACGACGGCATCGACAGCGAGGGGCTGCGGCTCCTGGCCCGCGCCGCGCTTGACGCGGGACTGAACGTCATTGTCGCCGCACCGCACCGGGAAGCGTCGGGCAGCGGCTCTGCCATGACAGCGGTGTCGGACGACGGCCGGGTCGTGGTGGAGCGGCGGGAACTGGCCGGGCTGGACGGCACGGATGCGTACGCGGTGCAGGCCGTCCCCGCGTTCATTGCATTCACGGCGGTACGCGGCGCGTTCGGCGCCCGGCCGCCGATGGTGCTGCTGTCCGGTATCAACCGCGGTCCGAACACCGGCCGGGCGGTGCTGCACTCCGGGACGGTAGGCGCCGCGATGACCGCGTCGCTGTACGGCGTGCCCGCCGCCGCGTTCTCGCTCGACATCCGCGGCGGCGCAGCGCGGGTGCAGTGGGAGACCGCCGCAGCAGTCGCTCGTCAGGTCATCCCGGCCGTGGCCGGCCTGAGCCCAGGCATCGTGCTGAACGTGAACGTTCCGAACGTGCCGGCCGAGCACCTCCGCGGGCTGCGGCAAGCCACGCTCGCGGGCACCGGGGCGGTCGAAGTGGGCATCGTCGCCGCCGAGCGGGACTACTTGCAGGTCACGATGGCCGAGGCCGGAGAGCAGCCGGACAGCGGCACCGACTCGGCGGCGCTGGCAGCCGGTTATGCGAGCCTGACCGCCCTGCGCGCGGTCTGCGAGGCGCCCGGCGAGGACCTGTCCGCCCTGGTTAGCCAGCACCTGGGGAGGTAGCGGCTCCGCCCGAGGAGCGGCGCCCGAACCTGATCGCGGCGACGCCAGTGACAGCGGCCTGCGGCGCGAGGACGATTGCGGGTACCCACGCGGGCGCGGTACTGACGAGGAGGCCCGCGGTCAGCGCTCCGATAGCGACCGCGGCCAGTGCTGTGACGTCTCGCCAGCGGCCGTCGCGCCCGCTGCGAGTGACCAGGCCAATCAGCACGCCGGTCAGCGTGCCGGTCATGTAGGTGCTGGACATCTTGCCGAGCCGGGAGACGGCGGCGCTCTGCATCCCCATCGCAGCGGCGAGCAGGATCAGCAGCGCAAGGCCCTCGCCGCCATGGTGGCTGGCTGGCGACAGCTCCCAGCCGACGGCGAACGCGACGAGCAGGCAAAGCTCGAGCGCGAGGGTCAGCGTTACCGCTGGCGGCCAGATACGTCCTTGCCCGCTAGCACCGCTGCCCCTCGCCGCCATCGGCGCGCCAGCCAGCACGCCGGCGCCGTAGGCCGCGATCGCGACGCCAGCGTGGATCGCCTGGGTAGCGTCATGATTGCTGGCCGCCACGCCGAGCAGGATCAGATTCCCGGTCATGACGCTGCTGAAGACCTGGCCGAGGACCAGGAACGAGGTGGCATCCACCGCCCCGGACGTCAGGGCGAGCAGGGTGACAAGACCGTCCCGCACGACTCGATCGGTGGTAGCCGCCATGCCAACTGAAAGTAGCCGGGTCACGGAGCCGGACTGCACCAGGCGGTGGGAAACAGCACTCAGATGAGATGAACGTGAGCGTGGCCGCCGCAGGCCCTGGGTTACTGGCTCCCGCTCCCGTAGCGTCATATGAGTTCTCATCGTCGGCTCATCTCCGCGTGCGCACCCTGGTGGCAAGCCGGACTTGGGCAGCGGTTGGCCAAGTCCCCGTCAGCAAGCGACCGCGGCGTCGATAAGCGCCGGCCCAGTGGGAGGAGCGGCCCGGATGGCAGCGACGACGCAATCCGCCGCAGCCACGCGCATCCGCGTCGGATTGCCGCTGGCCCGGAGGCGAATCGGAGCGGTTGCCGCGATGCTGGGGCCAGCCTTTATCGCATCGGTCGCGTATGTCGATCCGGGCAACTTTGCCACCAATATCCAGGGCGGGGCGCGCTACGGCTATCTGCTGCTATGGGTGGTGCTCGCGGCCAACCTGATGGCGATGCTGGTGCAGTACCTGTCGGCCAAGCTGGGCGTCGTCACCGGCCGGAGCCTTCCCGAGCTGGTCCGTGAGCGGTTCCCCGCGCCTGCGAGCTGGGCGATGTGGCTGCAGGCAGAGGCGATGGCGATGGCCACTGACGTCGCCGAGTTCGTCGGCGCCGCGCTGGGGCTGAACCTGCTGTTCGGTATCGCGCTGCTGCCCGCGGGATTGATCACCTCCGTGATTACATTCGCCATCCTGGGACTGCAGGCCCGGGGCTACCGGCCGTTCGAGCTGGCGATCACGGCGCTGCTCGGCCTCGTGGTCGCCGGCTTCCTGTACGAGACGCTCCGCATCGGCCCGTCAGCACCCGCATCGCTCCGCGGCCTGGTACCCGCCACCGACGGCGCCGGCTCGCTCTACCTCGCGGCCGGGATACTCGGCGCTACTGTCATGCCGCACGCAATCTACCTGCACTCGGCTCTCACGAAATGCCGCACACCCTGCCGCGACGACCGCGAGCGCAGCCGCGTGCTCAAGTTCGCCCGGCTTGACGTCCTGACCGCCCTCGGCCTCGCCAGCCTGGTGAACATGGCAATGCTCGCGGTAGCCGCCCGAGCTTTCCACACCCCGGCGCTGTCAAGCCTGACCACCATCGGCCAGGCCCACGCTGAACTCGGCCACCTGGCCGGCGGCACCGCGGCGCTCGCCTTTGCCGCGGCACTGCTCGCCTCGGGCGTCTCCTCCTCGAGTGTGGGCACCTATGCGGGCCAGGTCGTCATGGCCGGCTTCACCAGCCTCAGCGTCCCGCTGGTCGCCAGGCGCGCAATCACCATGCTCCCCGCTCTGGCCATCCTGGCCGCCGGCATCAACGCCACCAGCGCCCTGGTCCTCAGCCAGGTAGTGCTGTCATTCGGGATCCCGTTCGCCCTGCTACCTCTCGTCGTACTCACGAGCCAGGCCAGGGTCATGGGACCCCATGCGAACCGCCGTCGAACCACGATCTGCGCCTCCGCCTGCGTGACCGTCATCATTGCCCTCAACGCCCTGGTCCTGATCCAGCAGCTCGCTGCTGCCTGAGCTTGTGCGGGCCCGGCGCGAATCCACGGGGCGCTCGACTTGAACCCGGCGTGGCGGCCCGCGATCAGGCTCTGAGGGCCACGAGCACCAGCACGGCAATGACTACGCCTGCGAGCAGACAGCTCATCGCCACCAGCGCGGCCTTGCCCGACAGCCAGTTCAGCAGCCGCACCTCGGCCTTGGGCTCCGGCGACTTGTACGGCTTGCCGTCGTCTCGCGCTATCCGCTTAAACGCATAGAACGGGTCTCTGGGCGCAAACATCCCGCCGCGGTACGACGGCATGCCCCGGCCGGGCACGGGCCGCGGAAGCTGGGGGTGTGATCTCTTGGTCATGTGACCTCCCGCCGACCCCGCAAGCGCCAGTCGCCGCGTCTTTTCGGCGCCATCGGCGTTCTGGCCGAGTCCACCGCATGATATGCCGGATCCGCGGTTCGCGACTCATCTCCTTCCTGCGCTGGGTTCTGGTTTAGCCGGCGGACCGGGACGGTCGGCGAGGTCGCCGCAGCACGCTCTGGCCGGCGATGGATTGGAACGGGCAGTGCCGGGCTGCTAGCCGTTCGAAGGCCGCGGGTACCCGGGCGCCGGCCGGCGGCGGGCAAGAAAGCCGCCGATGCCGCCGGAGCCCTCGTCTGCCACGAACGCTCCTGGCACCGTCACCAGGATCTCCTCGGCGTGGCCCATGCATGCCCACACGCTGCTACCAGCAGAGTCCGCCAGCCGGACTTCCGCCGGACGCGGGCACGGCTGCCCGCCCTGCTCGGTCACCTGGCAGGTCGACGGCGCGCCGCCTCGGGACGCCACGGCCGCCGCGGCCTCTCGCAGCAGCGAGAACCTCGAGATATCTTCGTCGCTGGTGGCGGACTCTGCTGTGGTCCGCTCACGCTGGCCGAGCAGGATCGTGTTGCCATCCGGGTCAGCGACTCTGGCCTCGCCGCCGAGGGCATGCGGGGCGTGGCCGAGGCGAGCGACCTCGATGCCAGCCGATTCCAACTGCTCCAGCGCCGCGCCCAGGTCGTCGTAGAAGAAGTAGAAAAGCAGCGGCAGCCGCGGTATCTCCAGCGGCGGGCGGGTCGTCGCCAGCAGTAGCAGATAGTCGCTGTGGAAGAGCGTGATCCAGGCAGCGGCCTCAGCCTGGCCGGCCTGGCGCGGACGGAACCCGAGCAGCTCATAGAACGATCGCGAGGCATCGATGTCGCGTACGTAAGCCACTGAGACCATGGACTGCAGCGCGGGCGGCATGGCCACAAGATACGCCCGCGTACGAAGTGGGCTCCGATGGCCGGGAAAACCGGATTGTCACCTTGCTGGTAACACGTCCGCTGGACGGGTGACGCCAGCCCCGCGCTAGCCCCTGTCCGCGCCCGCTCAGCGAATCGCGGATCTTGTCCGTGGCCGCCGCCAGGCAGGCCTGGGTGTCAGCCTTCCGCTCGCAGCCGGGGAAGCACCTCGCCGGCGTAGAACTCGAAGAAACCCTCCTGGTCCTGACCGACCTGGCCGATATAGACCTGGTCGAAGCCAGCCTCGGTGTAGGCACGGATGCCGTCCAGGTGGATCTGCGGGTCAGGACCGCATGGCGCCGAGATCTGGTCCGGTGAGATGAGATCGGCTAGCTGCTCGAAGTGCCGGGGCAGCGGCAGCAACTGGGCGGTCTCACCAGGGATCTCATCGGTCCGCCACAGCCGGTGCATGGTCTTGCGCGCGGCATCCGCGTCGGGGCCCCAGCAGACCTTCAGGCCGCCCTGGGCCGGCTTGTCCGCGCCGCCCGCTTCCCGGAAGACCCGGATGGACTCGGCGCTCGGCTGGACAGTCAGGTAGCCGTCGCCAATGCGGGCGGCCACGCTGATCGCCTTCTCGCCGAAGCCGGACATGTAGATCGGCGGCGGCTCGTGCGGCACCGAATACAGTCGCGCGGTCTGGACGGCGTAGTACTTGCCCTTCCTGGTGACTTGCTGCCCGGCCAGCAGGTCCCGGATCACCTGAACGGCTTCTTCCAGCATCTCGAGCCGCTCATCCGCGCTTGGCCAGGTGCCGCCGGTGATGTGCTCGTTCAGCGCCTCGCCGGTGCCGACCCCGAGCTGGAAGCGACCGTGTCAGCTGTGGGCCGCCGGGCCGGTGCTGGACAGCGGCCCGATGGTCTCGGCTGCGCTACCCGTCTGGCTGGCAGGTATGCGAGCGGCCTTGCGGGAGCCGATCCAGGAGTCGACAAGGGCCCACTGCAGCCGGAGCCAGTCGCGCCGGCCGGCGTCGCTGTCGGGCATGACCGCCGCCGGCTCGTGCCACCACCGAACAACCATTGGCCGGCCGGACACCGGCAGGGCGTCCCAGATCATGGCCGGGCTCACCAGGTCCTCAAGGCCGGTGTGTGCTACCACGGCTATCTCGAGGTCCGGGCGGGCCGCGAGACAGGCGAACAGACCCGTCGGCCGCGGCGGCAGCACGTGGGGGTTGTCCGTTGCGTCTGCTGCGGCCTGCTTCCAACCGGCCTTGCGAAGGCGGCTGATGGCGCGCCGGTGCCGGCCCGGCGTCCAGTTGCCGCCCTCGGGGAACAGCAGGATCGCGTCGTCTGGCTTCAGTCCCCTGGCCAGCTCGGCTATCCGCTCCGGTGCCGTCCGGCCGTCACCGTGGCGGACGAAGCAGGACGGCAGCCTGCTGAGGATCACGTCAAGTCCCGGATCCCAGCGCAGCGTCTCGGTCAGCACAATGGCCGGCCGCCGCCGGTAGCGCGTCACCAGCAGGTCCGCCAGCGCGAACGAGTCGCCCGGTCCGCCGTGCCGCGCCATCACTAGCAGCGGCCGGCCGGCGATAGCCGCCGCATCTGGCGGCTCCTGTACCTCGACAGCGAATCCCAGCAGCCGGCCGGCCACGGCCACGAGGAGCGACAGCGCTCTGCGCAGCACGCGCAGGTGGGCCGCAGACCAACGGGCCTGATCCCGGCGGGAACGCAGCGGATGGCGCAGCCAGAGCGCCGCGCAGCAGATCACCAGACAGATGTCCATGACCAGATAGAACGCTCCGAACAGCCCAAGCCGCAGCGGCCGACGACGACGGCTCAATGGCACAGCCAGTGTGCCTAGCAGGCCAGCCGCGAGCAGCACGACCGTGAGGACCAGCGCGACCGGAATCCAGACCGGGTCGATGACGGCGCGGCGGATCACCGCGTTCGGCGGCCTCATGCGTTGCCCGGAATCCTGGCCAGATAGTCGGCCGCCGCGCGGTAACCACGCTGAATCCGGGTGGCTACTGCGCTGGCGCGTCGCTGCCGCAACGAGTAGAGCGGCATCCGTTCCTCTCCGCTCGGCAGCACGTGCACCCGCACGTCCGGCGGCAGTTCCGCCATCTCTTCCTGGAACCGGTGCCGCCGAGCGAGTTCGAACGAGGTCAGGCAGACGTCCCAAAGTGAGCGCGGCGGTGTCAGCGGCTGCTCGATCCGCCCGACGTGCAGCACGTAGATGTCGGTGGCGCCGAGCGCCAGCGCGCGGCCGACCGGAATGGAATGCACGAGACCGCCGTCGAAGAAGTGCTCGCCAGCGACCTGAACCGGTGGCAGGAGACCGGGCACCGCGGACGATGCCATGACCGCCTCAGCGAGGTTGCCGGTCGAAAACCAGTGCGCGCTGGCCTTCTCGATGCTGGCAGCGACGCACTGGAACGGCACCCGCAGTTCCTCGAACGTCGCAGGCAGATGGGCGGCAAGCAGCTTGCGCAGCGGCGCTGGCGAATACAGGTGGGTGCGGTACCTGGCCAGCGTGCTGACCCTGGCCAGCATCGTGTCGGTGAACATCCCGGCATCGGCCAGCGACCCCCACAGGCGGGCCAGGTTCGCCACGCCGGCGGCGGTCGGGTCTGCGGCGATGGCGGCTCCGTTCAGCGCTCCGACGCTCGTGCCGATGACCAGACCCGGCCGGAAGTCAGACTCGAGCAGCGCGCGCAGCATGCCGACCTGAGTCGCACCGAGCACGCCACCGCCGCCAAGGACGATGGCAGGGCCAGCCAGCGGCACAGCCTCGTTTTGCATGCTTCCTCACCATATCGACGGCCGGCCTTCGGCGATCAGCCCGAAGCTTCCCGACGACACCACGTGTAAAACACGCAGGCGTGGGCAGCAGCGGCGGGAAACCCGGCCGCCCCGCACTGGAGGAGTGAGAATGGCTTACTCGGCCACCTACGGCGACTGGTGGGATCTCGCAGCCTGCCAGACCGCAGACCCGGAATTGTTCTTCCCGGTCTCCGCGACCGGGGGCTCGCGCGCCGAGATCGGCCGGGCGAAGGCGATCTGCGCGACCTGCCCGATCCGGCAGCAGTGCCTCGATTACGCGCTCGACACGCGCCAGCCGCACGGCGTATGGGGCGGCCGGACCGAGGAGGAACGCTACCTGATCATCGCTGCCCACCAGCGCCAGTTGATCGCGCAGGCGAGCTGACATGACCAGGACAGTTGTCATTACAGGGGCCAGCGCGGGCATCGGCCGTGCTGCGGCGAGGCAGTTCGCCGGGCGGGGCATGAACGTCGGTCTGATCGCCCGCGGCCAGGCTGGCCTGGCCGCCGCGGCGCGCGAGGTCGAGCAGGCGGGCGGCACGCCGCTGCCGATCGCCGCCGACGTTGCGCAGTTCGAGCAGGTGGACGCAGCCGCCGAGCAGATCGAGGCGGAACTCGGTCCGATCGACGTCTGGGTCAACGTCGCGTTCGCCTCGGTGTTCGCGCCGTTTCACCAGATCAGCCCGGCCGAGTTCCGGCGTGTCACCGAAGTCAGCTACCTGGGGTTCGTGCACGGCACGATGGCCGCGCTCAACCGGATGCGGCCACGGGACAGCGGCGTAATCGTGCAGGTCGGCTCGGCGCTGGGCGAGCGCAGTATCCCGCTGCAGTCGGCGTACTGCGGTGCCAAGCACGCGATCAACGGCTTCACCTCGTCGCTGCGCTGCGAGCTCATGCACGACCACTCCGGCGTCCAGGTCACGGTCGTGCAGATGCCGGCTGTCAACACGCCGCAGTTCTCCTGGGTGCGCTCGCGGCTGCCGCATCATCCGCAGCCGGTCCCGCCGATCTACCAGCCCGAGGTGGCAGCGCAAGCGGTGCTTTTCGCCGCTGATCACCCCGGCCGCCGCAACTACTGGGTGGGCGGGTCAACCGCGGCGACGATCCTCGCGGACCGGGTGGCGCCGGGCCTGCTCGACCGGTACCTGGCCCGCACTGGCTACTCCGCGCAGCAGACCAGCGAGTCCGTCGAACCGGGCCGGCCAGACAACCTCGACGAGCCGGTGGACGGCCCGGCCGGCGCGGATCACGGCGCACACGGCGCGTTTGATGACCGGTCGCATTCGCGATCGGTCCAGCAGTGGCTGTCGCAGCAC
>Ga0335074_10002269_pt1 | contig 26171 bp, 18 predicted proteins | sample Lox_Sample_23_FD_206715 | JGI IMG/M metagenome (GOLD analysis project Ga0335074, IMG submission 206715) | Soil microbial communities from Loxahatchee National Wildlife Refuge, Florida, United States - Lox_Sample_2.3 | ecosystem: Environmental > Terrestrial > Soil > Wetlands | place: USA...
CGCTCATCGCCGACTTGGCCGCCTCACGCGGGGATTGTCCGGCCTCGATGTGACGCTCCACGTTCTCGACCACCACGATGGCATCGTCCACGACGATGCCGATGGCGAGCACCAGGCCGAAGAGCGATAGCGTGTTGATCGAGAACCCGAACGCGAGCAGCACCGCGAAGGTGCCGATGATCGAGACCGGCACGGCGATGAGCGGGATGATCGACGCGCGCCAGGTCTGCAGGAAGAGGATCACCACCAGCACGACCAGCAACACGGCCTCGAGCAGCGTGTGCACGACGGCCTCTATCGACTGACGCACGAACACGGTCGGGTCGTAAACGATCGTGTAGCGCATCCCCTGCGGGAAGTCCTTCGCGAGCCGCGCCATGGTCGCGCGCACTTCCGCGGACAGCTGCAGCGCGTTCGAGCCGGGCGCCTGGAAGATCGGGATGGCGACCGCGTCCTGGTTATCGAGGTAGCTGTTGGTGCCGTACGACTCGGCACCCATATCGACGCGCGCGACATCGCCCAGGCGCACGACCTGACCGTCGGCGCCGGTCTTCAGCACGATGTTGCGGAACTGCTCCGGTGTCTTGAGACGCCCCATGGCGTTCAGGGCGAGTTGGAAATCGGCGTTGGGATCGGGCGGCGCGCCGATCTGACCGGCCGCCACCTGGATATTCTGCGCCCGGACGGCGTCGACCACGTCGCCGGCGGTCAGGTCGAGCGCGGCGAGCTTCTGCGGATCGAGCCAGATGCGCATGGCGTAATCGCCGCCGCCGAACAGTTGCACGTCGCCCATGCCCGGCAGGCGGGCGAGCACATCGCGGACGTTGCGGACCGCGTAGTTGCGCAGGTACAGGGTGTTGAAACGGCCGTCGGGGGAATAAAGGTGCACCACCATCGTGAGGTTGGGCGAGCTCTTGGTGGTGGTCACCCCGAGATTACGTACCTCATCGGGCAGGCGCGGCAGCACCTGCGAGACGCGGTTCTGCACCAGCGTCTGCGCCCGGTCGACGTCCGTCCCGACGCGGAAAGTGACGGTCAGCGCCAGCGAGCCGTCCATGGTGGAGGTGGATGACATGTAGAGCATGTTCTCCACCCCGACGATCGCCTGCTCGAGCGGCGCCGCCACGGTGTTCGCCACCACCTTCGGGTTGGCGCCCGGGTAGGTGGCGCGCACGATCACCGAGGGCGGCACCACCTCCGGATACTCGCTGATCGGCAGCTGGGTTATCGCGATCGCGCCCGCGATGAAGATGAAGGTCGACAGCACCGCCGCGAAGATCGGGCGGTCGATGAAAAAATGTGAGAGTTTCACCGGTTCTCCCGGTAATCGGAGCCGCCGCCCGCGGCTCCGCCGTCTTGCGTCGTGCTGCGGGCCAACATCGCGCCGTCGCCGCCGTGATGCTCGCCCATCGCGACCAGCTGTGGCGTCACCTGCATGCCGGGACGAGCGCGCATGAGACCGTTCACCACGATCGTGTCGCCGGGCGCGAGTCCGGATCGCACCACACGCATTCCGTCGACCAGGGGTCCGAGCTCAACCGGGCGATACTCGATCCTGTTGTCGGGCCCGAGGAGGAGCACATAGCGCAGGGTCTGATCGGTGCCGATGGCGCTGTCATTGATGAGAACGGCCCGGTAGTGCTCGTTGCCGATCAGCTTGATGCGGGCGAAGAGCCCCGGAACGAAGCGACCGTCCGGGTTGGCGAGCAGCGCCCGCGCATAGATGGTCCCGGTCTCGGCGTCGAGCGAGTTGTCCATGAAGACCAGGCGCCCCTCGTGAGGGTAGCCGTTCTCGTCGGCCAGGCCGACATACACCGGGTTGCCGAGGGGCGAGTCGCGGAGCGAGAAGCGACCGCGCGAGACGCGCGGGCTGGGGGAACCGCCGCCAGGGACGGCCAGTGGCACGACGCTGCCGGCGTATTTCTCGAACTCCAGGTAAGCCCGCTCGTCCGCGTTGAACTCGACGTAGATCGGGTTGAGCGACACGATCGTGGTCAGGAGCGTCTGGCCGTTCGTCACCAGGTTGCCGGCCGTGACGATGGCGCGGCTGACACGGCCCGTGATCGGTGCCGTCACCCGCGTGAAGGCGAGATTGAGCGCAGCCGTATCCACCGCCGCCTTTGCCGCCTCGACGCTCGCCGCGGACTGACGCTCATCGGCGGTGCGGGTGTCGAACTCGTCCTTGGAGATCGCGTGCGCGGCAAGCAGGTTGACCGCGCGGATCTGTTCGGTCCTGGCGAGCGCCGCCTGGGCGCGTGCCTGATCGAGATCCGCTTCGGCGCGTTGATAGTCGGCCTCGTAGGGACGAGGATCGATGACGAACAGCACCTCACCCTTGTGGACCACGGAGCCGTTGACGAAGTTGACGGAAGAGATGTATCCCGTGACTCGCGGCCGCAGATCGACGTGATTGACGGCCTCGAACCGGCCGGAGAAGGTCTCCGAATCCGTAACGGTCCGTGCGATGACGCGCGCCACCGTGACCTGCGGCGCCGGCGGCGGGGCGGCGGCGTGCTGGGCGGCAGCACCCCGCGCGCAGCCGGACAGCGTCAGCACGGCCACGGCGGCCACGGCCGCGAGCGGGATGAGCGAGGCGAAAGCAATCGATCGGTTGCGCACGAGACCACTCCTCTGGATTCCCTGAGCTAGACGTTGCCGAGCCCCGCGGTTCGACGGGCCGGATGCCAATACTCATGTTGGCAAGCCGTTTCCGGAATGACTCACGCGGCGGGGAAGCGGCGTGTCCGACGACGGGTCGGGACATCTCCCTAACGAGGGAGCAGCGCCGGACAGGCTCGCTAGAGAGCCGCGGATGCATTCGGCACGCGAGCACAGTTACGGCGCCGAATGAGCTACCGAATCAATGGCTTAGGCCCGAGATTGCTTGACGGGCGCCACCGGGACCGGTCTAATACGCGCCCTCCCCGCAAGCGGCCAGGTAGCTCAGTTGGTAGAGCAGCGGACTGAAAATCCGCGTGTCGGTGGTTCGATTCCGCCCCTGGCCACCATTATAACCATTAAAATCATTGAGTTGCAAGCGGTCGCGGGCGAGGGCGGAAAGTTTAGCTACCGGGTTTAGCTACCAAAGTGGTAGCAAACGACGCCGGAACGCGAGCAACGGGGCGGGCCGACGGTCCACGGCCGATCACGCGGTCTGATGAGAGCAAGGCGACCTCCGATGGGCGATCCCCTGGGGGTCTCCAACCACGGACCCGACCTCGCGTGTCCTCGTCTATGCTTCGCCATCACGACGGGGGAAGGAAACATTGGCGAATCCATCGATCTCGATCGCAAGCTCGATGTGGCAACGTTCCGATGTGGCAAAGCAACTATGAAGGTCCATCGGAATCCAGAGCCGGTCGCTCGAATCAAGGGCACCTTCCGCAGATGCCCGACTAGTAGTTTCCGGTGCACGGAATTTCCGGATCGGCCTATCGCGCTCGCGGGCAACGAGGCTCGACTCGAGGCAAGCGCGTCGGCGCCGGGGGAACGTTGATATGGCGGCCCTCGAAGATATAAGGGCTGGCGCGTCGATCCGCGGGGTCTTGCCCAGCGGTGTCGTTACCGTGGTCAGCGTGCAATGGTTCGGATCGGACGCCATCGAACTGACTTATAAGGACGCGACGGGCAAGGTCGGCAACGAGCTGCTCTACCGCGATCGCGAAGCCGATCTCGAAGTGGTCGAAGAGGGCCGGCCGTGGAGCTTCGATGGCGACGGCGCGCTCTTTCGCCTCGTTTCCGAGGCACAGCGCATTCACCTCGCCCACCTGTTCGATCCGGTTCTTGCCGTGCACACCTCAGTCGTCGAGCCGCTGCCGCATCAAATCACGGCCGTTTATGAAAGCATGCTGCCGCGCCAGCCTTTGCGTTTTCTGCTCGCGGACGATCCTGGCGCGGGCAAGACCATCATGGCGGGGCTTCTGATCAAGGAGCTGATCGCGCGCGGCGACCTGCAACGATGCCTCGTCGTTTGTCCGGGCAGTCTCGCCGAACAATGGCAGGACGAGCTTTATCGCCGTTTCAATCTGCCGTTCGAGATCCTGACGAACGATAAGCTTGAGGCGGCCCGTGGGGGCAATTGGTTTCTGGAAGCCAATCTCGTTATCGCACGGCTCGACAAGCTCGCGCGCAACGAGGATGTGCAACTCAAGCTTGAGGCGCCTGATTGCCGCTGGGACCTCGTTGTTTGCGACGAGGCGCACAAGCTTTCGGCGACGTTCTTCGGCGGCGAGGTCAAGTACACCAAGCGCTACCGTCTGGGGCAGCTTCTGTCGCAGCTCACGCGGCACTTTCTTTTGATGACGGCAACGCCGCATAACGGGAAGGAAGAAGATTTTCAGCTTTTCATGGCGCTGCTCGACGGCGACCGCTTCGAGGGGAAGTTCCGCGACGGGGTCCACACCGCCGACGTATCTGATCTGATGCGCCGGATGGTCAAGGAAAACCTGCTGAAATTCGATGCGACACCGCTGTTCCCCGAGCGGGTCGCCTATACCGTCCCCTATAAGCTCTCCGATGCGGAAGCCGCGCTCTACAAGGCGGTGACCGATTACGTACGGGAGGAGTTCAATCGCGCCGAAGCGTTGCAAAACGACAAACGCGCCGGCACAGTCGGCTTCGCGCTCACCATCCTTCAGCGGCGTCTCGCGTCGTCGCCAGAGGCGATCTATCAGTCCTTGCGCCGCCGGCGCGAGCGGCTCGAAAGCCGTCTGCGGGAGCTGGAGGTCCTGCAGCGCGGCGGCCAGGTCGGCAGCGTGATCGATCCGGCGGCGGGCCCGTTGCTCGATGCGGAGGACGTCGAGGATTTGGACGAGGCGCCCGATGCCGAGCTGGAGGAAGCGGAGGAGCAGGTCCTCGACCAGGCGACGGCTGCGCGCACGATCGCCGAGCTGCGGATCGAGATCGAGACGCTCAAGCGTCTCGAGGGCCTGGCGCTCGCGATCCGGCGCAGCGGCGAAGACAAGAAATGGCGCGAGCTTGCGACCTTGCTCGGTGAGATATTCACGCCCGCCTCAATTGCGAATGGAGTCGCAGAAGAACAGGCCGTCTACGAGACCGGCGCGCTGACGGCGCCGAAACCCGCCTCTTCGCCTCATCAAAAGTTGGTCATCTTCACCGAGCACCGCGACACGCTTAACTACCTGCAAGCGCGGATGGGCACGCTGCTGGGGCGTGCGTCCGCGGTCGTGGCGATCCACGGCGGGATGGGCCGGGAGGAGCGCATGACGGCGCAGGAAGCCTTCAGGCACGATCCCGAAGTTCAGGTGCTGTTGGCGACCGATGCCGCGGGAGAGGGTATCAATCTGCAGCGCGCCCACCTGATGGTGAACTACGACCTTCCCTGGAACCCCAACCGCCTCGAGCAGCGCTTCGGGCGCATCCATCGTATTGGCCAGACCGAGGTCTGCCATCTCTGGAATCTGGTCGCCGAAGAAACCCGGGAAGGCGACGTCTATCACAAGCTGCTTGAGAAACTCGACCAGGCACGCAGTGCGCTCGGCGGGCAGGTGTTTGACGTGCTCGGCAAGGTGCAGTTCGAGGGCCGGTCGCTGCGCGAACTCCTGATCGACGCGATCCGTTACGGGGATCAGCCGGACGTACGGGCGCGACTGACGAAGGTAGTCGAAAACGCCTTCGATAAGGATGCCCTGCGGGCACTCCTGGAAGACCGCGCCCTTGCGCACGACTCGATGGATGCCTCGCGCGTCTATCGCATCCGCGAGGAAATGGAGCGCGCCGAGGCACGGCGGCTTCAGCCTCATTACGTCGAGTCGTTCTTCCTGGAATCCTTTAGGCGCCTCGGGGGCGCGATCCGCCAGCGCGAGCCACGGCGCTATGAGATCACGCATGTGCCGGCGCCTGTGCGCAACCGCGACCGGCTGATCGGCTTCGGCGAACCGGTGCTGCCGCGCTATGAACGCATCGCCTTCGAGAAGGGGCTGGTGGCGCCGCAAGGGCAGCCGCTGGCGGCGTTCGTTTGTCCGGGCCACCCGTTGCTTAACGCCGTGATCGATATCAGCCTCGAACGCTATCGCGAGCTCTTGCGGCGCGGTGCCGTGCTGGTCGACGAACGCGATCCCGGCACGAGTCCGCGTGTGCTGTTCTTTCTCGAGCACGCCATTCAGGACGCCAGCCTCGCGAAGTCTGGCGAACGGCGAGTCGTCTCAAAGCGGCTCTTGTTCGTGGAGATTGACGGCCAGGGAACCGTGCGACACATCAACTACGCGCCTTACCTTGATTACCGGCCGCTCAACGAGAAGGAGCCGGGGGCGGACGCCATCCTGGCGCGCCCCGAGTCGTCCTGGATCGGTCGCGACTTGGAAAGCAAGGCGCAAGGCTACGCGATCGCCAAGGTGGTTCCGGAGCACTTGGCCGAGGTACGGGACCGGAAACTTGCGCTGCTCGACAAGACAGAGGCGGCGGTGAAGGACCGCCTAACAAAGGAAATCAACTACTGGGACTTTCGGGCCGAGCAGCTCAAGGAGCAAGAACGCGCCGGGAAGGCGAACGCGCGCCTGAATTCGGGTGAGGCTCGCAAACGGGCGGACGAGCTCCAGGCTCGCCTCCAGAAGCGAATGGAGGAGATTAAGCGCGAACGGCAGTTGGCGCCTCTGCCGCCGGTAGTGCTCGGGGGCGTGCTGGTTGCACCAGAAGGATTGATCCGGGTCATGGAGGGAAGGCGAGAGCCCTCGGCTGAAACGGCGATCGACACGCAAGCCGCCGCGGCGCGTGCGCGGGAAATCGTCATGGACATCGAACGCGGCCTCGGCTTCGTGCCCGTGGACCGGGAATTTGAGAAGCTCGGCTACGACATCGAAAGCGCGATCCCCGGTACCGGCAGGCTTCGGTTCATCGAAGTGAAGGGCCGCGTCGCGGGCGCGGACACGGTCACCGTGACAAAGAACGAAATCCTTTACTCACTCAACAAGCCGGATGACTTCATCCTCGCGCTCGTCGTCTTTGACGGTGGGAGCCACAAGGTCCATTACATCAGGAAGCCCTTTTTGCGTGAACCGGATTTCGGCGTCACAAGCGTGAATTACTCGCTGGCCGAGATGATCGCCCAGGGGAGTCCGCCCTCATGAACGCGGTACCGGTGCGTACGCGGGGCGGCTGGACCTCGCTGCCTTTCGACCTTGTGCGGGCGTTCAGGGGGAACAGCCGTTTGCCCGTGTATGAAATCGACAAGGCGAAGGTGCAGAGAAAGAACGGTCGAGTACGCCCATTGGGAACGGCAAACGACGAGATCTCCTTTGGCGCCTGGCGCCTCGCGCACGCCCTGAAGAAAGCCGAGTGTGCTCGCGAACCAAGCGCGGCACTGTTGGCGGTCGGCGCCGCAGGTTTCCTGCTTGAGCATATTCACCTGTTCGACTGGCGCGGTGAGGAATTGCGGTTGGCCGCGGGCATGTCGGACTACTACGCGGATTTTTCGCGCACCGGCCTCGCTGGCCGGGTCGCGCAGGGCGTCGCGCTCCTTCTTCTTGAGGCGCAAGGCTATGCATACACGGCGCGCCTTTCGGCGGAAATCAAGCGGCATAACGGATCGAAGATCGCGCAGGGTGTGCTGCAATCAAAGGCGAAGAAAAGCCGATCTACCCCGTCCAGAGCGCCAGATTTTCTGCTGGAAAACGGCAGGGGCGAACGCGCGCTTGCGGAAGCGAAGGGCGCGTTCGCCACGCCAAATGAGAGGTGCGACATCAAGGGGAGCCTGAAGGATGCGCTCGATCAGCTCGAGGGATGGGATCGCGTTCTGACACCGCAACCGCGCAAGAATTTTGCGATCGGGACGTTCCTCCGGGAAGCCGACGATCTGTTTGAGGAGCCATCGCTCCTGGCATTCGTAGACCCGGAACCCGGGCAGCCCGAGCCTCCGATTGAGATCCAGCCCGATGCGATCCGCCGCGCGAACTATGCATCCTGGCTTGCGCTCATGGGATTCGCCGATGTCGCGGAGCGGCTCCGGACCAGGGCAGGGGAGCCGCAACGTCGAACGGTGCGCTTGCTGCGGCTCGGCGGCCGTTCCTATGTGGTCACGCTGGCATCGATCCGGCCGTGGTCGCCGAGTGGCCGTGTCGACGAAGATTTTTGGGAATTCATCGATGAGTGGCCGTATTGGTTCTTGGAGCCTTTCGCTGGGGTGTGCCTGGAGGTGATTGGCCTCGATCTAGACATCGTCCATGCCCTCGGGGGCACGTCCGGTCAGCCCGCCGCGACGGGCTTGATGTCGCTCGAGCCGCAACAGCGGGAGTTCCCGAGCGAAATCGACGGGGGAAGGTTTTACGGAAGTGTCCTCTCTGACGGCTCTCTTTTTGGGGAGCTGAGAATGTCGCGTCACCATCGCCTGCGGTTCGACTCCGAGGAGATTGAACTATGACGCGGACACGCAAGAAATTGATCGAAGTAGCTTTGCCGCTGGAAGCGATCAACGCGGAAGGTTCGCTTCGGAAAAGGAAGGCGCCCGCAGGGTATCCCACGACGCTCCATAAGTGGTGGGCACAGCGCCCTCTTGCCGCGGCGCGCGCAGTTATCTTTTCGCAGATGGTTGACGATCCGTCGTCATTCCCGGATCTGTTTCGGACCGAGAAAGCGCAGGAGAAGGAGCGCGCACGTCTGTTCCGTATCATCGAAGATCTCGTTAAGTGGGAGAACACAACTAACGAAGCGGTGTTGCAACGAGCGCGCGACGAAATATGGACAAGCTGGCGGCGAGCCTGTGCCGAAAACGTTGATGATCCGAGTGCGAAGGAATTATTCGACCGAAATAGGTTACCGTATTTCCACGATCCTTTTGCGGGTAGTGGCGCGATCCCGCTTGAGGCGCAGCGCCTCGGGCTCGAGGCTTGTGCGAGCGATCTCAATCCGGTGGCGGTGTTGATCAACAAGGCGATGATCGAGATCCCGCCAAAATTCGCGGGTTCATCACCTGTTAACCCGACGGCAAGGGCAGAACTTGCTGCGGGCGGCAAATGGAACAGTAAAGGAGCGCAGGGCCTCGCGGATGACATACGGTACTACGGCCAGTGGATGCTCCATGAGGCTGAAGGACGCGTAGGTCAGCTATACCCCAAGATTGAGATCACATCCGATATGGCGGGCGATCGACCGGACTTGACACCCTATGTGGGCAAGTCGCTCAGCATAATCGCCTGGCTGTGGGCCCGTACGGTTAGGAGCCCAAACCCGGCCTTCGCTAACGTGGAGGTGCCGCTGGTTTCCACCTTTATGCTGTCGACAAAGGCAGGCAGGGAGGCCTATGTCGAGCCGGTGATTGAGGCTGGCTCCTATCGCTTCATGGTGAAGGCAGGCAAGCCGAGGAATGCTGAGGCGGCGACGGACGGGACGAAGCTGGCGCGCGGCGCGAACTTCCGTTGCCTTATGTCAGGGTCGCCGATCGTCGGCGACTACGTTAAGGCCGAGGGAAAAGCGGGCAGGCTAGGTGCACGACTGATGGCCATCGTGGCCGAAGGCACGCGGGGACGTGTCTATCTCTCGCCGATATCGGCACAAGAGGATCTTGCCCGGAGTGCAAGGCCAAAATGGAAGCCAGACCAGTCGTTGCCGGACGATCCGCGCAATTTCTGGACAGTGCAGTACGGGCTAACGACTTACGCCGACCTTTTCACGGACCGGCAACTCGTGGCGCTGACCACGTTCTCCGACTTGGTCTGCGAGGCGCGCGAGCGGGTTCGCACCGACGCTGTTGCTGCCGGCCTCCGTGATGATGGCAAGCCCCTGCGCGATGGCAGCCTCGGCGCGACGGCGTATGCAGAAGCGGTTGAGGTTTATTTGGCCCTCGCGGTTGACAGGGCGATTGATTATAACTCGACCGTCGCCACTTGGCGTCCAAAGGACAGCGCGATGCGTTCGAGTTTGGCGAAGCAGGCGATCCCCATGACTTGGGACTTCGCTGAGGGGTCGCCATTCGGGGAATCGAGCGCAGGCTTCGCCGGATGTGTCGATGTCGTCGCGGCGGTGGTGAACGTAGCACTAAACAATGGAAAGGGAGAAGCAAAACAGGCTGACGCGGCCGTGCCCGATGGAGATTTGCGTGCTGTCAGGAGTACCGATCCGCCTTATTACGACAACATCGGGTACGCTGATTTGTCAGATTTTTTTTACGTCTGGCTGCGCCGCTCACTACGCGCTGTTTATCCGGATCTCTTCGCCACGCTGGTCGTTCCCAAGTCTGAAGAGTTGGTTGCCACACCCTATCGGCATGGCGGCAAAGACAACGCTGAAAAGTTCTTCCTCGATGGAATGACGCGAGCAATGCACCGGCTCGCGGAGCGGTCTCACCCGGCCTTTCCTGTGACTATCTACTATGCATTTAAGCAGACGGAAAGCGAAAGCGATGAGGGCGTTGCCAGCACGGGGTGGGAGACGTTCCTCGACGCCGTGATCCGTGCGGGGTTCAGCATAAGCGGTACTTGGCCGATCCGAACGGAGGGCGATAACCGGCAGGTTGGAATAGGCACGAATGCCTTGGCGTCAAGCATTGTGCTTGTCTGTCGGCCCCGTCCTGCCGAAGTTTCTACGGCGACACGTCGGGAATTCGTGGCGGCATTAAAGGCTGAACTACCGTTGGCCATGCGGCATCTCCAAGCCGGCAACATCGCGCCGGTTGATCTTGCCCAAGCTGCCATAGGCCCTGGCATGGCCGTCTATACCCGCTACGCGAAGGTGTTAGACGCCAAGGGCGAGCCTGTATCCGTCCGTGAAGCACTGGCGCTGATTAATGCGACGCTCGACGAAGCAATGGCCGAGCAGGAAGGGGATTTCGATGCCGACAGCCGATGGGCGTTGGCCTGGTTTGAGCAGAACGGCTTTGCCGAGGGCGAGTATGGTGTCGCTGAGACACTGAGCAAGGCAAAAAACACATCAGTCTCCGGACTGGCCGTTTCGGGGATTCTCAAGTCAAGTCGGGGGAAGGTACGGCTCCTCAAGCCCGAGGAACTGCCGGCAGATTGGGACCCTGCGACAGATCCACGGATTCCGTCATGGGAAATTGTTCATCAACTGATCCGAGTGCTTACCACTGGCGGCGAAAGTGCGGCGGCCGCTATGGTCGCCAAACTCGGAGCGCGCGCGGAAACGGCGCGCGAACTTGCCTACCGGCTTTACACGATTTGCGAGCGTAAGAAGCGTGCCGCGGAGGCGCTCGCCTATAACGGTTTAGTCCAGAGCTGGCCCGAAATCGTCCGTCTCGCTCACGGAGGCGGCCCGCCCGCCTCCGCCCAGGCAGGCCTGTTCGAGGCAACGGAGTCCTAATCGATGGCGATCACCAATCAAGAACGAATTGGCAAAGCGATGGATCTCCTGCGGTCGGGGCTCGCGCCGTTTGTGGAGCGCGAAGTGCAGTCGGCAGTGAAGGCGGGAAACGTGCGCATGGACGCGGTGCGTCGCTTCGCCGACGACCCAATGCTGGGCAGCAAGCCGATCGGCAAGTGGGACGTCGCCGGGCTCCTGAAGTTGATGTGGGAAACCTGGAACGACGCGTTTAAGCAGACGCTGGGGTTCGCCGAGCGGAGCCTCGTAAGCGAGCTGCGGGAGGTGCGCAACAAGTGGGCTCATCAAAACCCGTTCTCGAGCGACGACGCGGACCGGGCGCTCGACTCGATGGAAAGATTGCTCGCAGCGGTCTCGGCACCGCAAGCCGACGAAGTCAGGAAAATGAAGATGGAGCTGCGCCGGCTTACTTTCGATGAGCAGGTGCGCGGCGAAAAACGCAAGGCTGGGGGCTCGCTGATCGAGCCGGCGGCGGCCGGAAACCTGAAGGCATGGCGCGAGGTGGTGACGCCGCACGCCGATGTTGCCAGTGGCCGGTATCAGCAGGCCGAGTTCGCTGCCGATCTCTGGCAGGTGCATTTGGGGGAAGGCAGCGACGAATACCGCAAGCCTGTCGAGTTCTTTCGTCGCACGTTTTTGACCGAGAGCCTTAAGCGCCTTCTGGTCGGCGGCGCGCAGCGCCTGTCCGGCCAGGGTGGTGATCCGGTCGTGCAGCTCCAAACCAATTTTGGGGGCGGCAAGACCCACTCGATGCTGGCGCTCTACCATCTATTCGGCGGCACCGCGCCCGGCGAGCTTGCCGGGATCGATGCCGTGCTGGCCGAGGCGAGACTTAGGAGCCTCCCGAAGGCCAAGCGCGTGGTTTTGGTCGGCAACAAGATCTCGCCGGGCAACCCGGTCACGAAGCCCGACGGCACGGTGGTGCGCACGCTGTGGGGAGAGTTGGCCTACCAGCTCGGCGGCAAGAAGGGTTTTGCGCGCATCGCCAAGGATGACGAAAAGGCGACCAGTCCCGGCGACGTGCTCCGGGAGCTCTTCGTCGAATATGGCCCCTGCCTCGTGCTCGTCGATGAATGGGTCGCGTACGCGCGCCAGCTCCATGACCAGAGCGAGCTTCCGGCTGGCAGCTTCGAAACGCAATTCTCGTTCGCGCAAGCGCTGACCGAGTCGGCGAAGCTGGCGAAAAACTGTCTTCTGGTCGTTTCGCTGCCGGCATCCGATACCATGGGTTCGCCGCACACGCAATCTGACGACGTCGAGGTCGGCGGCATACGGGGCCGTGAAGCACTCGATCGCCTGCGCAACGTCATCGGACGCGTTGACTCATCGTGGCGCCCCGCGACCGCGGAGGAGGGGTTTGAGATCGTGCGCCGCCGCCTCTTCGAGCCGCTGGCGGGCGAGATGTTCAAGCAGCGCGACGTGACGGCGCGTGCCTTCGCTGATCTCTACCAGGCGCAGGCGGCCGAGTTCCCTCCCGAGTGCCGGGGCGTGGACTATGAAAGGCGCATCCAGGCCGCCTATCCGATCCACCCCGAGATCTTCGACCGCCTCTATAGCGATTGGTCGACGCTGGTGAAGTTCCAGCGCACGCGTGGCGTGCTGCGCTTGATGGCCGCAGTGATCCACAGCCTTTGGGAGAAGGGGGATCGGAGCGCGCTGATCCTGCCCTCCACCATTCCGATCGACGACCCGCGCGTGCAGTTCGAGCTGACGCGCTATCTTTCGGACAACTGGGTCCCAATCATCGAAAAGGACGTGGACGGGCCGAATTCGCTTCCCCTCAGGATCGACGCGGACGTGCCGAACCTCGGCAAACTGTCCGCAACGCGGCGCGTGGCGCGCACGATTTATCTGGGTTCGGCGCCGACTGCGGCGGCGGCCCACCGGGGGCTCGAGGACCGGCGCGTGAAGCTCGGCTGTGTGATGCCAGGCGAGACACCGGCCGTCTTTGGCGACGCGCTGCGGCGCCTTGCGGCGGCGGCGACCTATCTCTACCAGGACGGTCCGCGCGCCTGGTACGCGACGCAGCCGACGGTGACGAAACTCGCGGAGGACCGGGCGGAGCAGCTCAAGCGCGATCCGGATAAGGGCATTGCAGAATTGGAAGCGAGGGTGCGTACCGATATCAGAAAGAGCGGCGATTTCTCGCGGATTCACGCGCTGCCGCGTTCGGGCGCAGACGTGCCGGACGATTACGACGCCCGTCTCGTGATCCTTCCGGCGGAGTATCCCTATACGAAGGAGAGCGGCAACGCCGCCGAAACGGCGGCGAAGGGAATCCTGGAATCGCGCGGTAACGCGCCGCGCCTCTACCGCAACACCCTCGTCTTCCTCGCTGCCGACAAAGCGAGGCTGCAGGATCTCGACGAAGCCTTGCGGAAATATCTGGCGTGGTCGTCGATCGTTGCCGAGAGGGAAGCGCTGAACCTCGACCCGCATCAGTCACGGCAGGCAGAAACGCAGAAGCAAGCCGCCGACGGTGCCGTGACGGCGCGGCTGCCGGAGACCTATCAGTGGCTGCTGGTACCCGAGCAGTCGAAGCCCCAGGACCCGGTCGTCTGGCAGGCATTCAGGACCAACGGCGGCGATGCGCTTGCGGTCCGGGCGAGCAAGAAGCTGCGCGGCGACGATCTGCTGGTCGGGAGCCTTGCCTCGACGATTCTGCGCAAGCACATGGATGATGTCCCGCTGTGGCGGGGCGAGCATGTCGCCGTGAAACAGCTCGTTGATGATTTCGCGCGTTATGTCTATCTGCCGCGACTTACGGGGCCTGAGGTTCTGGTGCACGCCATACAGGATGGGATTGCGCTCCTGACCTGGCGCGCCGACACGTTCGGTTACGCCGAGAGCTATGACGAGGGGGCTTCGCGGTATCGCGGCCTCCGCGGCGGACAGCGCGTCAACGTTGCCGCAGATAGTACCGGGCTGCTCGTCAAACCTGAGCTGGCCAGCAAGCAGATTGACGCCGAGACGCAACCGCCGACGGCGCCAACCGCCGCCCCAGGCCTCCCTGATGGAAAGCCGGATTCACGTATGGGCGCAGGAGAAACACCGCCAGTCGTGCCGCCCGTGCGGCAGGTTCGGCGCTTTCACGGCACGGTGCAGGTCGACTCGAGTCGCGTGGGGCGAGATGCCGGCCGTATCGCCGACGAGGTAATCGCCCATCTCGCCGGTCAGGTCGGGGCTGAGGTTACCGTCACCATGGAAATCGAAGCGAAGCTGCCCAATGGGGCCACGGATCAGCTCGTGCGCACGATTACCGAAAACAGCCGAACGCTGAAGTTCGACAGCCAGGGGTTCGAGACGGAATAGGCCCGCGAGTACCGTTGGCTGTGTTTCGGGGTGGTGTGCGTGCGTCATTTACGGGTTCTCGGTGCGATCCAAGCCTTCAGGGTTCACCCCTCACGCACCGCTGATAGAAGTCTCGCAACGCGCCGACGGTGTAGAAGTAACGGCCACCGATTTTTAGAAAACTCGGCCCGCGGGCGGGAAGCGATTTGCGCCACCTGCGGAGGGTGCGGATATTGCGGGGTTGGCGACCACTGCCAGCGAGATAGGGAGAGGCAGCAGCCGCCTTCTCGGAGACAATCTGCGTCCTCGGCCTCTGCTCCCAGTCCGAGAGATCTGGAAAGCTCGATGCTGACGAGGTGCCGTGATTTGAGTCGGGCCAGGAGTTGCGCGGAATTGCTACACTTGCTTCGCTCTGCATCGACGACTCCGTAGGTGCCCAAATGTCCTGAGCTGTCCCTAACAGGATAAGATGCGCAGATTCCTCTGGTACCCAGACCGGCGAGCAGCAGCGAGCGTAGTCGTACGTAGACGAAGGTCCCGACGGCGCAACAGCAAACCTGATCTCCGATCCGCGATCCCCGTACGAGCGAGGGGCGGGGCCGAACCTTTTCTCGGCGCGATGTAGTCGCCCATCAGTCTGGAAGTCCATGAAAAATAAGCAAGATATATGGCATAGCCGGTGTCTTCTCGTAGCTGTCGCCGACCATTACTGGAGGCGCTAGGGTCGGATGTTCCTTAATGATCACGAGACCGAGGTCGATCTCCTCTACTACGAGGCGATCGCGCGCACGGTAGTCAAGCTGATTCGCGAGACGCCTGACTCTCCCGTCACGGTCGGCGTGCATGGTGATTGGGGCGCAGGCAAGTCGAGCGTCCTGAAGATGACTTCGGCTGCCTTTGCGCCCGACAAGGACGTGCTGTGCCTGTGGTTCAACGGCTGGACGTTCGAGGGATTCGAGGACGCCAAGACGGTTGTGATGGAGACCATCGTTGCCGAGCTGCGCCGCGCGCGCCCGACCTCAACGAAGGTGGCCCAGGCCGCGCTCAAGGTTCTCAAGCGGATCGATTGGTTGAAGGTCGCCAAGAAGGCCGGGGGCTTCGCGTTCACCGCTGCCACCGGCATCCCCACCTTTGACCAACTGAAAGGGCTTTGGGACGTCGCAACGTCGATCATCGCGAAGCCGCAAGATCATATTTCCCTTCAGGACCTGAACGAGATCGCGCGCCAGGCCGGTGAGTGCATCAAAGGGACCAAGGATGAGTCGGATCACCTCCCGGAGCAGGTTCACGCGTTCCGGAAGGAATTTGACGAGTTGCTTGCAGCCGCTGAAATCAAGCAGCTCGTCGTCATCGTCGACGATCTCGACCGCTGCCTGCCCGAGACGGCGATCGCGACGCTAGAGGCTATTCGGTTGTTCCTGTTTGTTCCGCGCACGGCCTTCGTGATCGGTGCCGACGAAGCGATGATCGAGTACGCCGTGCGCGAGCACTTCCCCGATTTGCCTCCGAGTTCCACGACGGTTTCCTATGCCCGGAATTACCTGGAGAAGCTGATCCAAGTCCCCTTCCGCATCCCCGCGCTCGGGTTCGCCGAGACCCGAAACTACGTCACCTTGCTGCTCGCCGAACACGCTCTGGGCTCCACCGACGAACGGTTTTCAAAGCTGCTAGGGGCAGCACGCGAGGACCTCCGTCGTCCTTGGCAGAGCAAGGGCTTTGATAGGGCGGGCATCGAGAAGACCATCGGTGGGGCGCTTCCGACAGCAATCGAGCAGGCCCTCGTCATCAGCGCCCAGATCACCCGCATTCTGACCGAGGGCACTCGTGGCAATCCGCGCCAGATCAAGCGCTTTCTCAACTCGCTGATGCTGCGCCACGCGATAGCGGAGGAGCGCGGATTCGCCGCTGAGATTCAGTGGCCAGTTCTTGCCAAGCTCATGCTTGCCGAGCGCTTCTCCACCGAGTTTTACGAACAGATCTCCCGCGCTGCGATCGCGGCGCCGGACGGCAAACCCGAAGCGCTCGCCCGCTTCGAAGAGTATGCGAAGGCCGTGCAGGCTTCGCAAGGCTCGACGGCGACGGCGACGGCGATGTCACTCCCCGCGCAAGCTGACGAATGGGCGAAGAGCGACTGGGCCCGAGCATGGGCCACGATCGAGCCCTCCTTTAAGGCCGTTGATTTGCGCCCGTATGTCTTCGTCACGCGCGACAAGCGCAGCTTCCTCGGCGGTATGGCCGCTGCTGCTCATCTCGAGGGTCTGATCGAGAAGTTGATGGGCACCGCGCTCGGCATCAGCGGAGCATTGCCCGAAGTGCGCCGGCTTACCGGCGCTGAGCCTGAGCAAGTGTTCGATGCCCTACGCAGCCGCATCGGACAGGCCGGCAACTACACCTCGAAGCCGGAGGGCGTTGAGGGCTTGGTCGCTCTCGTCAAAGAACATCCGGCTCTGCAACGCCGGCTATTGGGGTTCATTCGTGATCTGCCAGTCGAGAAAATTGGCGCCTGGGCTCCGACGGCATGGGGCACCTGCCTCAAGGACCCCACCGTGACCGCGGAATTCTCGGAGACCTTGCGCTCCTGGTCCGAGCAGACGAGCAATACCATATTGCAGAAAGCCGCCCAGCTCGCATCCGCGGTCAAACCGCGAGGACAGACGTAGTGGGAACGTCTAAGGGGTACGGCGGACCGAGTTCAGGTCTGGTTCCCTCCTGGATTGACGATCCTACCCCCGGCGGTGCCCCCGCGTACGCGCCTCCGCCGTCCCCGACTGCCGTGCCGCCATCCGCTCCTGGCGCACCCACCCCGGCAGCGCCAATTCCTCCGACAATGCCCAGCGTTCCTGCAAGCCCCACGCCCACGGCGCCACCGGGCTCTCCACTACCGGTTGCGCCGGTAATTCTCGAGGGAGTCGGCTCTGGAAATCTGACAACACCACGCGCCAACTTCAGCCGCTTCGCGCGCACCGGCAGCCGGTCCGCGATGGGGCGCGCGCTCTCCGGATACGTACGCCACGGGACCAATGGTCCCCGGCGCGCGGCCCAGCGAATGGGCGCGGCGCGAGCAAGCGGTGGCCGCTTGCTCGGTGTCATTCGAGACGTCCAGACGGTAGGACCCATAGAAGCACTGCGCCGGCTCAATTTGGCGGGCCTCGCGGCGCAGCCGGCGTCGGATGTCATGTTGACGCTATTGGAATTCGTGTGTCCACCTGGCGCAGCAATCGATGAAGCCATAACGCGCCAAGCCATGTTGGACGCTATCCAGGAGCTAGCGGAAACCGGCGCAGGCAGTTTCGAGACCCTGACACCAGATCAGTTCGAGGCCTTCTTTCTCGACTTCGTCGCCGCCTCGATTGAGCGACGTGTTATCAATGATATCGGCAGTCGTAGTATTACGCTCCCCGAGGATGTTGCCGCGGTCAGACGCGCTCAAGACCAACTACATGACTTCATATCTGGCCTCACGCGCAATCAGCTCGCGGGCCGCACCAGTGGACTTGTCGGTCTAACCGACCGTGACCTCGAGGGAATCGTCGATCAGATATACGAGGCCGGATTTCAGATCATCGCGATTGCTGCGGAGGCAGAGATGTGAGTTACCGCAGCTTGGTCTGTCGAATGGGACCGCAGGATACTGGGAGCATCGCGGGAATTGCCGCCGGGAGTCATGTCACCGAGATCTCTCTCGTTACCGGGCATCATCGCCTCGGTTTTGGCCTGGGTCATGCGCTGGAGCAGCTAGGCGAGCTGGGACTGCGCGCATCCGAAACCGCTGTCGATCTCGCGGTTCTTGCGGCAATGGTCACGGCTGCAGACACTCGAATTTCACGTTCCAACGAAGCGCTCGATCGATGGTCACGTGAAATCGATTTGCATGTACCCGTGGCGGATGCGCCTCGCTGGGCAACACAGGCGAACTTGCTCGCCGGGATGCTCCATTTCCTGACCGGCGACCGCTGGAACATTTACTTTCGCTCCAGGCCATCATCACTAGGTACACTGGCTCCAACACCCGTGGCTGCGCCGCCGGCGGAGAGTCCCGACTGCGTTTGTCTGCTGTCCGGCGGGTTGGATAGCTTCATCGGCGCAATCGACCTGCTGAAGGCGAAGCGGCGACCGCTCTTTGTAAGCCACTACTGGGATGGGATCACGAGCAAGCACGAATCCCATTGCATTGGCGCACTACGTGGGCACTGGGCTACGAGACCGATACCGCATATTAGAGCGCGGGTCGGATTCCCGAGCGGACTGGTGCCTGGGGCCGGAGATGAGGACACGCTGCGCGGCCGATCATTTCTATTTTTCGCGCTCGCTACGATGGCCGCCAGTGCGCTCGGCGATGGTGTGACGGTCTACTTGCCAGAGAATGGGTTGATCTCGCTGAATGTTCCCCTCGACGCCCTTCGGCTCGGCGCTCTGAGCACGCGAACAACGCATCCCTTTTATGTGGCCCGCTTCAACGAATTGCTGCATGCGCTCGGCGCCGGTGCACAGCTAGAGAACCCTTATAGGCATAAGACAAAAGGGGAGATGGTGCGCGACTGCGCTGACCTTAATTTCCTGAGGCTACACGCAAAAGACACCATGTCATGCTCCTCCCCAACAAAGGCACGCTGGTCGGGACACGAGCCCATGCATTGCGGTCACTGCGTTCCGTGCCTCATCCGCAGAGCAGCGCTCTTAGCCGGCCTCGGAAGCGACGACACCAAGTATTCCATCCCGAGTCTTACGGCTCAGATTCTGAATTCCGCCAAAGCTGAGGGCTCGCATGTCAGATCATTTCAGGTGGCGCTCGAAAGGCTACAGGCGGCACCTAAACGAGCGCGCTTCGCGATTCACCAATCCGGCCCACTCACCGATCACCGCCAGGACTGGCCGGCCTACGAGGCCGTCTACCTCAAGGGAATGCGCGAAGTGGCCGCATTGCTGGCAGGCGTTCGAGCACAACCACTGTGAGCGCCCTGTCGAAAGCCTTCTCGCCCAAATGGGTCGATTTCCACTGTCACCTGGACCTCTATCCCAATCACGAAGAACTGATCGAGCAGTGTGATCGCGACGAAGTCGCGACGCTGACGGTGACCACTACCCCAAAGGCGTGGCTTCGAAATAACGCGCTAGCGTCCAAGTCTCGGTACGTGCGCGTCGCGTTGGGTTTGCATCCGCAGCTGGTCGCTGAACGTGCTGCTGAGTTGCCTTTGTGGAAGGAGCTGATGGCTGACGCGCGGTACATCGGTGAAATCGGACTTGATGCTGGGCCACGATACTGCCACTCTTTTGAATTGCAAAAGCGGGTGTTCACTGAGATTCTGCGGGAGTGCGCGCGCGTGGGTGGCAAGATCTTGACGGTTCACAGCGTACGATCTGCCGGCACTGTGCTGGACTTGGTCTCGCAGCACTTGTCGCCGAATAGGGGCCGCGTCGTCTTACATTGGTTTACGGGCAGTCAATCCGATGCCCGCCGGGCGGTTGATCTCGGATGCTACTTCTCGATCAACGCTGAGATGCTCCGCAACGATCGACACCGCGCGATGATCTCCAAACTTCCGCTGAGTCAGCTTCTGACGGAAACTGATGGCCCTTTCACCAAGTTCGGCGATCGCACCGCGACGCCGAGCGACGTCGCCGCAACGGTCAAAACTCTGGCGGAGTTGATTAGAATTCCGGCCACTGACGCTGCCGCGTCAATCCGGGCGAACCTTGCACGAGTTGCCACGGTCGACCGGATCGAGCCAGCATCGTAAGGACCACAGTTAGTACGCGGGTCAATCGCCGACTACTATGAGCCTTGTGAAAATATGCGAAAAGTCGACCCGGTAGATGTCAAGGCGGGTTTCACGTCATTTGCCACTGAGCGAATGGCACATTTTTCCCGGCTCGAGGCTCTTCTAAGGCGCACTCCGCACGAGAAGAGAGATCTCAGCGTCTTGTCGGAGACGACATTGCATTCCGTATACGTTGCATTTGAGGTTTTTCTATCGGACTTGATGCTCGCCTACATCAACAGAGATTTCTCTGTTTATCAGGCAAATTTGAAGTCGCGTATAGAATCATCAATTAATGCGAAATTCGGCTCCGGGGCTGCTGCCAGAACGACCTTCGGAGTATCTAAGCATATTAATATCCAAGACTTGGAAAACCTAATAGATCCGACTGGGTGGAATATGACATTCAAGGATGTCGACGAACTTAAGACCAAGTTTGCCGATTGGGTTTCTCCCGCTCATGGCGCTGGCGTCTCTGCCCTTGGCCCCTCGGATACAAGATTAATAGACACAGTTCGTGCAATTCGCAATTTCGTCGCCCACGGCAGCCCGGGGTCGAAGCGGATCATGAACGACAAGCTATCAACTGTAGCGGTCGGCCCAGCATGCCCAAACGATCCGTTGTGTCGTGGACAGCATGAAATCGACGACGTTGGCGCATATCTGAAAGCATACTCTTTCGGTCAACGCCGGCTGTATACGTTCATTATGCGTCTACAGGCAATTGCAGGTGGGCTCTGAGTTCACGATACTGAGGGGGCGCTCTAAGGCTACGGCATGCTCCGTCAGCTGATGTTCCCAGAGGCGGACGTGGATGTGCGGCGTCAGCTTATTGGACATTGGTGCCGGACGGTAGCACAGAGGAGCGCAATTGATCCTCGATGGTGATAAATCTCAGAAACCTTGGGTCATCGTCTCCGCAAAATGGGCGTGCGAATAAGAGCTCGGTTATCACGTGGGTGTGGCGATCGGGATGCAGCTGGAAGAGCCTGGTAAAAATCAGCGCACCGAAAACTGATGGAGTGCGTGCAACCGCACGGGCAACGGAGTGCCAGCGGGCATGAAACTCCCTGGCGCTGAAATCCTGCGCCCAGGCGTGTCCTGCTTCCAAGTCGCCCCGAAAGTACGCCGACTGTTCAGAAGCAGCAACGAAGGAATAGTCAACTGCAATAATCCCGTCGGTCGCCGCCTTTTCGATCTGATCTCGCGCTCCTTTGATTTGTCGCACCAAACCTCTGGGTGACTTGACCCGCTTCGCGGCTACCACGAAGGGCCAACCAGAAACACTGCTGCGGATATCTGGTTCGCAAAATGAGGGAGCCATCTCCGCCATCTGAAGGCGCGCTGCTACATACAACTCAAATTGCCAATCCCGTCCTGGACTATGGGTGCGCACATCAGTGGGCACCGCCGCATCCTGGAAGAAAGCGCGTTCGATCATGGGCCACATATAGTCGTCTCTCCAGAAGCAGCTCACGATCCATGTCATCTGGAACAGCTCGCCCGTTGCGTACAGCTGTTCCACGGTCGGAGAAGCCGACGGCACGCGGTCCCTGCGTTTACGCAACACGTTGCGATACGTCGAATACCTACAGCCAGCAGGCGGCCTGATATTCCGAATTCGCAGTGCTTCTTCCAGTTGATCGAGCATAGTGCCAGAGCCGACGCCCAGCGGTATGCCGGGAACAATCTCAACTAACGGCGGATCGATCATCATGGTTTCTCGTTGTGTCTTGTTTGTGCCAGAGACCCGGACTCGTTCGTCTATGCGGGTAGCTTCAATCCCGAGATCACTGCACTTGCATCATGCTCATTGCAACGCTGAGGGTTGCGGAAACCACAACACTTCGATTCGTTTTCGAGCACACTCGGTTAGCCTGCTGTAGCAAAGGCGCATCATTGCTCAAAAACGCGTCGCAGTACGCCAAAGCGGGAATGACGTGCATTAGGTCAAACGCATCTTGAGGTTTCGCCTTCCTCCCGCCGGCCATTGCCCGAATTTCCGCCATCGTATCTTCGGTAAAGATCGCCGGACAATGGCGGAACACTTCATCTGGAGATCGTGACAGCTCGTCGGCAAGCTCACGGCGCCGATCAAGTGAGATCCATCTGCCATCCGGATCGCGCTCAGGTAACAGTGTTAGGAACCAGTCCCGGGCCACTTGTATCTGTTTCTGTTGATTGGATAGTCGCCCATCATTGTACGCGTCGATCCCGGTCTGCTGAGCCCTCTGTGCAACTCCAACTGATCCATGAATTGCCGCGCGCGACGAGGCGGTCTTTGCTAAATGACGCAGGTAGATTCGCAAATCGAACCCCACAAGAACTTCGGGCGTCCGACTGAGCGCAAGTTGCGTGAATTCCGTGGAGAACATCCACAGTGGGTTCACTGGTGCACCCGCCATGTTCCACTTTAAATACGAATACGCTTTCATTTCCGCGCGTTCCAGGACGTCGTGCCCGTCAATGAAAAGCGGGTGGAGACTTTCAAAGAAATCGGCGTAGCACCCTGCCTCGCAAAGCGGATCGACCTCATGAGCGCAATCCCTCGCGGCTTCGACCAAATTCCAATCGCTGACCACGAATCGAACCTCGTGTCCCAAGGCCAGGCATTTCTGCAACGCTAACCGCTCGATACTTTCGTCCACCTTTGGCGGAAAGCCGCGCACAAAATACCGTGCGATGTTGTGGTCAAGATATACGGTCTTCATAGTGCCGATTATATTGCGGCTCGACGTATCACCGTCGGGCTCGCGGGCGTTCCGCGCGCCATCTATCAGGTCGCAGCCATTCGGCTTTGATCCCTGCCGCCTCGGGCAGCATAAGCTGCCTGCGCGCTCCGCTTGCCCAGTACCGCATTGCTCCGGTCCGCATACTGGCTAGGGGGCGCCGCCCCCTCACGTCGGTCAAGGGCAAGGCTGATGCCGGAAAGGCCGGTGTCCCCGAGCTTCCGCGCGCAAAGCCGCTTGTGCAGCCCGGGTGATTCCCCTCCGGCCTTCCCGCCCCTGACCTTTGCACCCCCGGTCTCGCCGACGGGCATCGGGCCATGTGCGCAACACATGACCCCAGCCCTTGAAGGAGACCGGAATATGAGTCAGCTGAACACGCTCCCCACTGTCCGCCGCGACCTCTACCAGCACGTCACAAATCGCATCCTTGAGGACCTGGAGCACGGAGTGCGTCCGTGGCTCAAGCCGTGGAGTGCGTCCAGCGTTGGGGGTTCGATCCTGCCCCGCAGGCATAACGGCATTCAGTATCAGGGCATAAACGTCTTGCTGCTGTGGAGCGAGGCAATGGCCCGCGGATACACCGCGACGGCCTGGATGACTTACCGCCAGGCGCTCGAGCTCGGGGCGCACGTTCGCAAAGGGGAGACCGGCACACTTGTGGTGTTTGCCGATCGCATCACGCGCACGGAGGACGGCGATAACGGCGAGAGCGTCGAGCGGTCAATCCCGTACCTCAAGAGTTACATCGTCTTCAATGTCGAACAGATCGACGGCCTGCCGCCGCAGTATGTACCCCAGGCACCTGCACCCGCTTCCGTTGAGATTCGCCACGCCCAGGCGGAGAGCTTCATTGCGGCCACTCGTGCAACCCTCCGCTTCGGCGGGGATCGCGCCTATTACGCTCCGGCCTTCGATGTTATCCAGTTGCCGCCGCTACCCGCGTTCCGTGATATGGAGAGCTACTACGGCACGGCATTGCACGAGCTGACACACTGGACCGGCCACCCATCCCGGTGCGCACGGGAACTCAACGGCCATCGCTTCGGTTCCGAAGCCTACGCCTTCGAGGAACTGATCGCGGAGCTGGGTTCCGCCTTCCTGTGTGCCGAACTCGGCATCACGCCCGAAGTCCGCGACGATCACGTCGCATATCTGGCGGGCTGGCTGACCGTGCTGAAGCAGGACAAGCGCGCGATCTTCGCCGCCGCCTCCCAGGCACAGCGGGCCGCCGATTACCTGCACGGACTGCAACCTGCCGTCGGAGCCGAGTCCGCATAGCGGATTGCCGGACGCTGGAATGCGCTGTGCCTCGCTGCACTGAGTTGCCTTGCGCACGTGCCGTCCTCACGCTGTTTGCACCCCGTCGAATCTACGAAGGAGCCGTCACCGACAGGGCCGTCCGCTGACATGAGCAACCTATCCGCACTGTTCTCGCGCCGACCCCTATGCCCCGAGTCGCTTTCGCTTGTGGTCGGACGGCTGACCTTTTCTCGTATCAGGCTCGTACCGGTGAATTGTCCCTGTGCGTTTGCCGAGTTCGCCATCGCTCCTTCCGGCGCCGTTCGACGCCTGCGGCCTTGGAGTCCGGTGAATCCTGGCGGAGGCACGGCTGCGCCTCGGGCTCTGTCATCGCAACCGTCCGGCCCAAACAATTTCCCCGGCGCTGCGCGCCTTCCTCGCCGACAAATTCTTTGGGCCTACCGGTCCTCCACGATGTTGCGGCCGCTGCGCGGTGCGACCCGCCCGACCTCCGCCGATCGGATCACCGACAAGGCCGCGATAGGCGCGACCTTAAAACCCGAAAGGAGCAACCATCATGGCTAACATCGGCACATTCACCGCACAGAACGGCGGTTTCACCGGCACGCTCAAGACCCTGACACTCAACGCCAAGGTCAAGCTCGTACCGAACGACAAGACAAGCGAAAACTCCCCCGACTATCGCCTGCAGGTAGTCGGCGGCGCCGAGATCGGTGCGGCGTGGAAGAAGACCAGCCAGGCGGACCGGCCCTATCTGTCGGTGACCCTGGACGATCCTTCGTTCGCGGCGGCGATCTACGCTCGCCTTCTGGAAGGTGAGGACGGCACGCATGCGCTGATCTGGACGCGCAACAAGGGCGAGTAACATCGCCTCGCGGCGCCCCGCATACGAGGTGCGGGGCGCCGCGGTTTCTGACGACGGCCCCGAGGCCGCCGGCCGGCGCCGAGCGCTATCGGGTGCTGCGTTCGCGCAGCACCCGCCTAAAGAGATCCGCCGGATCTGCGCCGACCGCTTCCGCGATCGCGACGAATTCGGGCATATTGACTTGCCGCTGGTTGCTCTCGATCATCCCGACGACCGAATGAGGTCGCTTGAGCCGGGCCGCCAGGTCGCGTTGCGTGAGCCCGGCTTCCTTGCGGGCGGCGGCGATGACCGCCGCAACCGCCCGAGCCGTCGTGCTTCGCAATGCCTTCAAGGTGCGCTCCGATTACCTGAGCGCACACAGATAAGGCATTACCGCTCTGCTTTGATTTTCTGAGCGGAACCCCTATGATCCTCTCCGCGATCGATGAAGGCATCTCGCCCTCCGGCGGAATATCACGCCGATCGCGAAGGTTTCTATGATTACCCTGACCGTTATTCTTTTGCTCGTGTTCGTCCCGGCAGTCAGAAGGAATGTCGCCCGGATGCTGTGGGGAATTTTTGCCGCCACAGGAATAGTCTTCTTGGCCGATCGAGACCCGCACGCTCGCCGCAGAGGACGTTGACGGTGTTGGGCATCGCCCCCGCTGCCGCGGGAGAGCGATCGTCCATTGTGCCGTCACGTACCAGCGCGGACGCCGAAGCGAGCCAGGTTCAGCCGTTCCGTTCGGACGACTGCAACCATCTCGCCGGCAGCTTGGCTTCGGTCGCGGCCATCAGGTCGGCCGAGCTGCGGTCCAGGGCGCGGGCGATCTTGAGAATGACGATGAGCGTAGGCATGTGCTCGCCGCGCTCTATTTTCCCCATGTGGGAGCGCTCGATGCCGGCCAAATGGGCCAGCGTCTCCTGCGCGACACCCTGCTCAGTTCTTGCTGCACGCACTGCGGCGCCGAAAGCGCGCGCCGGCACCGCCTCGAAGGTGGT
>Ga0335074_10002270_pt1 | contig 26168 bp, 22 predicted proteins | sample Lox_Sample_23_FD_206715 | JGI IMG/M metagenome (GOLD analysis project Ga0335074, IMG submission 206715) | Soil microbial communities from Loxahatchee National Wildlife Refuge, Florida, United States - Lox_Sample_2.3 | ecosystem: Environmental > Terrestrial > Soil > Wetlands | place: USA...
GGTATGGAGGCGCATACGCCAGAACCGTTGTATGCCTACGATCGCGTGAAGCAAGCGCTGATGATGGAAACGGGCCGGCCGATCGCGCTACGCGAGGCGATCATGGCATGCCGGAATGGAGGGACCGTCTCGGTTCCCGGTGTGTATGGCGGACTGTTGGACAAGATTCCATTCGGCTCGGTCATGAACCGGTCGATAACGATCAAGACCGGCCAGACGCACATGCATCGGTATATGCGGCCATTGCTCGAGCGGATTCAAAAGGGCGAGATTGATTCGACGTTTGTCATCACGCACCGGCTGCCGCTGGAAGAAGCGCCGAATGCGTATCAGATCTTCCGGGACAAGCAGGATGAGTGCATCAAAGTGGTGTTGAAGCCGCACGGTGGGGCATCGCTCAACGGAAACGGCCATCGAAATGGCGCCACCGGCAATGGCGCTGCGAACTAAGAAAGCGCGCAAAAGCAACCAGGAAGTGCATTTTCTGTATCGCGGCGCGGCATTCCCGCCCTTTGGGCTTAATGCGTGATGCCGACCTGGCTCAGAAGCCAGGCGTACTCGAAGGCGCGATCATGCAAGCGATCATATCGGCCGGAGGCGCCGCCATGACCGGCCGGATCCATCTTGATCTTAAGAAGGAGCGGATTGCCGTCGGTCTTGAGCGTACGCAGTCGCGCGACGTATTTGGCGGGCTCCCAGTACATCACCTGGCTATCATGCAGACTGGTGGTGACCAGCATCGCCGGATAGGCGCGCTTTTCGAGATTATCGTAAGGGCTGTAGGTCTTCATGTAATCGTAAGCAGCTTGCTCGTTGGGGTTGCCCCACTCGAGATATTCGCCTACGGTCAGCGGCAGCGAGGCATCCAGCATGGTGTTCATGACGTCGACGAAAGGCACGCCGAGATGGACGGCGCGAAATAAATCGGGCCGCTGATTGACAACGGCGCCCATGAGCAGACCGCCGGCGCTGGCGCCTTCAATGACGAGCCGGTCCTTTGAAGTCCAGTTTTCCTGGACGAGATACTGTGCAGAATCGACAAAGTCGTTGAAGGTGTTTTTCTTCTTCATCAACATGCCGTCTTCGCGCCATTGTTCGCCCATCTCGTTGCCGCCTCGGATGTGAGCGATGGCATAGACCATGCCGCGATCGAGCAGACTGAGGCGATTGCTGTCAAAGGTGACGGGCGTAGGGTAGCCGTAGGAGCCGTAGGCGTAAAGGAATAGTGGGGCGTGGCCGTTGCGGTCGAGGCCCTTCTTGTAAACGATCGAGAGTGGAACCTTGATGCCATCGCGGGCAGTGGCCCAGAGGCGCTCGGATACGTACTGCGCCGGATTATAGCCACCTAAGACCTCCTGGCGTTTCAAGAGTGCCGATTTGCCGGTGAGAGTGTCGTAATCGTAAACACTTTGAGGAGTTACGAAGCTTTGATAGTTATAACGATAGGTGGTGGAGTCGTAATCGCGGGTACCGCCGGGAAAAACGGAATAGACGGGCTCAGGGAACTCGATTGAAGTCCAGGCGCCCGTTTGGAAATTGTGAAGACGCAAGCGCGTGAGAGCTTGTGACTTTTCGACGGCGACGGCAAAGGTCTTGAACAAATCGATATCTTCGATCAGAACGTCGTCGCGGTGAGCAATGAAGACAGTCCAATTTTTCGGATTCGGGTCGTTCTCCGGCGCGGTGACGATCTCAAAGTTCTTGCCGCCTTTGTTGGTTCGAATGTAAAACAGACCTTCGCGATGGTCTACGTAATAGCGGTGCTTCTTTTCGCGCGGAAGAAAAACTGAGAAAGCCTCTTGCGGGTGGTCGGACCTGAGGTATCGGAACTCCGTCGTATCTTTGCTTTCGCTCTCGACCAGCAGGTACTTCTTGTCGCGCGTTTTGTCGAGGTCGATGTCATAGAGCTCGTCCTTCTCTTCGAAGAGGGGCTCGGATGCTGTGGAACCAAGAACGTGGCGCCAGAGCCTGTCGGAACGTTTGGTGACAGCGTCTTCGGTGGTGAAGAAAAGAGTTCTGTTGTCGGCGGCCCATTCGACGCTGGTGACGCGCTCGGCGGTGTCGGGAAGTGTCTCGCCGGTGCGGAGATCTTTGACATGCAGGCTGTACTGTCGAAAGCCGACGAAATCGATTGTGTAGGCGAGGAGATTTTGATCGTCGCTGACATGGAAGCCGCTCAGGCCGACAAACTTATGGTCTTTCGCAAACTGGTTGGGGTCGAGCAAAACCTCTTCGGGCGCGTCCATTGAGCCCTTTCGGCGGCACTGAATCGGGTACTGCTTGCCTTCTTCGGTTCGGGAGTAATAAAGATATGCACCCTGGCGGACGGGAACGCTGAGATCGGTCTGCTTGATGCGGCCAAGCATCTCATGGTAGAGAGTGTCTTCAAACGGCTTCAGATCTTTGGTCATCGCCTCCGTATAGGCGTTCTCTGCTTGGAGATATTTGATGACTTCGGGATTGGATCGTTCGCGCAGCCAATAGTAGTCGTCGGTGACGGTAGCGCCGTGGCGCACCTCAGTATGCGGATCGCGAGGGGCAACGGGCGGCGCCGGTGCAGTTTCGGCAAGAAGCGGGAAAGTAGTAAGAAGTCCTGACAAAGCCCATCCTGAGAGGTAGAATGCGAAGGTTCGATTCACGGGAAAATACTATGATCGCACCGATCAGTCCCCGAAGAACAGAGATGGGATGGAGCCGGCAGAGGGACTTGAACCCCCGACCCGCAGTTTACAAAACTGCCGCTCTGCCAACTGAGCTATGCCGGCCTTAGGAAGTTACGTGCGAAATGCTGCCTTTATTATTGAATGGCGGCGCGGCAGACGGCAACTGGAAAGAAAGGAAGGCCCGCCTGACGGGAGATACATCAGGCGGGTATCTGAAACCGGGAAAGCGGCTATTGGGCAGGCGCGTGGTGAGGACCGCGGCCGGCGGGGGCGTCTTGAATCGTGTAGTCGGACGGGACTTGGAACAGAGACGCGGGCGGATCGCCGCGCTGGATGTTGGTCAGCGTGTAAACCGACGAACCAGACCGCGGGTCGCTGTGCTTCGCCATTACCGGAATTTGCAGATCTGGCGAATACCATGTCTCGCTGGTAGAGACGATGGCTTTGGCGTTCCCCATTTCGCCTGCGGGAATGGTATGGACAATGCTCTTCCCCTGGGCGGTAATGCCGTTGATGTTCTGGGTGCCGAGATCCGACTCGACGCGATTGGCAGATTCTGGGCCGCCCTCTCTCGGACCACGTGCCCGGCCTGTTTCGCCTGTTGGAGATTTTAGAGCGCGTCGCGTCGCGGTTTTTGTAGTCGGGTTAAGGACGTAGCTATAGCCGGCGACTGGATCGGAAAGAAAAATGATGTTGACGGGACCATTTTGCGCGAGCGGTCCACCATTGATGGTGTGCTGCACGTAAGTGCGGCCTTGGCTGTCCCGAGCCATATGGCCGGTGATGGTGTGCTGAATGGTGTTGCCATCGGCCAGAGTTTGAGTCGCCTGGTCGGTCGCGTCGGCGGAAAACGGAGCGCCGGTGACGACTTTGCCCTGGTGCATGCCGAAGCCAAACGGCCCGGGGCCACCTGCTCCATGAAAGCCGTGCGGACCGCCGGGCGGCGGGGGCGGCGGTGGACCGCCGGATTGGGCCTGAACCATCGCGCTGAACAGCAGCGCGGCGAAAACTGTCAGCGTTGCTTTTCTCATTTTTGTTCTCCTTGTTTGCAACCCCCGAGGAACTGTTTCTGTCTGCATGATTTTCTATTCAGCATTCAAAACGTGGATACCAAGCGGCCGGCCGTCGATTCCGAGCAAAACGTCCGCCAATACAGAGCGATCCGAAGAGGACATTTCATTCGATATGGGCTCGAATACAATGCCTGCGTCCGCCAAAGATGAGACAGGCACCTGCATCTGGACGACATGCGAGGCGTTCAAGGGCAGATCGGGATTCGAATACGGAAGCGCGACAAAGCTCTCGCCATCCACTTCAAAGGCGCTAGGTTGAACCGCCGCGACCGGGCCGGTTTTGACCGCGCGCTTCCATTGCGGAACGAACATTAAAAGGAAGGCGAGCGCGGCGGCGATAGCGACCGCCCAGGAGAGGCGGCGCAGTACATAGGAAGCGTTTGGTACGGGAGCCGCAAGTTTAGAATCCTCAAGCTGGCGTTCGAGGCGGCTACGTTGTTCGTGTGAAAGTTGCAACTGCGGCGCGGCCACCGCCAACTCGATACTTGCCGACAAGTGGCGAAGGGCTTGGTAGCGGCGCCTGCAGCTTTCGCAGACCGAGAGGTGCGAGTTCACTTCGAGCGCATCACCCGTGGGCAACTCATCATCTAGCGCTCTGATCAGCAAGTCCTCAGCAGGATGAGTTCGGGCGAGTTCATCACGATCCTTCATAGGAGTTCCTTCAATTTTTCGAGGCCGCGTTGGATGTTTTCGCCTACGGTGGAAACGGAGAGATTGAGCACTTCGGCGATTTCACGGTACTTCAATCCTTGCGCGCGCAATACCAGGCAGTCTTTTTGCGCGGTACTCAGGCGATTGATAGCGGTGCGCACCAGACGGCTGCGTTCGTCGGCGAGAAGCTCCTGTTCGATAGAAGCGGCCTGAGAGGGTAGATTGCCGGCGACGGTCAGATCGGGGAGTGCATCGGTCTTGCTGGAGCGAAACGCGGTTTGCGTGTTTCTGCCCAGGTTGTGAGCTACCCGATAAAGCCAGGCGCGCAAGTTGGTTCGGTCACCCGCGGCGAGCAGGTGCTCATGAAGCTTGAGAAAGGCTTCGTGGACGACCTCCTGCGCCGTTTCAGGATCGATCCCCAAAAATTGCAAGTAGCGGCGTAAAGGTACGGATTCGCGATCGTATTGTTCGAGGACGAGGCGGCGAACCGACGTGTCTTCCAGGTAGTCCGCCTTCCAGGTAGCGGTCGGTAGCGGGAAAGTTTCGGCCTGATCCATAGCGCTATTCCAATGTACTGTGTGGGAGCGCCGAAGGTTGAGAGGCGGCCGCCGGTTGGGCAGTCCATTTAGCGAGGGCCACAAGAGAGCTTATGGGGAGTTGCACTTGGGGTTGGGGAAAACCCTCTTGTGGCCTGCCGTCTCGCATGCTAGGTGCCTATAAAACAGGCGAGGAGGCGAATTTTCCGGCGTAGGGCAAGATTTTTGGACCTGATCTTTGTTGTTACTCTGGTTTTCACATATGAGCGCTACGACGGACGCGAGTGTAACTGAAGAGCTGCGGTACCCGATCGGGCGGTATCGGCCGCCCGAGGCAATCGGTGCGGGAGATCGCGCGGCGTGGATTCGCGAAATTGAGGTGATGCCGGAGAATCTGAGGCGCGCAGTGGCCGGCTTGAACGATGCGCAATTGGAGACGCCATACCGGCCGGGAGGGTGGACGGTTCGGCAGGTGGTGCATCATTATGCGGATAGCCATTTGAACAGTTATTCGCGTTTCCGCTGGGCGGTGACAGAAGACCTGACGACTGTGAAGACGTATGACGAGGCCGCTTGGGCAGAATTGGCAGATGCGAAGACCGCGCCCGTGGAGCTGTCGCTTGCGTTAATCGAGCCGCTACACGCAAGGTGGACGCTGCTGCTGCGGTCCTTTGGCGAAGCGGAGTTTGCACGCAAGATGAAGCATCCGGATTGGGGCGCAGTAAGTGTCGAGTGGCTACTGGGTCAGTATGCGTGGCACTGCCAGCATCACGTGGCGCATATAAACAAGTTGAGGGACCGGGAGGGATGGTAAGGGCTGCAGCGTTATCGGAAACGCTCCTCGATTACTGTCAAACGCGTATCTATCTCTGCCACCTTGCCAGTGAGGATGTCGATCTTGGCGTTTAGGCTGCGGATGTCGTCACGGATCTCACGAATATCTTCCCTCAGTTCGCGCACCGTATCACGTACCCCCATCCATTGCACGATGCTGATGATGAGCGAAGCCATGATGGTCAGACAAGGCAACCCGATCGCGAGATAGAGTTGGTTATTGGTCATCATCGGATTGCTGGGCTGCTTGCCATTCTAGCGCTCGCCTTATTTGGGGTTCCGGTGTTGATTGTGCTTGCCGCGGGCGCGGTGATGGACAGGCTTGGTGTCGTTCGTGGGGCTAAGATTGTGCGCGCTATTGACGAGCGCGAGATGAGAGAAAGCCTGGGGGAAATTGCCGAGCTGGCGGTGCTCGCGCGGGTCATATTCTTCCGATAACAGACCCACATCGTTGCGCAGAGTCAAGAGCCGGTCAAAGAGAGCGCGCGCTTCGTCGTGCCGGTCTTGCAGCACGTAGTTATCGACCAGCCAGAAGCTACAGGCGAGAAAGGCGCCTTCATCGCCGGGAAGGCCGTCGACCGAGCTGCGCGTATTGTAGCGAACCACCAGGCCATCGCGAAGGAGATGCTTTTCCACCGCGGCGACGGTATTCAGCATCTTGGGATCGTCTGCGGGAAGAAACCCGACCAGCGGCAGCATGAGCAAACTGGCATCCAGTTCCTTGCTGCCGAAGTACTGGACGAAGGAGTTTATTTCGCGGCTATAGCCAAAGCGGCAGACTTCATCGTGAATCTCAGCGCGCAAGCGAATCCAGCGCTCGAGCGGTCCCTCTTCGCCGAAATCCTGAATCGTTCGGATAGCGCGATCAACGGCAACCCAGGCCATGACTTTGGAATGCACGAAGTGGCGGCGCGGACCACGTATCTCCCAGATGCCGTCGTCGGGGTGGGACCAGATTGTTTCAATGTGATCGACCAGCGCTCGTTGCAACCCCCAAGCCACATCCAGTTTTTCGAGTCCCCGGCAGCGCGCTTGATAGAAGGAATCGAGAACCTCGCCATATACATCGAGCTGCAATTGCTCGGAAGCCGCATTTCCGATTCGAACTGGCTTCGAAGCTTCATAGCCGGCGAGTTCAGGGACATCGAATTCGGTGAGACGGCGCTCGCCGGCAACGCCATACATGATCTGCATCTGATTCGGATTGCCGGCGACCGCGCGCAGCAGCCATTCACGCCAAGCCTTAGCCTCTTCGATGAAGCCGGCTTCCATGAGCGCATAGAGCGTGTAGGTGGAATCACGAAGCCAGCAGTAGCGGTAGTCCCAGTTGCGAACGCCGCCGATCTCTTCTGGCAGCGATGTGGTTGCCGCGGCCACGATGCCGCCGGTGCTGTGGTGAGTCAGCGCCTTTAATGTGATCAATGATCGAAGAATGGCTTCGCGATAGGGACCTTTGGGGATGTGTTTGTTGGACCATTTCTCCCAGGCGCGAGTCACGTTCTGGATAGCTGCCGCAGCATCCAATTCGTGCGGCGAAGGCAGATAAGAGTGAGACCAGGTGAAGACGAAGGGGATCTCCTGTCCCTCGGCGATCTCGAAATCGGCGCGCGTCTTGAAATCTTCGCCACGAAAATCGACTGGGCCTGAGAGCACCACGCGATCGGGTCCAGCGATAGCTTGCAGCCTGCCGTCATCCATGCGGCTGACCCAGGGCACTATAGAGCCGTAGTCAAAGCGCACCACCAATTGAAGCTGCATGGGCACGCGTCCACGGGTGCCACGCACCAGACGAATGATGTCCTGATGCTCGCCGCGGCGGTCCATGCAATCGATCTGGACAACCGTGCCTTCGGGCGTCGAAAATTCAGTCTCTAAGACGAGCGTTCCCTCGCGGTAGCGGCGCTTGATGGAGGGATGCTCGGCTTTGGGAGCGATGCGCCAATGGCCGTCCTCCTGCGATCCGAGCAGCGCCGCGAAACAGGCTGCGGAATCGAAGCGCGGGAAGCCGGCCCAGTCGATGGAGCCGTTGCGGCCAACCAGCGCAACGGTGGCGTTATTGCCGATGAGCGCGTAATCTTCAATGAGCTGAGCCATATTGAAACGCCGTGCCGAATCTCCGGTTGCGGTTAGCGATGGTTGAAATCGATGACGACCTTGATGTCGTCGGGATGGCGCTCGAAGGCTTTCTTCCAGTTGGAGAGCGGCTCGCGCCGGGAGATCATGCGCGCGAGCCAGCTTGGGTCGGCTTTGGCCAGAACTTCCTCCGCCATCTGGTAATGCTTGCGGTTCGCGTTCACGGTCCCGAAGATCACGCTGTTTTCGAGCACCATTGTGCGATTGATTTTGCCGATATCGAGAGTTTGCTGCTGGCCATGCGACGAGACGCCGGCGAGACACAAAATGCCGTCGTTGCCGAGCAGGTTGATGGCTTCGACGATGACCGATGCGACCCCGGTACATTCGATGATGACGTCAGGGGAGAAGCCGAGTTTATCGAGCGGACCAGTGTGATATTTGCCGCCGAGATCGTGTACGAGCTGCGGCTTGGGTCCACTGGTCACCAGATCGAGCACGTGCACTTCAAGCCCGCGCTGAGCGCCGATGAGAGCGCCCAACAAACCCACCGGGCCGGCGCCAGTGACGAGTACCGTCTTAGGCTTCCAGAGTGCCCGTTCGCCGATGTGCGAAATGTGGTCCCAGGCTTTCGCCAGAATGGTAGTGGGTTCCATCAAAACGCCGCGATCAGAAAGTTTGGGGTCGAGCTTGACGACGAAGCCGGGGTCGCTCCGCCAGCGTTCCGCGCCGAAGCCGTTGATCTCTTTGATGCCACGCTCGGTGTATTTCGAGTTGCGGCACATGTCCCATTCGTCCACCGCGCAGGCTATGCAGGGCACGGGATCCGGATGGCGCACGATCCCCACGACGAGATCGCCTTTCTTAAAGGCGCTGTCTCCCGGGGCGTCTTCGACCACGCCTAGAGATTCATGCCCCAGGATGAGATGATCGCTGCCCCGCGGAGGCCAGCCGTATTCGGCCGAGATCAGCTCGAAATCCGTGCCGCAGATGCCCAGCTCGAGAGCCCGGACCAACACGGCTCCATCGCTGGCAGGAGGTTCCGGGACATCCTGCACGGAGACTGAATTGGGAGTGCCGGGGACAATGGTGATGGCTTTCATTTGACGTGGTCGCGAATACACACCTAGCGTACAGCAGGAACCCTTTTAGGAACCCGCAGCGGCGTGCGCGATTTACCATACAAGTGGATGACGATGCCCAGTAGAGGATGGAGCCGCGAGTGAAAGCTCTCGTAAAAAGTAAAAGCGCGCCTGGGCTTTGGCTGGAAGATATCGCCGAGCCTACGATCGGGATCAATGACGTTCTTATCCGGGTCAGCCACACGGGCATTTGCGGCACGGACCTACATATATATGAGTGGGACGAGTGGGCGCGCGCCACCATTCCGGTACCGATGGCGATAGGGCACGAGTTTGTTGGCGAAATTGTGGAGGTAGGATCCAACGTCAACGACTTTCACCCCGGCGAAGTGGTGAGCGGCGAAGGGCATGTGGTCTGCGGCCGCTGCCGTAATTGTCTCGCTGGCCGGCGGCACTTGTGCGCTCACACGCAGGGTGTAGGCGTGAATCGGCCGGGCGCTTTTGCCGAATATATCGCGCTGCCCATGAGCAACATCTGGAAGCACAATCCCGGGATGAATCGTGAGATCGCCGCGATCTTCGACCCCTTCGGAAACGCGGTTCACACGGCGCTGTCGTTTCCGGTGCTTGGCGAAGATGTTTTGATTACGGGCGCAGGACCGATTGGGCTGATGGCGATTCCGGTGGTGCGGCATGCGGGCTCGAGATTTGTCGTAGTGACGGATCTGAACCCGTATCGGCTGGAATTGGCCCGCAAGATGGGCGCCACGCTGGCAGTCGATCCGAGAGAGACGCCGGTTGCGGAGACACAGAAGCTACTCGGGATGCAGGAAGGATTTGACGTGGGATTGGAGATGTCGGGGAATCCGTCGGCTTTGCGCGAAATGATCACAAACATGAGCCACGGGGCGAAGATCGCGATGCTTGGGATTCCAGCCGGCGAAATGGCGATCAACTGGCACGACGTCATCTTCAACATGTTGACCATCAAAGGCGTCTACGGGCGCGAGATGTATGAGACCTGGTACAAGATGACGGTGATGTTGGAATCGGGGCTTGACATCACGCCGGTAATTACGCACCGCTTCTGCTACAGCGAATTCGAAAAAGGCTTTGAAGTGATGCGCTCGGGGAACTCGGGCAAGGTCATCTTGGATTGGACGCAGGCGTAGACCGCCCGGTATGAAGACCAGCATTTTCGATCTGTTCAGGATCGGCATTGGGCCCTCGAGCTCCCATACGGTGGGCCCCATGCGGGCAGCTCGCCGATTCGCTGCCGGGCTGCAAGCGCGTGGGCTGCTGGAACAAATAGCGCGGGTGAAGGCAGAGCTATATGGATCGCTGGCGCTTACCGGCTTGGGACATGGCACGGATAAAGCCGTGCTGTTGGGTCTATCGGGGGAGGTGCCGGAGGAGGTGGATCCAGCGCGGGTCGATGCCATGGTGCGCGAGATTCGGGAGACGAATCGGTTGCGAGTTTTTGGCAGGCAGGAAGTCGAGTTCGACGAAACGCGCGATTTCCTGTTTCACAACGATATGGTGTTGCCGCAGCATCCGAATGGCATGCGCTTTTCGGTATTCGATACGCACGGCGATTTGTTGCTCAGCGAGGAGTATTACTCGATCGGCGGCGGCTTCGTGTTGAAGGAAGGAGAAACCGCTGCGGACGCGGCGCCATTGCCGGTTCCGCATCCATTTTCGAATGCCGCGGAAATGCTGGAGCAGGCCGAGCGCAAGGGCCTTGCGGTCTGGCGGCTCATGCTGGAGAACGAAGCCGCGCTGCGAAGCGAGGCGGAGGTCCGGGAGAGAATCGCGCATATTTGGGCCGTGATGGACGCGTGCATTGAACGCGGGCTGCATACCACAGGCATTTTGCCGGGGGGATTGCGGGTGCGGCGGCGAGCGCCAGGGCTGTACGCGAAAGTGCGGGAGGAGTTGAAGACGGACCCGCTGCGCACCATGGACGTAGTAAATGCATTCGCAATGGCGGTAAATGAAGAGAACGCGGCGGGAGGACGTGTTGTAACAGCGCCGACCAATGGAGCGGCAGGATTACTTCCCGCGGTGGCGCGCTATTATCGCGAATTTGTTCCGGATTCGTCGGATGAAGGACTGGTTCGGCTGTTTCTGACAGCGGGGGCGATCGGCATCTTGTATAAAGAAAACGCTTCGATTTCGGGCGCGGAGGTGGGATGTCAGGGTGAGGTGGGTGTGGCATGCTCCATGGCGGCGGGCGGCCTGGCAGGCGCACTGGGTGCGACGAGCGAAGAAGTGGAGCACGCAGCGGAGATCGGGATGGAACACAACCTGGGAATGACCTGCGACCCAATCGGAGGCTTGGTGCAGATTCCATGCATTGAGCGCAATGCGATCGGCGCAGTGAAGGCGATCAACGCCTGCCGGATGGCGATGCAGGAATCGGGTGGGCACAAGGTATCGCTCGATGATGTGATTCGCACCATGTATCAGACCGGCCTCGACATGCAGTCGCGCTATAAAGAGACGGCGTTGGCGGGTCTGGCGGTGAATGTCAAAGATTGCTGAGGAGTTGAGAGATCGAGCATGTATGGAAGTGTTCAGAGTTACCTAACCGGGAAGATTCATGACATCGAGAAGGCGGGGCTTTTTAAGCGGGAACGGCTGATTGAGAGCCCGCAACAGGCGGAGGTGCGGGTCGCGAGCGAGAAGCCGGTACTGAATCTCTGCGCAAATAATTATCTGGGATTGGCGAATCATCCGGCGGTGGTGGAAGCGGCGCGCGAGGCATTGGCGAACTGGGGATATGGATTGGCGAGCGTGCGCTTTATCTGCGGGACGCAGACGATTCACAAGCAGTTGGAAGCGCGGCTGAGCGAATTTCTCGGAACGGAAGACACGATTCTCTATAGTTCCTGTTTCGATGCCAACGGCGGGTTATTCGAGACGCTGCTCGAAGCCGAAGACGCGATCATCTCCGATGAGCTGAACCACGCGAGCATCATCGATGGGATTCGACTATGCAAGGCGCAGCGCTTTCGATACAAGAACGGCGATATGGCGGACCTGGAAGCGAAGCTCAAGGAGGCGAGCGGCGCGCGCAACCGGCTGATTGCAACCGATGGCGTGTTTTCGATGGACGGTTACATTGCGCGGCTGGCGGAAATTTGCAATCTGGCCGAGAAGTACGGCGCCATGGTGATGGTAGACGATTCGCACGCGGTGGGATTCATGGGAAAGTCCGGGCGTGGCACGCATGAGCATCACAACGTAGTGAAGCGCGTGGATATTTTGACCGGGACCCTGGGGAAAGCCTTGGGCGGCGCGAGCGGCGGATACACGAGCGGTCGAAAGGAAATCATCGCCCTGCTCCGGCAGCGGTCACGGCCGTATCTGTTTTCAAATTCCGTGGCGCCGATGATTGTGGCGGCGTCGATCAAAGTTTTGGATCTGCTGACCGAAACGACTGAGCTGCGCGAACGCTTGTTTTCCAATACGAAGCTGTTTCGCGAGCGCATGCAGGCAAGCGGGTTTCAGATATTGCTGGGCGAACATCCGATTGTGCCGGTGATGTTGGGCGACGCGGCGCTCGCAACCCGAATGGCCGATCTGCTGCTAAAGCGCGGTGTCTATGTGATTGGGTTTTCGTATCCGGTGGTGCCGCAAGGAAAGTCAAGAATTCGAGTGCAGGTGTCGGCGGCACATACGCCCGAAGAGCTGCAGTTCGCGGCGGAGCAGTTCGCGGCGGTGAAACGGGAGCTCGGGATTTAGGCGAGTCGCATGCTGTGGCGGGCGAAGCGTGGTGGGCCAGTTCCGGCATCCGGACAAGCCGCACAACCGAAATTGCTTCGACAAATACATGGCCGTTACACGCGGGCAAACCGCACGGCATTTGTATCCGAGTATGCCTGCACAGGACAGAATTGTTAATTTAGTCGGTTATGAACCTACGTCCATAATCGTTTGTCGGATCACGATACATAGTGTGGACGTGCATAGTCGGATCGCCGCCCACGCCTTGCGGTGAGAACTCGATCACCAACTTCGGCCCCTGAATGCGGTAATAAGCGCTACCATTTCTGCCGGGCTCATGCGAGGTCGGTCCGCTCCAGGCAAAGTAAGTCTCATTCAAGCCAGCCTTGATTTCTGCCATGCGTGGGATGGCGTAGGCCTCGTTGACGATGCCAGTCCATTCCGATATCACGTCGAGCAACATCGCCCGTTGCTGTTCATTCATGTCAAACGCTTTCAGTCCTTCCGGCTGGATCGTCTCTCCGGCGTGACCAGGCCCAAGCACCAGGTCGTGTATCTCGTAGTTCAGAATGGCCCGTCTTCGCTGGTTTGCATCTAGCGCGTCCAATAACGCGAAGGCCTTGTCGTTCTCCCGGGCGAGTGCGCGGACGGTCTTGCCGTTCGACGTATAAACTGCAGGCTGAGCACCGGTCAGAGTCGGCGTTATGACGCCGTGCTCTCCGGCCATGGTGAGGTTGAGGCCGAGATGATGACCGCCGAACTCCAACATCCAGGGCTTGGTGCTACTCGGCTCCCCGAAGATACCGATCGTGTAACAAGCGGTGCCGGAGCAATACGGGGTGCCGGTCTCTGATAGCGCTTGATCGGAGCCCATGATGTCGAGAACCTTCTGGTAGCCTTCGGCGCTTAGCGCGACCTGCAGCAGGTGCATAGCGGCGTCGCGCTGTGCGGCACTCAAGCTGCCCATGCGCAGACCGGGGCGCGGCACGTCACTGACCGGAAAGTTCGACCACACTGCTTGGCCGTACTGCTCTCCGATGAAACCGCCGCCGGGACCCATGCCAGAACCTCCCGGGCCCCTGCCAGGATGCTGACCATTTTGTTGCCCGGGGGTGCCGGGACGAGCGCCCGGGCCTTGCATCGGCCCTCCACGACCGGGACCGCCCGGCCCTCCGGTCCTCGCGAACCTGGCGGCGGTGGCCGTCTTCTGAGGCGTGAACGGAAACTGCACCTTCTGGCGCTGATCAGCGCTCAGCGAGTTCAGAAACGCTGTGGTGGCGGTCACGATGGCCTGTGTCTGGTTTGCAGCTTTAGGAGTATCTTTCCCTTGGTCGAAGAACCCAAAGGCTGTGACACAAAGTAACGCTGACGCTGAAGCAAGAAGAACAAACTTACTCATCCATTACTCTTTCATTCCTTGCAGCTCAGGCAACCGCTGGCTCGGATTCGGCCAGCGCCGGTTTTTCAGTGATGATGTTTCGACGGTTCTGTCTGTCGTGGCGGAACCACGCAACGATACTGATCACAAGTAAGAACGCGGCAATCCATGCTCCGCGTACTGCAACGCGATCCACCACGACGTCCACAAGGTCAGGAACGTCGAACAAGCGTTCGATAATCCAGCCGAGCGACGCGAAACCGGCGAACAGCGCACCAGTGAATCGAAAAACGGTATACGCAGGTGTCCGGCTAAGGATGATCAACGAAGGCAGAATCGCAGCCACGACAATCAACTGCATAGTCTCGATGCCGAGATTAAATCCAAGAATGCTTGCGATGCGCTGCCAGACACCCACACCCAAATTTTGCAGGGTTGTCGCGAACGCTAATCCATGTACGAGCCCGAAACCGCCAGCAATTATTGGTTCGCGCCCCGGGAACAACGGGCGCAGAGCGTGGGCAGCGGAGATCAGAATGGAAAACGCAATCAGCACTTCGACGGGACGTTCCGGCAACGATACAAGTCCTGACGCTCCCAACGCCAAAGTGATGGAGTGACCCAAAGTGAACGCGGTCACGACTCGGAGTATCTGAATCAAGCTGTGGCGGAGACCGCCGAATGCCGCCCAATGAGACCGCACCGCCAACAGCGGCGCAGGTAAAAGCAGCGCTATTAGAAACAGAAGATGATCTGTACCTTCGGCGATATGGCGCATACCCAGGCGGAACATGCTCGGGACACCGGCGAAAGGGGCCAGTGCTGTCAGAGTCGACCGCCAGCGGGATGTCCATGCATCCTGTCCGCCGCCTGATCGCACATACTCCACTCGATAGTACGACTGGTTCTGGTTACGGTTCTGGGCAACGATTTGGATATCGCGGTCTTGCGGAACTAAACAGTTCATCAGGTACACGGACATTCGCGGTTCGTGATGATTCTCAATAATGAGTGTCCGGTGCGATCCGCCGGCAGGCAAATCCGCAGCGAAATCAATATGGATCTCGCCGGTTCCTTCTTTCATATCTGCCGGCGCCGGAAAGCTCACGCTGCTCAGGCGAGGCTTCAACGGCTGCCCGTCTATGCTAAGTGAGAGATCACGAAGAACTTTTTGAGCGTATATTTGCTGCTCGGCTTCCGAGAGAACACCGTCGCCGTTAATGTCGATGGCCCCAATCACGGCAGCCGAAACAGCTACTCCCGGAATCAGGCGCATCGAGGCCCGGATTTGACCTTGCTCCACCGAAACGATGATCGCTTGCAAATACTCGTCAAGCCTGTGCGCAAACACAGGTAGTGCGAACGATAGCGCCGCGACAAGAATGACCAGCTTTGTTTTCATTTGCTGAATTGCCGGCCGTAGTCATTCGTGGGATCGCGATAAATCGTGTGCACGTGATTCGCGGGCTCGTCGTGTTGCGGAGCATATTCGATGACGAGGTGCGGTCCCTGAATACGGTAATAAGCGGTGATGTTACTCCCCGGCTCGAAATCGGTCGGACCGCTCCATGCAAACCAGGTCTCGTTCAAATCCGCTTTCAGTTCACTCATGCGTGCAGAAGCCGCACTCTCATTAATGATGTCGGACCATTCTGCAATCAAGTCTATGAGCAGTTGCCGCTGGCTATCGTTCATTGTGGAAGCCTTCAGCCCTTCAGGAGCGATTTTCTTGCCGTCCTGGCCAGGCCCAAGGATCAAGTCAGGGACGCTATAGCTGAGAACAGCTTGCGCTCGCTGCTTTGCATCCAGAGATTGCAGGAGCGCCAGCCCCTTGTCGCTCTCTCGTCCGAGCGGGCGTATGGTCTGGCCATTGTGTTTAAAGGTCGCCGGCTGCGCGCCAGTTAAGCTTGGCGTCATGACACCCCGGCTTCCTGCGATGGTAATGTTCAACGCCAGGTGGTGACCGCCAAATTGAAGCATCCACGGCGTCGTCGTTGAAGGATTACCAAGAAACGAGATGTAGTAGAGATCCTTTCCGAACATATCCCCGCCTCTAACTGGCGGACGGCCGCCTGGACCGCCTCCAGGCGGTGGAGGACCGCCATTTGCGAACTGAGGTGGTGGGCCGCCATTTCCACGGGGAGGGCCGCCGCCGCGTGGCCCTCTTTTTGATCCATTCGCCTTGAAATCGTCATCGGCGAGACGAATTTGGTTTACCTTTTCCAAGCCCATTGGGCTGAGAACTATTGCCATTAAATCCATAGCCGCGGCTTGCTGCGTTGCACTCATTTCCTTCAATCTGATCCCCCCGCGCGGAACGAATCCGGTAGGAAAATTCGACCAGCGTTTGCGCTGCTCCTCGTCGTCGAACGAATACAGCACTGACTTTCGCTGCTTCTCATCCAGCGTGGAAAGAAAGGCATTCGCCGCGGTGACGACTCGCGACGTTGTTACGGGCTCCTGGGACGGCTGCATTGCTAGACAAATGAGTGCCAATGCTCCAATGCCGCACGCGCTCTTAACCAGGAATGACTTCATCTATTGTTTTCCTCTGCTTTCCTCTCACCGCGATGCCTCGTAAGAAGCTCGCATAATGCCAGCTTCCTCCGTTCACCTTAAAGTTTTCTTAAATCGAAAAAGGCAGCGCATCAAGCGGATTGCTCACTGGATGTGCGCAGAGCCGACGCCTGCCCGAAGGCATACAGAAGCCGAACGGTAAAAGTGGAGCCGTGACCAACGGCGCTTTCAACCTTCAGTTCCGCTCCATGACTCTGTGCAATTTCGCTGGCAATCGCCAGTCCTAAACCGGTTCCACCGCTTTCGCGCGAGCGCACTTGATCGGCGCGCCAGAATCGGTCGAAAATGAACGGCAGTTGCTCAGCAGGAATGCCTATACCGCTGTCCGCGACGGCGATCTCGATATGATTTTCCCGTTCCGTCATGCGCACGGTGATACTGCCGCCTGGTGACGTATATTTGACTGCGTTATCGAGCAGGATCAGCATCATCCGCCGGAAAGAAGCCTCATTGAGCGCGAGATAAATCGGCGCGTCCGGCAGTTCGCTCGCAATTGTCAGCCCTCTATCCCCCGCGAGCATCGCTGCCTCGCTGGTAACGTCCGATAAAACAGCCACAGCGTCGGTGGACACTAACTCTACTGGGTTCGTTCCCGCATCCGAGCGCGCCAGCCATAGCAACTGATTGATGAGATCTGTACAGCGTTTCGCTGCGCGCAGGATCTTGTGCAAGGAATCTTTTAGCTCATCGGCGCTCCGGTCACGCCGGAGCGCGAATTGGGCAGCCGTGTAGATGAGGGTCATGGGCGCGCGCAGTTCGTGCGACGCATCCGCCGTGAAGCGGCGCACTTGCAAAACCGATTGCTCTACCCGGTCGAGCATCTGGTTCAGAGTTTGTGAAAGCCGCTGCAGCTCATCGCCGGAGGCCGGAACGGAGAGTCGCGCCGAAAAATTCGTCGCGTTTATCGCCTGTGCTTCATCGATGATCTGATCCACTGGCGCGAGCGCTCGGGCGCTGAGCCAGTAGCCGCCCGCTGCCGCGGCCAGAAGCACAATCGGCACGATCATAAGCAATACTGAGGAGAACTCGCTAAAGATGTTCTCGAACTTGCCTCTAGGGTCCGCTACTTCAATAATGAGCCGCTGGCCATTGACATAGATCTCCTGCGCAGCCATACGAAACGGGAAGCGTCTTGGCCCGGCATCCCGAAAAATCATCCGGCCACCAAGGTTCGAAGCGGCTTCTGCGTGGACGCGATGGCGGGCCAGTCCATCGGATTGCGCTATTAGTTCGCCGCGCGGCCCTACTACCTGGAAGAGATCGCCCAGGTGATTCAATCCACGAAGTCTCGCCGTGAGATCATCCAGACTGTCGTGACTGTTGTCGTCGATGAAAGCGTGTAGCCCAATCAACCGAAACCGTAGGCCCTGATCCATCGCGCGATCAAGGGTCACGTTCAAGGCCCATTGGCTCGCGCCCGCGAGTGCCAACGCCACCAGAATCAACGCGCACGAATACCAAAGCGTAAGGCGAAAGCGCAGCGAGCGTGGATTGATTCGCTTCAAGTCGACTCCTGCCGCAAGCTGTACCCAATCCCGCGCTCAGTGTGGATCAGCTTTGGCAATCCTGATGCGTCGACTTTCGAACGCAGGAATTTGATGAACACATCGATGTTATTCGGACTAATCTCGCGGTCGTTCCAAACCGTTTCGATAAGCCGGTCTCTGGTGACGACTCGCGGGGCCGATCGCAAAAGACACTCGAGTAGCGCGAACTCAGTACGTGTCAAATTCAATGCGCGGCTCCCACGCCAGGCCTTGTGTTCACCAAAATCGAGCATCAGATCCGCAAAGCGCAATTGGGCAGACTTCTCGTCAGGTTTCCGCGTCCGGGCACGAATCCGCGCCACCAGAACGTCAAACGAAAACGGCTTAGTGAGGTAATCGTCCGCGCCTGCATCCAGGCCACGCACAATCTCCTCCGGAGCATCCCGCCCGGTAAGCAACAGGATCGGGGTAGCAATGTGTTGCCTGCGCAGCGCGCGTGTCACTTGCAAGCCGTCCATGAACGGCATCATCACATCCAGAACGATAATGTCGAATGCGGAAGTTTCGGCCAAACGCAAACCGGCTGCGCCATCGTGCGCAACCTTGACCTCGAAAAACTCGTCTTCGAGTTCCCGGCGCACATACTCCGCTACCTCACGGTCATCATCCACCAGCAGAACACGCATCTTCTAAGCAACTCGCGCAAAATGGTCGCGGTGTCAAGCGCCCCGCCTGAAGAGCCAGCGAGTTTTCTTGCTGCCTTGCGGCGCGCATCCGCGCCCTTTGCGCTCGCCTGATCATCATTGCACCAGATCGGCTGCGTCCATTACCCCCCATGAACCTTTCCAGATTAGAAGCCATCTCTTAAAACTTTCTGAAAGATCGCGTTGAGGGAATCTTTCAGGCAATTTTCAGAACAAACGCTGAATGTGGAATCGGAGCAGAACAAAGCATGATCCGCAGGTTCCTTTTCTGGACACACCTCGTAATCGGCGTCACCGTGGGCGTCTTCGTCTTCATCATGGCCGCGACAGGCGTTGTATTGGCATTCGAAAAGCGGATCACGGACTTTGTGGACCGGGATATTCGATCGGTCTCCGTGCCGAACTCTGCGCAGCCACGTACTGTGAATGACTTGCTAGAAGCCGTGCGACGCGCTGGTGTAGGCGAACCGAACGCGATGGTGGTTTCGAATGCCCCCCAGTCAGCCACGCAGTTTTCCATTGGGCGCGGAAAAACTATTTACGTTGATCCATATAGTGGCGCAGTTCTCGGGGCCAGTTCCGCTGCAGCACATAACTTCTTCTCTGAAGTCGAACGTTTGCATCGGACCTTAGGAGCGCCACTTGGCTCGAAGGGCGCAGGTCACTGGCTTGCGGCTGTATCCAATCTGCTGTTTGGTGGACTCATTCTGCTCGGCCTATTTCTGTGGCTACCGCGCAAGTGGAATTGGAGAGCAGTGCGCGCTTCCCTCGTATTTCGCGGCGGATTGCGCGGCAGGGCGCGCGACTGGAACTGGCATAACGTGCTTGGCATCTGGTGCGCGGCGCCGTTGCTGATCATTGTATTGACGGGCGTGGTGATGTCATTCGGATGGGCGAACGCGTTGCTATTCCGATTGAGCGGTTCGACTCCGCCAGTTCAAGGCCGCGGTCGCGGAGACAACGGCAGGCATGGACGCGATATTCAAATCGGAGACGAACCCGACTATGACCGGCTCCTGGCAATCTCAAAAACGTTCATTCCGGACTGGCGGACAATTACGCTGAATGTCGCGCCCAGCGCAAATGCACCCGTGCAGGTGACGGTTGACGCCGGTACGGGCGGGCAGCCGCAGAAACGAACGCAATACCTCTTGAATCGCGGCACCGGAGCTGTCCTAAGAACCACAAAATTTACAAACGGCACACTAGACCAAAGACTTCGCTCAGTCGTGCGATTTGGGCACACGGGCGAGTGGGGCGGATTGGCAGGCCAATGGATCGCCGCAGTCGCTTCTCTCGCAGCATGTGTGCTGGTGTATACCGGCCTGTCGCTCTCGACTCGTCGTTTAATCGCCAGGTTCAAGCGAAAACGTAACTCGATTTCTGCCGGTGAGTCACAAGCGGATACACTTCTTGTTGAAACGCGTGCTTAGCGGGAGTCACACATGAATTCTTGGTTGGAAAAGAACCCTTCCAATCTGTCGCGGCGAAGCTTTCTGACAGCTTCGGCCGGTGCGGCTGGTGCAATTCTCCTCCCGCCGGCATGGCTCAACGCAGCAGGATGGACGGCCGACACGGTCGATCCACGCGTGGGCGATATCGTTGCCCAGACGATCGGGATCGACACCCACAACCACATTGACGTTCCGCTTACCGATGCCGAGATGCCGGGGCCTGACATAGATCTGCGGGGCGAGATGAAGCGGGCCGGCTTATCAGCCATTTGTATGACCTTTGCAACCGACTATCAACCCGGTGATGCTTACGAGCGTTTTCTGAAAGGGATGGCGTCTATGGACCGGCAGTTGGAGCGCAACGAAATGAAGCGTTCCCTAACGCCGGCTGATGTCCGCACCGCCCATAAGAACGGCCAACCAACCGTTATCCAGGCAATCGAGGGCGCGCACTTCCTTCAGGGTCGCCTTCAGCGTGTGGAAGAAGCCTACAAGCGCGGTCTGCGACATTTCGGACTGCTTCACGACAGTGATGCTTCCGTGCCGCTGGGAGATGTCTACACAAATACTCCCCGCTACGGCGGATTGAGTGTGTTCGGGGCGGCTGTCATCAAGGAATGCAATCGGCTAGGTATGCTTATCGATCTTGCGCATGCGAATCTGCAAACGACGGAAGGCGCGCTGAAAGCCACGACCCGCCCGGTCATCATCTCGCACACCGGCCTCGATACGCATTTGGGTAGCGATCCGCGCATGGCGCAGATGATGCGTCCGAGACTCATCAGCAAAGAGCAGGCTAGAATCGTCGCTGATGCCGGGGGCTTGATCGGAGTTTGGACACATCTGTCCGATACGCCCTTGGAGTATGCACAAAATGTTCGGGCACTGGTTGATGTCATCGGTGTCGATCATGTTTGCATCGGTACGGACACGAAGCTCACGCCGCCCAGCCCTCGCCCGAACGGCGGCCCTCGCGGCGGACCTCATCCCGGCGGGCCTGGTCCCTCCGGCCCACAGCAGCGCGCGCGTGTCGGCGAACGGACGAATGAGGCATGGGCTGACGAAAAAGTTGGATTTTACTATGCCGTTGTGGATGCGATGTTGCAGACCGGCTTCACACCGGATGAGATCGGAAAGATAGGCGGAAGCAACTTTCTCCGCGTTTTCGGCGCGGCCGTGAAACGGGAGCTGGCAATTTAGAGAGTTGCGTGTTGTGGCGGGCGAGAGGCGCTCCTTCATTCATGTCGCAAGGCCACAAGCGGGTACACTCGAGCAGCACGCTGGGCGGGTATCCAAGCGGCAAGTATCGCCACAGTCACCAGAATCCCGGTAACCGCAAGAAACGTGAAAGGATCGTTCGGCTTAACCTCAAACAGGAACTTTGCAAGAACGCGCGTCACCGCGGCAGCGCCCAGAGTGCCAAGGACCACGCCAGTCCCCACCAATATCAACGTGCGCCGAAACACCATCCAGAGAACATCTTTCGCCTCGGCGCCCATCGCCATCCGGATTCCAATCTCGTGCGTTCGCTCTAACACCGAGCTGGTAAGTACTCCATAGATCCCGACAGCCGCGAGGAGCACTGCCATGATCGAAAAGATGCCGAGCAAACGCATCTGCGATTGGGTGTCCGTTAGCGAATTCGCGACCATCGCTTCCATCGTGGTGACAGATTGAGCAGGCAGTTCTTGGTCCGCCTTATGCAGAACTGAACGAATTTCCGCAGACATCATTGCCGGATTCTCGTTACTCTGAACTACGAAATTGATGTGGCTGAGAAAAAAGGGTTGGTTTACCTGAAGATATGACTGGTAAACGCTCGGACTGGGCGTATCCGCTAAGCTCCGCTGCCTTATATCGCTCACAATTCCAACAATGGTGAGCCAATCACTCGCTTTGGGCTCGTCTTCCATCGAGATTCGCTTCCCGATCGCGTCTCCTCCAGGCCACAGCCGGCGCGCAACACCCTCGCTAATAATAACTACGCCAGGTGCGCTCAAATTATCTCGTTCAGTGAACCGGCGGCCGCTGAGCAGCCGGATTCCCATGGTACGAAAGTAGCCCGGACTAACCACCGGTTTGTCCACGAGAAAGCCATGTGGCAGATGCCGTCCGTCTTCGAGTTGAAAATCTCCGCGTACAAACTCCGGCCGAAGAGGTATCCAGTTCACCGCCGCCACAGATTCGGCTCCGGGAAGCAAGGACATGGCGGACAGAATGCGTTCATTGAGCGCTCGCATCTGCGCGGCAGTGCGATATCGTGAGCCCGGTAAATCAAGAGTTGCGACCATCATATTCGTTTGCCGGAATCCCGGGTTCACTGAACGCATTTGCAAAAAGCTCTTGACCAACAACCCTGCTCCCGCAAGCAGGATCATAGCCATCGCCACTTCAGCGGTTACGAATGCACCCCGAAGCCGTTCACGGCGCATCGTGACGCTTCGGCCGCCCGCGTTGACTCCTTCCCGCAACTCGCGCCGCGTTGCCTGCAGCGCAGGCGAAAGGCCAAAAACAATACCGGTAATCAACGAGAGTCCAAATGTGAACGTAAGCACCCAGCCATCGAGTTGAATCTCTCCGATCCTTGGAATTTTTCCAGATGGCAACCACGCCAAGAGCGATCGCACGCCGCCAACCGAGACGAGCACGCCGACTAATCCTCCGGCCACTGAAAGCAGTGTGCTTTCCGCAAGTAATTGACGGACCAACCGCGACCGCCTCGCGCCTAAAGCCGCCCGGATCGCAATTTCCGGCTGGCGCGAAGCTCCCCGGATCAGCAACAGATTCGCAAAATTTGCGCAAGCGATCAGGAAGACGAACGTAATCGCGCCGGCAAAAATCAAAAGGAGCTTTCGAACGTTCGCGACGAATAGTTCTTTGAGCGGAAGAATGCGAGTTACGAAATTTTCCCGCTTCTCGCCCTTGTCGAGCGGTCGTGTGGCTGCAAACGCCCGAAGCTCTGCCTGTGCCTGCTGCGGTGTCACTCCCGGTTTCAGCCTGCCGATAACCGGCCGAATAAACGAGTTGTGTGGATCCAGCCGGACTTCCATTCGCGTCCATAACTCAGCGTTCTGAAACGTGAAAGTCGGTGGCATGACGCCGATAACCGTATAGATGGCTCCATCGAGCGTTATGCCTTTCCCCACTATCTGAGGGTCGCCGCCGAAACGGCTACGCCATAGGCGATCGCTCAGCAGAGCAACGTTCGTCTCATGTTGCCCCTCCTCGAGAAATCCGCGGCCCAGCGCAGGATGCACGCGCAAAACCTGCAGAAAATCCGGTGTCACCCTTAAGGCGTTCATGGTCACCGCATCTCCGGCGCCCGTCAAGGTAACGTTTTCACCGCCGAAGGTCGCAAGGCTTTCGAAAACCTGATCCTGCCGCCGGAACTCGATATAGTCTCTATCGGACATCTCGGGACCGGGAGTGATAAACGGATTGTTCGTCGGCATATGGGAAACCAGAAACAACCGGTCAGGCTCGGGGAGAGCGAGCGGGCGTAGCAGAACGCCATTCACAATCGTGAACACGGCAGTATTCGCACCTATTCCAAGAGCCAGTACGAGCACGGCGGACAACGTAAATGCGGGCGTCTTGATCAACGTTCGGATAGCGTAACGCGCATCTTGCATCAGGTCCTCGAGCCAGCGCGTCCGCCGCGCATCGCGGCACTCTTCCTTGCGTTGTTGCATTCCTTCCATCGCCCGCAAGGCGGCATAGCGGGCCTCGTGGCGTGTTTTGCCTGTCGCTATCTCTTGCTGGATCCGCTGTTCGAGATGAAACTGAAGTTCTTCATCCAGTTCCCGATCTAGCTCACTACGGCGGAATATTGAGCGTAAGCGAAGCGGGATCGTGTAGAACCAATGCTCCAGGCGCATCCTCAAGCCTCTTTCAGACGCACAACCGAAGTGATAGCGCCGGACAGCCGTTCCCAGGCCGCCGACTCTTGTTGGAGCTGGCGGCGTCCGAGACGCGTGAGCGAGTAAAACTTCGCACGCCGCCCCAGTTCGCTCGTCTTCCACTCGGCCGCAATCCAACCCTCCTGCTCCAGCTTGTGAAGCGCGGGATAGAGCGAGCCGTCACTAACCCGTAGCACGTCTCGTGAGACTTGATTCAAGCGTTGACTGATCGCCCAACCATGCATCGGCTCCAATGCCAATATTTTGAGAAGAAGAAGATTCAACGTGCCTTGAACTAGATCGGCGGGCTTGCTCATGGAATTGCTCTCGATTACCGAGACCAATATAACATCCATATGCCTTACGAAGAATCCGCATTTAACCGCCCCTAATCCACCGTTGGCCGTCAAAGCGGTCGCTCTGTTTCCCCCACGTGCCGAACTTAGCCGCCATCTGCCCGCCATCCACGATCAGCGTCGTACCGGTGATATACGACGCTAAATCCGAGGCCAGAAACATCACAGCCTTGGCAACTTCTTCCGGCTCGCCGCCGCGTCCCAGAGCGATGTGCTTAAAATAATCTGAAAGCACGCTTGGATTCGAAAAACTGGATGCCGTCAGGCGAGTGCGAATCAGGCCAGGACAGACAGCGTTGATGCGAATCCCATAAGGACCCAACTCATTCGCTGCCGTGCGAAGAATTCCTAGCAACCCTGCCTTGCTCGCATTGTACGCGATGAGATCCGCTTCGCCCTCGAGTGAGTTCGTGGAAGCCGTCAAGACTATGGAACCCTTGCGCGCGCCCTTCATTCGCTCCGCCGCGATTTGCACGGTGTGAAAGGCGCCGGTCAGATTCACGGACAGCGTTCGATTCCAAAGGTCCGCCGTCGTCTCCTCTAACGAGGCGGGGGCGCCGATTCCAGCGTTCACCACCACGACATCGGGGATGCCAACCTCATCGAACGCATTCTCCAGGGACCGGCGAGCCGTAACATCCGCAATACACGCCTGAGACCCGATCGACTCAGCCGCGCCAGCAGGGTTTTCCGACTCTAAATCAAATATCCAGACGGAGCCGCCCGCTGCGGCGATGTCTTTGGAGATGGCCAGTCCGATCCCATTTGCGCCTCCGGTTACTACCACCTTCTTGCCGCTAAAAATCATGGTCCGGATTGTATCCGGAGCTGACTTCATTATGGCATAATTCCCTTATGCCTAACGCCTCAACGCCTAAATCTGGAATGCCTCCAGGGACGCTGCCGATGCTCATCTTGCACGTGCTGCAATCCGGTTCTTTGCATGGCTACGCCATCGCACAACGCATTCACCTCCTTTCGAGCGAGGTACTCACCGTCGAGGAAGGGTTGCTCTATCCGACCCTGCAAAAAATGTTGCTCAAAGCTTGGGTAACCGCCAAGTGGGGTGTTTCGGAAACCAATCGTAAAGTTCGCTTTTATCAACTGACAAAGGCGGGCCGTAAACAGCTCGAGAGCGAGCTGTCGGGCTACGACCGCCTCACCGAGGCCATTCAAAATGTCCTCCGTACCGCCTGAAGGAGCCGCGTGATGAACGAATTCTTTCGCCGGTTGCGTTATTTATTGAGCCGCCGCCGCTTTGATCTGGAACTTGAGAGCGACATGGAATTTCATCGTGAAATGGCCGCGAAAGAGGGCCGTGACAACTTCGGCAACGTACTCCGGCTGCGGGAGGATGCGCGCGAAGCATGGGGATGGGTTTGGATTGATCGCCTCGCACAGGATTTGCGCTACGGCGTCCGCGTCACGTTGCGATCGCCGGGTTTCACCTTAGTGGCCGTACTGGTTCTGGCGATCGGTATCGGTATCAATGTGGCCGCATTCAGCCTGTTCGATATGGTCGCCCTGAAGCCGCTGCCGGTTCCCAATGCGGATAGGCTCGTGCGCCTGGAAAGAAAATCGCCAAACGCTTACACCAGCGAAATATCATATCCGTCGTTTCTTTTCTACCGTGATCACGCCAAAACGCTGTCCGCTGCCATGGCCGTGCTGG
>Ga0335074_10002271_pt1 | contig 26148 bp, 26 predicted proteins | sample Lox_Sample_23_FD_206715 | JGI IMG/M metagenome (GOLD analysis project Ga0335074, IMG submission 206715) | Soil microbial communities from Loxahatchee National Wildlife Refuge, Florida, United States - Lox_Sample_2.3 | ecosystem: Environmental > Terrestrial > Soil > Wetlands | place: USA...
ACGGCGGGCTCGGCGATCGGTGCGATCCTCGCATCAGGTCGGGCTCTAACTTCAAGTAGTTTCGAGATTGCCGGGGCAGGAACGGAATCGGCCCCACACGTTCACCTCCATGGTATAGGTGCAAGCGACCCGTGAATCGTGCGGACGCGGGAACTGCGGCGTACGCCAGCAAGTCCGCATCATCAAGAATCTGGGTGGGAGGTTTCACGAGGATGCTTCCGGGCTCGTCAACATCGGCATTAGATTACCGCACGCCGCGAACGCCCGCTTTCCCGAAGGCAATTCAGACTCTCGAATGGCTCTTCATGGCCGACTCGTTACGCTGCGATAGCCTAGAAGATCCGTGGGACCAGCTTAGCTGTGCGGGATATGTATGACTGATATTCGGGAAGCGCTTTGACCAGCAGAGCCTCTTCGCACTGAATGCGCCGCGCGAAGGCGAGCGCGAGCGTAAGAGCAGCCATCACTGCGGCCACCCAGGACCGAAGGAGTACACAGCTCGCTACAAAAGTGATCAGCGCACCCGTGTAGCTGGGGTGTCGAATAAGACAATAGGGACCGCGGCTGATCAACTGTTGCCCCGTTTGGACAGTTACGTTCCACGTGAACCACGGACCGAGCAGAACGACCGCCCAGGTCCGCAGGCCCAGGCCGCCGATCATTGCGGAGAACGCTACCCAAGTAGTTAGATCAAGCGGTAGGGCGACGCGTCTCCTCAAGGCTAGCTCCAGCAACGCCGCCGACTGCGTCAGGTATATGCTCCAAAGGATCTGCGCTGCGGTCCCCCGGTCCTCCGGAGTTCTGGAGCCTTCAAACGGTCTGTAGGCTGGCTGCAGCATATTCGCCAGCATGCTGAAGCTCACGACCATCCAAAGCTGCGGCAGGTGAAGGGCCGGCGGCCATATCCCTGCCAAAACCACGAGTATCACTGCCCATATGCCAAACGCCTGCAGCGCCTTTCTCAACGTGCCCGCCACTGCTACGCAACCTCCGCACCGGTGAGGCGTAACAAGTGCCGGTACCAATCGCTCTGGAATGTCTGGCCCGGATCGATCTGATGCTTCATGGCGAGCCATTGCCGCAATCGGGGGTGACACGCGAGCACCTGGTCGAGGCGTGCGAACCGATGATAGGTGAGGTAGTAGCTGCCCCAATGCTCGATCGCACGATCGATCAGGCGAACGAAGACGCTTGAGGCATCCGCGATTGCAGCGGCCTCGCGATCGACGTGCAGGTTAAAGATCACACACGCGTACGGCTCTCGTGCCCAGGGAAGAGCGCTCTCGGTGTCCCGTTCGATGAGACGGATCGTGCCGTATATGACATCGGCCGGATGATGAAGTAAATCGCGCCGCACGTCGTCCATGAAGACCGAGAGCCTCTCGCGCGGCACGTACAACTCGGTGATCATCTCCCCGCCAGGCGTACCGCAGCCCAACCTCTGATCGAGCGCCCTATGGTAGCTCTCGAGATAGAGATTGAGCTGATGAGTGTCACTCCAGTAACGTTGGCCGGACGTGGCGAGATAGAACTCCGAGAACTCATCGAAGGCCCTGGTCTTGTCGCGATGGGCCAGTTCGATCAGCCGATTCCAGTCGACTTGCGAAAGGCGCCGCTGCCGTGCCGGGATCGGCTTCACTTCCCCGGTCGGCAGATAGCAAGACAGGATGCCCGTGCGAAGGAAGTTCGGGTTGGTCGGATCCGTGGCAAACTGAAAATCTCCATATAGGGCGCCGGCGGCGATACGCTCCTCGAGCCTTTCAATCAATCCGTCTATCTCACGCAGTTCAACCACACGTTCGACTTGCTGGCGAGGAGTGAGCCGGAGCGTCGCCGCCGTCACCACGCCGAAGAGACCATAGCCTCCGACAACATGGCGAAAAAGCTCAGGCCGTTTCTCGCGGCTGCAGTCGACGATCTCCCCGTCCGCCGTCACCACCTCAAGCGACTCCAGGTCACCAATGAAAGGGGGTGCGGTCAGCACGCGTCCGTGGATGTTGGCGGCAACCGCGCCACCGATCGTCAGCCGATCGGCACCGGTCTGCTTTTGGCGAATACCCCACGGTGAAAGCATGCCCCCGGGGCGTGTCAGATAAGCCCGGATCACGTCGGCCCACTGGATTCCGGCTTCGACCTCGAGTAGTCCCCGTTCCTCATCGAGGCTGCGGACCCCATTGAGGCCACGCATATCGAGCAGCGTTCCGCCACTCAAGAACTGCTGTCCGCCCATCGCGTGTTGCCCACCGGCAATGGCGAGCGAGCGCCCTTCGGAGCGGCTTCGTCGCACCGCCCGTGCCACCTGTTCCACGGACCGTGGTTCCAGGGCGCGCGATACCGCGGTGCGGTTCAGCCCAGAGTGGGTGTCGTTGACCCAAGTAGCCTGAGTAATCGGCTTCGCAGCAAGCGCGTGAATGTTGTGCTGCATGGCGTGTCAGCCCACGCTTTGCGAGTAAACGTCTTTGAACGCCAGCATTTCAAGCAGCCTTGCTTCAGCACTTTGAGGAAAGCCGCAACGCTCGACGAAACCTGTCGCGTCCTTGTACGTCCCGAACAGGCGGTCCCAGATTGGGACATCGCTGTAGTTGAACTTGTGAACATCAAGCTCATGATGAATGGAATGGAGTTCGGGAGTCTGAATGAGATACCGAAGCCACGAAGGTGTCTTCACATTGGCGTGATAGAAATACTCGCCCGTTCCGGCAAAAAAGTTGTACCAAAAGGCTCCCAGTAGTGAGCACCCTAGCACTGGGTAGAGCACGATGGCGCTCAAAGCAGCGTCGCAAAGGATCTCGATGGGATGTTTATAGAACGACGTCATGATCTCGATCCGCGACGGCGAATGGTGAATCTGGTGGAACGCAAGCCACCAGCCGCTTGCATGCCGCAAGCGGTGCCACCAATAGAAGACGAACGTCCCGATAAACCAGGCAACCAGACCCTGCACCGGTGGCGGGCCCCGGTGGGACAAGTGAAGCAGGGAGTGCGCACGGAAAATCTGGATCCAGAGTCTCGCCGTCGCCAGCGTTATTGCGAGCTGGGCCAGGTTTATCAGAACGGCACGGAGGTACCAGCCTTGCGCGTGTGGCAATTCAGGGCCAGGACGAATGCGCTCAAGAATCAGGAATGCGATCGTCGAGGCTCCCATCAGGAATGCAGGAAGGCTTGCCGCGCTCAGAGTCGTCGAGATGCTCATCACCGCGCCTCCTCGAAAAGTCGCGGAGCCCCTCCGCACCTGAAGTTTCGGCGGCGGCGGAGTTGGATGCCAGGGACTTGCGCCCCGGTGCTACCGATATGTACCTGCGGTAGAATATTATTCTACCGAGCAATCGTAGGGAGAATCGCGGTGTCGGCACGTCTAGCGCTCCTGAACGGTATCAAGGGGGCTCTCCGGACCCGGAAAGTGACCTACCGAGAGTTGGCGCAATCGATCGGGGTGAGCGAAGCGACGATCAAACGCGACCTGAGTCGCGGAAGCTTCTCCCTCCTTCGACTCGATGAGATCTGTTCGAGCCTCGGCTTGACGCTCAGTGACCTCACGCAGCGCCCCGAGGCTGCCGAGGTGATCACAGAGCTCAGCGACGTTCAGGAGCGGGCGCTGGTCAGCGACCCCAAGGTTCTCCTCGTAACCTATCTGCTCGTCAATGACTGGAAATTCCAGGATATCGTTTCCGCTTTTGAACTCGACGAAAATGAGTACGTGAAGATCCTGCTGAGGCTCGATCAGCTGAAGATCATCGAATACCGGCCTCCGCATCGAGTTCGAAAGTTGACCGCCCGGAACTTCTCGTGGCGGAAGGACGGTCCGGTTCATCGGTTCTTTCTTGGTCGACTCGTGCCGGAGTATTTTCAGTCGGCATTCGACGGCGCCGGCGACGTCTTAAGATTTGTCGCCGGCACCCTTTCGCGCGAATCGCTGGCTCAGTTCAAAGCCTCCCTCGAACGCGTGGCCGCGGAGTTTGAAATGCTCGCCCGTAGTGATGCTCGTCTGCCGCTCGAGAGACGCGACGGGTGCAGTGCCGTGCTGGCAGTGCGAGCGTGGGAGTTCTCGGAGTTCACCCGCCTGCGCCGGCGAGTGCGAGCATCCTAGGCAGCCAAGCCGACGGAGTATCCCGAATGCCCTGTCGTCTCTGAGCAGGGAATGATACGGAAGATTGGGCTACCCGTTCGACGGACCGCTTCTGGCCGACTGGGTGAGTAGCCGATCGCGACGCGAACGATCGCTGGTGCGTCCGGCGCCTCCGTTAATCGAGCCGGTTTCCGCGCGCAGACTCACGGCTCATCAGCAGCGGAAGCCCGACGGCGCCCCTCGAATCCGGCGAGACGCCGGGAAGACACGTGGTTGAAGATCCTCGTCGGGGCGATCGTGCTCGCGAAGATCGAACACGGTGAGCTAGCCGAATCCGTACTGCGGGGCTCATGCTGGAGGCAGCGGGTTCCTGGAATCATTCGGCGCAGACGAACGCCCCTTGCCTGCTCTCGGCCGGAGTCACGCTCGTCACGCCCTACAACCCGACTCCGGCCGGTCAGTGCATCACTCTCATCAACGGCCAACCATACACCAACCCCTGGGGCCCTCTCGGAAGCGCACTCCCGTTCTCACCGCAGCTGCAGTTCAACATGCGGGCGCAGTACGCGTGGAACGCAGGGGCTTTCCGGCCGTTCGTCACAATCGGTGCGAGTCACACCGGCTCGATGAGCAACGCGCCGGAAAACTATCCGGACGGCGATGCTCCTGCGCAGAGTCCTCCCACGACGGCAATACTCAAGTACGCGATACCGGGCTATACGACCTATGAGGGGTCACTCGGGGTATTCAAGGACAATTGGACGGCGCAGGTGAGCGGCGCCAACCTCACCAACGTTTACGGTCCCGCCAACATTTCGGCCGCGCCGTTCATCAAGGCAGAGATACCACTGCGGCCGCGCGTGCTGATGTTTACAGTAAGGTATGAGTTTTGAGTTGGCGCGCTAGGAGAGATTGCTCGCCTCTGCAAGAGTCTCGCAAGCACCCGGCTAACGGCGCACGCACCATCGAGTCCCGAATCCTCCTTTTCCGCGATGCGGCCTCACATGGTCTTCAACTGCGTCGACGAGCTGGACCGCAAGCAGCGGCGGCGCAAATGGCGCGACCTGGTCTGGGTCCGTCACCACCTCGGGCACACTCACGTGCGAGGCGGACGGATGCAGGTGATGCAGGCGTTCCTCGCCCGGCGCGTTGTTCTTTCCGCTGCTTCAGAGTCTGGAGCGCCTCGGCATTGAGCGGGATTGCCTAGCGCCGCTCGTACGTCGCCGCAATTGCTCATGACGCATCAAAGCCGAGCGCGAACGACACTGCCTCAGCGGCTTCCTTCATTCTTTGCGCGTTCAGTCTGGCTATTCGATCACCGATATTGCTCTTGGGGACCGTCTGGATATTGTCGAAGTTCGCCGCGCACGTATCCGGCAGGCCATCGTCCTTCGTCAAGACGACCTCCGTCGGGATGCTGCGGATAGTCGATGTGATGGGTGCGATCGTGACCGAGTTCAGGACCGAGATGGCCGAGTCACGCGTGAGGATCAAGACGGGGCGCTTCTTGTCTGGCGCCTTGAAGGAGTACCAGCACACGTCCCCTCGATTCACGAGGCACCCCAGTCCTGCTCATTGAACCAGATATCAAACTCACCGGATGCGACAGGCTTGCGTGTGTAACCCTGCGCGTGGCGCGTTTCGTTCTCGCGGATCCGCTCGCGGCGTATCTCGGCTTCGAGCGCCTCGCGAATGAATGCCGAGCGTGTCGTCTTGCGAGCCCGGCTCAGCTTGTCGACAAGCTTCAGGAGTCGCTCGTCGATGGTCATCTGGATCGTCTTCATGGCTGTGTATACCAATGTGGAATCACATCCACATTATATCCCACATCATGGATGGCGGCAGCTGTCGCGAACACGACAAGAAGTGCGGGAGATTTGCGGTAGCGCCAGGGCAAGCCTGGGGGAGGAGGAAATCCGATGTAGCGGATAGAAACCTTTCAATGGAGTCCAGAGGGTTCGACTCCCTCCCGGCAAGGGCTAGCCACCGGCCGGAAGCGAGCCTTGCAGGTGTGCGGTAACGCACTGCCTGAAGCGTAGGCAGCGGGTACCGAAGCTGCGTGATTGAGTCCCGACATCTCCGTAATGTTGGTGCCTTCACTTTCCACAAGGTGGGAGCTGCATCGTTTGGGCGCTTGGGCGAGGTCCGACGAACTGACCGGGATCCGAGAGCGGGGCAAAGGTACGGGATGGATTCTCCGGGAACCTGGGAGCTCCTGTGTACGACCAACCGAGGAATAGCCAGCGGTACCGGGCTTGAGCGGGACCAGGCCCAGCGGTGCTCTCCGCCGCATGGGAGCGAACCTCGGAGAGAGCCGGTTGGGGCGGAGAGGCGAAGAAATAAGCATCTCCGTGTTCGGCACAGGAAGTCGTAGTGCTCTGATAGTACTGAGGACACCGGGGAACGCGGCTCACGCGGACCCGGTCGAGGGAAGCGGGGCACCGTGGTACAGGATCGCTTTTGAGAAACACCGAGGGCGCGTTGAAGCCCGAGAGCGTGTCAACGAAACAGAAGCGGATAGCCGAGCTGGCGGCGCAAAGCCCAGCGATGGCGTTCACGTCTTTGAACCAGTACCTCGATGCCGAGTGGTTGAGGTACGCCTACGAGTGCACGCGTAAAGACGGTGCGGTAGGGGCTGACGGTCAGACCGCGCAGGAGTATGCGGCCAACTTGGAGCAGAACCTGCAGAGCCTGCTCGACCGGCTCAAATCGGGTCGTTACCACGCGCCGCCGGTTCGGCGTCACTACATAGACAAGCCGGACGGTGGGCAGCGTGCGCTCGGCATTCCGTCTTTCGAGGACAAAGTGGCGCAGCGGGCCATTGTGATGCTGCTTGAGCCGATTTATGAGCAGGACTTCCGGGACTGCTCGTTCGGCTTCCGCTCCGGTCGCAATGCACACCAAGCGCTCGAGGTCATCCGTCGCGGAATCCTGGTTCGGAGAGCTCGATGGGTGTTGGAAGTGGACGTGCGAAAGTACTTCGACAGCATCGATCACGCCAAGCTGCGCGAGCTGCTCGCCAGACGAGTCACGGACGGTGTGGTGAGAAGGATGATCGACAAGTGGCTGAAAGCGGGTGTGCTGGAGCAGGGACAGCTGTCCTACCCGGGCAGCGGTACACCTCAAGGCGGGGTGATCTCGCCGATGCTTTCCAACGTGTTCCTGCATTACGTGCTCGATGAGTGGTTCGCCACGCAGGTGCAACCGCGCCTGCGGGGTATCAGCGCCCTGATCCGCTACTGCGATGACTTCGTCATGCTGTTCGCGCACAAGGAGGATGCCGAGCGGGTCTACGCGGTGTTGGGGAAGCGGCTGGGAAGGTTCGGGTTGCAAGTGCACCCCGAGAAGACCCGGCTGATCGACTTCCGACCACCTGCCGAGCGCGCGGGTGCACAGAGCCCGTTGCCCACGACCTTCGCGTTCCTCGGCTTTGTCCATCTCTGGGGAAAGACGCGGAACGGCAAAACGACGATGTGGCAGCGTACAGCCAAGGATCGCTTGGCACGTACGCTCAAGGCGATCAACCAGCAATGCCGCTTCATGCGGTCCTGGCCGCTCGCCGAGCAACAACGTCGGCTCAGCCGGATGTTGGACGGGCACTTCGCCTACTTCGGCATCACCGGCAACTATCGACGCCTCGCGGCTGTGGTCCATCAGACTCGGCGGCTGTGGCGAAAATGGTTGTCGCGGCGCTCGTGGAAGAGCTACGTCACGTGGGAGCAGTTCCTGCGGCTGGTTGCGACCTACCCTCTACCTGCGCCCCGCATTGTCCATCGCTACGCTTGAGGTGGGGCCAAGCTGTGCATGAAGAACCGAATGCGCGAATCGCGCTCGTTCGGGTCTGTGAGGGGCGAGGGCGGTAACGTCCTCGCCTACTCGGAGAGTCGGTTGTGCTCAGTTGTGCTTCGTCGTGCCAATGGCAACGGGCGCCCCTTGGCTAAGCTATTGAAATTGCGACTTACCTTGACTCCACTACCGGGCTTCATAATGCCGGGGTCGAGGGTTCGAGTCCCTCCCTTTCCATTACCAAATCAATCCGATGGCGGCACATGACGCCGTTGCCTTACCTCCGCATATGCGCATACAATGCGCATAGGGCAGTTACGGAGGCGTCAGATGAAACGCAGCCCCGGTAAGACGGCACGCAAACGCCCCGTCAACCTCACATTGAGCGAAGACCTGGTTGCGGAGGTTAAAGGCGTTACGGGCAATCTCTCCGGAGTCGTGGAATCGCTGCTCGGCGATTTCGTGTCCAGAGAGCGGGAACGCCGGTCGGGCGTTGTCGAGGACGCGCGCGCCACAGTCGCTCTGTGGAATGATTTTGCGGAACGGAATGGCTCTTTCGCCGACGAACATTCGACACTCTGATGGCACAGTTCGATGTGCACCGCAATGTAGGCAAGCAAAAGGACAGCATTCCCTTCGTGGTCGTTGCCCAGTCTCGGTTATTCGAGGGCTATCGCCGCCGTGTTGTGATCCCACTCGTGCGGAAAGCCGAGCTCAGTCAGATTCCCAATCCGCGCCTCAATCCGACCTTCAAGGTCAAGAGCATCGCCGTGGTGTTGCATCCATTGGAAATTGTTTCGGTCGCCAACGAGCACTTGGGCGTGCGCGTCGGATCGCTCGCGGAGGAGGGTGACGCGATCATTGCTGCCCTGGATGAGCTGTTTACTCGTGCGTTCGGTTAGATCGGCTCAACTACTTCACGTGAGGTCCTTCAGGGGATCGCTCAGATTGCCGGTCATGGCGAAAATCTACTGCCGCTGCCCGGCCTCCAGCCGCTTGCTCTGAAAGGCGTTGACGACGAAATCAACAAAGACACGCGTCTTCGCTGAGATCGGCCGCTTCAGATCATCATGGATCCGGTGGGGGGAGCGATGGTGAGCGATCTCGTCGAGCTGCTCGGCGAAGGCGGAACCCTGTTGTTTTATGGCGGACTTGATCCGGAGCCCATCACGCTCCCGTCCATACGGCTTGCGCATCACGAGATCACGCTCAAGGGCGTGTCGTCTTCACGGTGGCTGCAGACCACATCAGACCAACAGCGCCGCGAGGACGTGGCGGAGGCGATCGAGATCGGCCGCGCCGCACCCGAAAAGTTCGAGGTGGAGAATGACTACCCCTTATCCCGGTTCATCCACGCGATCGAACACGCCGAGCGTAGGGGTCGCGATGGAGCAGTCCTGATTAGCTCTGATTGATAGATGTCCGTGCAACGAAATTCTTAATACCGATTGCCGCCCGATCAAACTGCATGCGAGGACCTACCGAGTGACTCATACGCTGATGCTCCCCGCGGGTGTGGGTCGGGCGCACCGTAGCGTTACCGGCGCCCTTGCCGAGTCCGTGCGAAGTCCGTGTGACTAGCCTGTGCTCTCATGTGCCCTCGTGGGTTACCTCCGGGTACAACGGCCGTCGGCCCAACGTTGACGAACCTGGGGCAACTCAACCGCTGACCCTCGCGCAAATGGGTGCTCCCCGGGCGGCGGCTCGGGTGCCCGTAGAGGGACGCGGGGAGGTGCAGCAGCCGGCAGGCGCGAGGCCTACGCGTCCATATCCTCGACCCATTTGCTACGCGATTGACCGGGCTCGAAGGAGTTGGCGAAGTATTGCGTCTCGTGTGCAACCTTTGCGCCGCGGAACTCCATGATGCTCACGGTGTTGAAGGGCTGCGTGTCGTACGTTAGAACATACTCCGTGACCCACAAGTTGCCGCTGCCCGTGATTCGGCGCACGACAAAGCGCTTCTTATTCGGCTGTAGGGTGCGGGTGATCTGTATGTTGCTTCGGCCGCGAATTCGCTCGCGGGACTGCGGATAATCCAGCACCGCATCGTCGTGATAGAGCTCGTGCTCCGTCTTGAAATCGCCAGAGTCGGACGCGGCCCAATGCCTATTCAGCGTGGCCAATATTTCCTGGTCTGTCACATCGCACTCCGCATCTTCTGTCCATAGGCCCCTGCCACCGCGTTTCTAGCACGTTGACGCGCTCAGCGCTTGATGATTCGTGCGCACTGAGCGGATCGAAGGACGGGAGCATCCCCGCGCCGTTCTCACTTTCGATGGATGGCGGAACGATCGGCCACCGCGTTCGGGAGCGGGACCTCCCGCCCGCCTGCAGCCGCAACTTGACCTGCGGATCGATGCATCGCGGCAAAGGCGTTAAGGTCGGCATTGGCGATGCCGCGCCACCACCAGCAAGCGGGGCTGTTTCGCCAACTTCTGCTCCAATTCTACAATCGCGCCCGTGCCCCGATAGCGAAAGATACACCCTCGGGTAGGTCCTCCAGCTCAATGCCATCGAGAGATCGGCAATTCGCCGCGCTGGTGGATTGGTGCACAGTCGAACCCCCGAGAGAAAGAGTAATGAGCACGTTCAGCGCTTACGAGTACAGGAAGCAACCCGGGTTCGATATGAACACGCTCGAGGGCGCGAACCAGGCCATCCCGATGAAGACGCTTGTGATCCACTGCTTCGACCCTCGGGCGGCCGAAATCCCACAAGCCGTCGCCAGATATTTCGGGGACGAGGTCTATCCGGGTGAAAATATTCTCGACGAATCCGGCAACCGGGTTGGCCACACACGGACACTATTTACTGAGACTAACGCGGGTGGACGCGCCGCCTTCGCTCTAGAGTCCGTCGCGGCCATGGACTACATATTCGGCGTTCAGAATGTCGTCGTGGTTCACCACTCGTTCTGCGGCACGACGACTCTGACGCCCGAGCTGCTCATCGAGGAGTTCCATGATCATTATCGCGCCGATATCACGACGATGTTTGATCACGATAGCCTTGCCATCATGGATTTCGAGATGTCGCTCAAGCATGATGTCGCCTTGCTCCGTTCAAGTCCGGCCGTGCCCAAGCACATCAAGCTCTACGGATTCTTCTACGAAATCAGCTCCGGTAGGTTGACCGAGGTGGTGCGGGACATTCCTGCATCGATCGCGGTGTAAAGCGAGTGGGTGCAGCGGTGCGACGATAGCTTGAGTCGCCCGCTGAAAACTGAAAGCGCCAGTTATAACGTTCATGTGGCACACAATTTAACGGCGCAAATCCGAGGCCGAGAGCAAGTCGGGTTCTGCGGAACCTCGGCCGAGCTCGACCCGGCGAGGCTAGTCGACGCGAAGGTGGGTGAATGACCGATGCCGGAAGTCAATTTGCGATTGTCGGTCTTAGTTAGGCCGCTGGATGAAGTCATCGTCCGCAATGGCGTGGTGGTTCGTAGCAGCTGCGATAGTTGTCCTCATGTTCGTGATCGTCGCCACCTCCGAACTGCTGACTCACGCGATTCCGGCCCCGTGGTTCGCAGGTAACGCGTTATCCTGAGGCGGCGCTCGTAAGTCATGGAGTCAGCACGCGAAATTGCCCGGTGGTATGAAAGCTACCCCGTTTCCTGCCCCGCGAATCGTGCGCTGTCGCGATATCGGCTCAGACTCGTTGCGCCGCGTTGCGAAGCTCACTCCGGATCTCCTTGTTTGGATGATCCTGGTGCAGTGGGACGCAAATCACGGCAGCTCCGTCGAGTGATGCGGATCGGAAATCCGTCGAGCTCCAGCAGCCTGCTCATTGCGTTGGGGTAAAGCTTTAGAAGGTTCGAGTGAATCACCTTCGAAGCTCAGACGTGCCTGCTTGAGCTGCTGCTCAACATCCGTCCGGACGGTGGGGCGCAGAGCGAGAGCGAAGCCGGTTCTGGCTACGTTCGCGGATTAGACGCTATGTCACTAGGAGACTCACCCGGGGTTATTCACATCTTTGCTCGCATCCTGCGAGCGCGCATTGCGATCGCCGTCGCATTCCTCATCCTGGCTGTGGCAGGCACCTATGGCGCCCTGCGCGTGCCGGATGACCCAGCGATCGACAGTCTGATCACGGCTCGCGATCCGATCGTCCGGGCGACGCTCGAGTTCGAGCATCTGTTCCCCGAGGGCGAGCAGGCGCTCGTCATGCTCGAGGCACCGGACCCGCTGAGTCCCGCGGCGGTGCGAGCGGCCGACCGGCTTGAGCAGGGGCTCGTCAAAATTCCGCATGTGGCCGCGCACAGCCTCATCGACTTTTATCCCCGCGGGGCATCGGCAAAGGAAATCAGTCCCGTCGAGGCCCGGCGCCTACGCGCGTTCGCGAACGGAACGACTCTCTTCCGTCGCGCCGGCCTTCTCGGGGATCACTACCTCGGCATCGCGCTCGAGCTCCGCGTGAATTCGCCGGCCCAGCGCGACCGCGCCCTGCAGGCGATCGATTCGCTCGTGCTGCCTCTTAAAGGTTCGGACGGACCGTTCACCGGCGTGCGGCGCGTGGGATCTCCGTGGCTGGACGCTTGGCTCGAACGACAGACCGGCACGGCCACGACGCACTTCATGCCCCTGTTTGGTCTTTTTCTCATGACGCTCGTGCTGATCGTGTACCGCTCCTGGCGGGCGCTCGCGGCCATCGTGCTCACCCTCGGTGCGGTGCTCTCGATCGCGATGGGCTTGGCGGATGTGTTCGGCTGGTCGCGCACGGTGATCTCGACGATCGTGCCGCTCACCGTGCTGGTGACGGCGACCTCAACGCTGGTTTACCTGCATTCGCGCTATATCGAGCCGGACGATGCGCCGACGCTCCTTGAGCACCATGCACGGGCGCTCGCGAACAAATTGCTCCCGTGCACCGCCTCGATGTTCGCCGCGGCGGTTGGCTTCGGGGCGCTCGCAATTTCGGACATTCGTCCCGTGCGGGAGATGGGGCTATGGACCGCGTGCGGGCTCATCGTGGCGTGGGTCGGATGTTTCACGCTGTTCCCGGCTCTGCAGTCGCTCCTGCGTACGCCGCTGCGCCCTGCGAAAGTGCGGGCAACTAAGTGGTTCGGCGGCTTTGTCAAGTTCCTGATTCCCGCGACCCGCCGCTACCGCTGGCCGCTCGTGAGCGGCGCGCTCGTCATGATGCTGTGTGGGGCGGCGGCGTTGTTTGGCATTCCCGGTGTCCTCGCACCCCTCGCACTCGAAACGGACGTGTTGACGTACGTGAACCCGAGCGAGAGCGTGGCGAAGGATACGCGTTATTTCGAGCAATCGAACGGGCTCGATGTCGTCGAGCTTTGGGTACATACCCCGCCCGGCCACGCTTTGGACCCGGGCTTCTTGCGCGCCCTGGAGCAGTTGAGCAGCGAACTGGAGAGTGATCCTCGCATCACCGCGGTCAACGGTCCCACCTCCGCGCTCCGCTGGGCGCTGTATGCCCAAACCGGCTCCGATCAATTGCCGACTTCCCCGTCCGCATGGCCGCAGCTCGCTGCCGCTCTCAAGCAGATCGTGTTGACCGAGCCCACGGCGCGTGCCTATGTCGATGTGACGACCCTGGCCGATGTGCGGCTCAGCATCCGCGGACGCGCGAAGCTTTTTGGTCCCGTCGGCGCGATGCCCCGATTTGTGGAGCACGCATGGACGGCCGCCCAGGCGCAGGAGCCGGCGCTGCGTAGCGCGCGCGGTGAGGTGGTCGGCACGGGCGTCCTCGGCGCCCAGATCACCGAGCACCTGCTTCCGACGCTCACCGAGAGCTTCGCGCTCACCGCAAGCATCATTTACCTGGTATTTCTGCTCGTGTTTCGCAGCCCATCCGCACGCCTGATGACGATGATCCCGTCCTTCTTCGCGATTCTGTCGGCGTTTCTCGTGATGCGACTGACGGGCATTCCGCTCAACATTGCCACGATTCTGATCGGCTCGACCGTGCTCGGTACGACCGAGAACGATCAGATTCATTTCTTCTATCACTTCCAGGAAGGTCAGTCGTCGTCCGGCAGCACCAGTCATGGGCTGCGACACGCTCTTTGCGTTGCTGGCAGCCCGATTCTGTTTGCCACCCTCATCAACGCCAGCGGCTTCCTCGCGCTCGCGCTTTCCGATCTACCGCCGATGCGGCAGTTCGGTATCGTCGCCTCGTCCGCCTTCCTGCTTGCGCTGGTGGCCGACTTCTCAGCGCTGCCAGCCGCGTTGTGGATGCGCAGCCACTACAAACGGCGGCGTACTCGGTCATACTCCGCTGCGCAAGAGACGGAGTGTGGGAAATTAGGGGTGTCCATTCCAAGGACCGCAGCTGACGATGATTAGAGTATCGAGAGCGAGCACCCCATACACTGTACGGGTCGCGGCGGTCCAGCTCTTCAGGGCAGTGCCGACGGGATTCCCAACTGCGAATCCCAGGGCAACTGCCGCAGCCTGAGAAGACGGGCCGTCCGATCGCACATGGGCGTGCCGGAGGGGGCCTTCAATGCTTGGCTGGCTAGGTGGTTGGCATTTGTCGAATGGCGCTACCTTCATGAGAATTTGGGATTTGGGCGTGGCCATGAGGACCGACTGGCTCTGCCGGTTCGCACGTGCCGCGCAGGCGATGGCGGCAGGGCGATGCAGTAATGGGATCCTTGGAGTCGTGGCCTCCAAAGCTTGCGAGAGATTTGCGGAAGTGGGTTGTGCTCAGTCGTGCTTCGTCGTGCCAAGTTGCAACGGGCGCCCTTGGCGAATGATTGAAGTTAAAGCCTTGAATCTCGAGATTCGGCGCTCATAGGGTTCGAGTCCCTCCTTTTGCACCAGACCCTTGCCGTACGGAAATCGCACGGAGAGGTGCGGACAGATCCTAGCGGCGGTCGTTCGCGTCTGTCGCGCGCTTCTGATTGTCACTGGCGACCTCGCTTGATGGCCGGCGTTGCCTCGGGCGGTGAATCCATAAAAAGACGGACAGCACCGGTTTTTCCTACATCGATCTCTCTCGATGCTCCGGCATTGCGCTCCTGTGGCCATGAGCGCACCCTAGCTACGGACGAACCAGGGGGTCGCGTGGCGAATGCGGGAGACCGGTATCTGCTGGAAGCGCTGGAATCGGAGGGCGTGCTCCGCGCCTACCTTTTCCGCTTCGTCCGCAACCCCGCTGACGTCGACGACCTCCTCCAGGAAACCTATGCAAGGCTCCTCGGGGCAGGTTCGCATAGCGACGAGGTGCGCTCGGTTCGGGCGCTGGCGCTGACCATCGCCCGCAACCTTGCGCTCGACTGGCTGCGCCACCGTGACGTTGTGGCGATCGAGGCGGTGTCGGATCTCGCCGCTCTGGACGTCTTAGATGAGAGGGCACAGGTCGATGAGATCGTGAACGCTCACCAGGAGCTGACGCTGATCGCGGACGTCGTCGCCGCGCTCCCGGCACGCTGCCGGCAGGTGTTCACCCTCAGACGCATCTATGGCCTCTCGCAGAGGGAGATCGCAAGCCACTTGGGGATTTCGGAGGCGACCGTCGAGCAGCAAATCGCCCGCGCGGTGCGCCGCTGCGCCGAAGGGCTGTTTGCCCGGGAGGTGGAAGCGGACCGGCCGACGTCGTTGAGCGAAAGGTTGCGCCACCGGCTGAAAGCGCGATGACTCAGGCGAGCGATATTGAACGCGTAGCTGCGATCTGGCTGGCGCGGCGGGACGCCTCGGGCGAGCGAGGCGAAGCGCCCGAGTTCACAGCGTGGCTCGCTGCGGACCCGCGCCACCGGGCGGCATACCTGCGCCTCGCCGCGGCCTGGGAGCGCTCAGCAAAACTGAAGCGCCTGCGCCTGGAGCAAGAGCCGATCGATGCCGATCTCCTGAAGGGCCGGCGCCGGGCGCCGCTGTGGCCGGAACCGCTGGGGCTTGCCGCCGCGATTGTGGCCGTTGTCGTCGCTGCTTGCTCATTATGGTGGCTGGCGGTCAAGGAGGACACTACTACTTACCGCACCGATGTCGGGGGTCTCTCCAGGGTGGTGCTCAGTGACGGTTCCACGGTAACCCTAAATACCGATACCGAGCTCACGGTGCATTTCACCGCCTCGTGGCGGGACGTAACCCTTCGTCACGGCGAGGCGCAGTTCACCGTCGCGCACAACCGGGCGCGCCCTTTCGAGGTGCATGCTCTCGGTCAGGTGGTACGTGCCGTCGGAACGGCCTTCGATGTGCGGCTCGCTCGCGGGCAATCGGTGGAGGTAACCGTAACGGATGGGCGTGTGGCACTTTTCGACGCTGCGCCGGCAGGTGGCGTCGAAAGCACTGAGCTTGCTTCCACCTCCATCGCAGCGGGCGAGGCGGCCCTCGCGACCCACAAGAACGTGACAGTTCATGCCGTCAGTGCCGCCGATATCGCTCGGCGCCTCGCCTGGGAAACCGGAGAACTCTCGTTTCAGGGTGAGACGCTCGCAGAGGCTGCAGCGGAGTTCAACCGGTACAACCGCAGAAAGCTGGTGCTCGATGACCCATCGATCGCCAATCTTCAGATTGGAGGTAATTTCCAGGCGCTCGATGTCGACAGCTTTGTAGCAGCACTGAATCGCTCGTTTGGGATCACTGCCAGTACGGCTCAGGACGGTACCGTGTTCCTCGCCCGCTCCGGTGAATCATCTCACGACTAACGGAGCGCTCGCCCTCGTTGACATGTAGGAATTTTGCAAAGCGCTCGTCTTCCCTTCGACGACGTGGATTCGTCGATCGAAAAAATCAAGTCCGGGGGAAGCATGCGCGAAGTTTTCCTGCTGCGGCGGGGCGGTATCGCCACCGCGCTCGTGACCGCATGGTTGGCCGCGTGTGTCACGGCGAATGCCATGGCTGCAGGCGTTATGTTCGAGATCGCGGCGGGCGATGCTCGCACCACGCTGAAGGAGTTCGCTGCGCAAGCCCACGTGCAACTTCTCTTCGACTACAGTGCGGTCGCGCAGCTCAGGACACCGGAACTCAAGGGCCAGTACGAGCCGGGGGCGGCACTAAGGATCCTGTTGCGTGGTACAGGGTTCACTTTCAAACAGGTCAACGACCACACAGTTGCGGTGATGGCACCGGGTGCGGGCGCGGCGATCGCGCCGTCAGGCTCAGCGCCGATGCAATCCTCGACTTTGGATGGAGCCCATAACACGAAGGAGGGGAAGAGAAATTCTTCCGACACGTTTCGCTTGGCTCAGGCGGCTCAGGGACAAGCTGCGAGCGCTGTTTCAGTAGGGTCAGGGACGACCGGAGAGAAGCCCGGTGATCTCGAAGAGGTACTTGTTACCGCTCAGAAGAAGGTCGAGAACATCCTGAGCGTACCCGTACCCGTCACGGTTATTGACACTAATGCGCTAATCCAAAGTAACCAAGTTAGTCTCGAAGACTATTACTCGGAGGTGCCGGGGTTGAACGTGACTCCCGCTGACCTGCGGGGCGCACCGATACTAACGATCCGTGGCATCAACAGCGGCACGTTCACGAATCCCACAGTTGGTGTGACGGTCGATGACGTGCCGTACGGTGCTTCAACAGGTATCGGGGGCGCGCAGATCGGCGTCCTTGACTTCGATCCAAGCGATCTCGCTCGAATCGAGGTCCTGCGAGGCCCTCAGGGCACTTTGTATGGCGCAAGCAGTCTTGGCGGACTCATCAAGTTCGTGACAGTGGATCCGTCCACCGATGCTGTGAGCGGCCGGTTGGAGGCCGGTGTGAGCACCGTCTACGACGGTGCCGAGGCTGGATATAACTTTCGTGGCGCGATAAATCTACCCGTGACTGACACCCTAGCAATACGCCTCAGCGGGTTTTCTCGCCAGGATCCCGGCTACATCGATAATGTCTTAACCGATCAACGAGGCATCAATGAAGGGGAAGTGTACGGCGGGCACTTTTCTGCACTGTGGCGTCCATCCGACGACGTTTCTGTCAAGGTTGGTGCGCTCTTTCAGCATGCTACGGCGAGTGGCATCTCAGAGTCCGACGTTGAGCCAGGGCTGGGAGACCTGCAGCAAAGTGACGTGCGTGGCACCGGAGTATACGATCGGCAAAACGCAGTCTACAGCGTCGTGGTCAACGCCAAGCTCGGAGTCGCGAACTTCACGGCCATCAGCGGATATAACGACATCAGAATTTTCGACAACCCGGACATTTCATCCCTGCTCGGCTCTCTGTCGGAACCGTTGTTCGGCGTCGATGGCACCACTGCGCCCGAGCACAACGCGACCAAGAAAATCTCTCAAGAGTTCCGACTCACCGGGTCCCTGGGAGAACGGCTCGACTGGCTGTTGGGTGCGTTCTACACGCACGAAAACAATTACTGGTTTGTCAATTTCTATGCCGCGCAGCCGTTTACCGGCGTGACCGTTGGCAGCTGGGGAACCGATGACTTTCCCACTTCGTACACGGAATATGCGGGATTCGCCGATTTGACGCTCCACCTCACAGATAGCTTCGACGTCCAAGTTGGAGGACGTGAGAGTCAGAACCGCCAGAGCTACACGGAAACCATCACTGGCCTTTATGCCACGGATCTTTTGGGGATGCCCTCACCCGTAGTCAATCCGCCCGTGAACACCCAAGACAGCTCCTTCACCTATCTCGTCACCCCGACCTTCAAGTTTTCCCCCGATCTCATGGTGTATGCGCGCCTCGCCTCGGGGTATCGCCCCGGCGGCCCGAACCCGACGAGCACCGTCTTCGATCTCCCTGCCTCCTTTGAGCCGGACAAGACCAACAACTACGAGGTCGGCGTAAAGGGCGATACGCTTGATCATAGGCTCACATTCGACGCATCGGCCTACTACATCAGTTGGAAAGACATCCAGCTGGGTCTGATCGCGCCTGTGAGTGGAGCGGCATACTATGCGAACGGAAGCGGCGCTAAGAGTCAAGGGTTAGAGCTATCTCTCCAGGCAAAGCCTGTTCGCGGCTTCACAGCCGCGGCCTGGGTGACGTGGAACGAGGCGGTACTCACCCAGGACGTCCCACTGGCGAGTTCGGTGTACGGGATCGCGGGCGATCGGTTGCCGGATAGCAGCCGTTTCTCTGCAAACCTGGCGTTGGACGAGGAATTCTCGCTTACGGGGAGAATGACGGGGTTCGTCGGTGGCACTTTGAGCTATGTGGGCGGCCGCGAGGGCATTTTCACGACTACCCCAGAAAGAGCGTATTTCCCCCCATATGCAAAGACAGATTTGCGCGCAGGTGTGAAGTTCGACACCTGGGCACTTAACCTGTATGTCAACAACTTAACCGATCGGCGCGGCGTACTCTCGGGCGGCTTTGGAACCGACAATCCGGTCGCTTTCTTCTACATTCAGCCGCGCATCGCCGGATTGTCCGTTACCAAGACATTCTGATAGCGTGCGTCGCTCCCATCGAAAAGCGCAAGCAAGAACTCAGTGTTGTCTGCCCGCGCGTATAAACACTACGTTCTAGCGACGCTCACTGCCGTTTACACGTTCAGTATGGTCGATCAGAGCCTAATCGCTCTGCTACTACAGCCGATCAAGCAGGATCTGCACTTGTCGGACACGGAACTGGGTGTGCTGACTGGAACGGCGTTTGGTCTCATGTATGCCTCATTAGGCATCCCCTTCGCACGCTGGTCCGATCGGGGCAATAGGAGCGCGATTGCAGCCGCCGCGATCAGCGTGTGGGCTGCTGCCCTGATGGTGTGCCCATTTGTAAAGGGCTTCTCCCAGTTCGTGGGGGCTCGCGTTGCTGCGGCGGTTGGAGGTGCCGGCAGTATGCCGCCCACCTACTCGCTCGTCGGCGACTATTTCCCCGAGTCCGCGGAGCGTACCCGGGCAATGGCAGCTTATATGCTGGCAAATTCACTGTCCTTTCTCCTTGCGTTTCTCGCTGGGGGCTGGTTAAACGAGCGCTACGGTTGGCGCGCGACGTTCTTCCTTATGGGGCTTCCGGGCCTCTTGCTTGCAGGACTTGTCAGATTAACGGTCCGTGAGCCGCGCCGAGGAGCGCAGCACGCAACTAGAACGCTCGCACCACCACCCATACGCTACGTGCTCGCTACCCTGTGGCAGCAGCGGGCGTCCCGACACCTCAGCGTCGCAATCGTGCTGATCTCAATCCTCGGACTTGCACTGGCGCCGTGGTATGCGGCGTTCATGATCCGTAGCCACGGGGTGGGTACAGCACAAGCCGGGGTTCTGCTCGGAGTCACCCTCGGTGTCGGCAGTCTCACCGGCATCTGGCTGGGGGGCTACGTGGCAGGACGCTGGCTTGCCCACGATGAGCCGGGACAGATGCGTCTATTGGCCACGATGACTGCCGCATTGGTTCCCTGCTTCGCTTTGTTTCTGCTGCTGCCAAGCAGACTTTCCGCGCTCATCGTATCCGTTCCGTTGATGGCGGTGCTCTGCTGCTACTTCGGTCCGACGTTCGCGCTGATGCAACGCCTGGTGGCGGAGGATATGCGCTCGACGACGCTCGCCATTGTCATGTTGCTGGGCAATCTAATCGGGATGGGCGCCGGTCCGCTTCTTGTCGGGACGCTGAGCGATTTGTTGCGGCCCAGATTCGGTGCTGACTCCCTACGTTACGCCATGCTGACCGTGTCCCTTCTGGCATTGTACGTTGCTTATCACTTCTGGCGCGCTGGAGAGACCGTGAAGCGGGACCTCGCGCGCGTGGCCCGCCACATCTCGCCTATCGGAGATGAGTCCGATCGCGGCGGGATGATCGCCCGCGACCCGGCGGATGCAGCATGACGAGCAACGGACCACGTCCACTCTGCGACGTGGCGCCGGAGTTGGCACGTATTTTGAAACGGAACGTCGTTCGTACCCCAGCGCAGTTCCCAGTCTCGGCGATCGATATCAAGACGGTCATGGTTACGATGCGCGATGGCATTCGCCTGGCTACCGATGTCTATCGGCCCCCGCTCGCGAGGAGCCCAGCGATTGCTGTCCGTACTCCTTACGGAAGAGCAGCCGACGACTACGCGGGAATCTTCATGTCATTTGCGCGGCGAGGGTATGGCGTCGTCGCGCAGGACTGCCGTGGCACCGGAGACAGCGAGCCCGAGAGTTGGGACTATTACATCTACGAGCCCGAGGACGGGTATGACCTGGCGGCATGGATCAGCGGGCAGCCGTGGTTCGACGGCTTTCTTGGTTCGTGCGGCGGTTCTTACCTCGGTCAAACCCAGTGGCATATGGCGATGCATCCACGGATGACAACGATCGCTCCGGAGGTCAGCGGCCTCGGGGCAGCTATCAACACGGTGCATCATCATATGTTCTCGAACGCGTACGCGCGTTCTGTTGGCAAGGGTGAGGGAAAGGTTGCGCTTCCCTACTTCGAGCTTGAGTCGCAGATGCTGGCGGAAACTCTGGCAACCGGCTATTTCAACGAGCCACTTTACATTGAACTACCTGCAGCTGTGCTGACTCAGTTCCCCAACGTCCGGTCCATGCAACCGCGCGAGACGCAGCGGTATTTGTGGGAACACTACTGTTCGCTTACGTGTGCGCAGCGCGCGGAGTTCGTCAAGCAAGTCCTCGGCGTGAAGAATGTCACGACCGTGAGCGTAAATTCCCTCTCCTCTATTTTTGGCCGTCACATCTCTCATGACCGGCACACGCTGCCCCATCCCCGTCTCGATGAACTCTGTCACTCGTTCCACGCACCGGTGCTACTGCGTACGGGTTGGTATGACTGGGGAATCAACGATGCCCTCGCCACTTGGGACCTGCTCATGCGCGCCGCGCCCGCTGAGCTGCGAGCGCGTTGTCGATTGTTCATCGGACCGAACGCACACAATATGCCTGGCTATCATGAGGGGAGCGTCGAGCACCCGGAGTTACAGCATGCCCATCGGCTGCCAACGAGCTTTGAGCTAACGCTGAGGTGGTATGGGGTGGTGCGCGAAGAACGCATAGGCGAGTGGCCGACAGTGATCTATTACCTGATGGGGGCCAATGAGTGGCAAGCGGCCGATGCGTGGCCGCCGCCCGGCACCCGCAGCGTGCCTCTTTATCTCCACGACGGGAGCCGACTCAGTCAGAAGATACCCCCGCAGGAGTCCAAGGCCCATTGCTATACCTACGACCCGAGCGATCCAACGCCAACCGTTGGTGGAAGCATTGTCTCCTATGTTTACCCGCCGGGAAGCGTCGGCGTGAACCAGGTACAAGAGCGCACGGATGTGCTGGTCTATACCACCGCGTCCTTGAAATGTGACCTGGATGTGGTCGGACCTCTCCGCTTTATCCTCTACGCGAGCTCGAGCGCCGTTGATACGGATTTTGGCGTACGACTATCCGATGTCTTCCCGGATGGTCGCGCCGTTCATCTGCAGAACGGCGTGCTCCGAGCACGCTACCGTAACCTCGAAGGAGTGCCCGAACTCCTCGAGCCTGGGCGCATCTATCGCTTGGAGATCGATCTGTGGGCAACCGCCAACCGCTTCAAGGCGGGTCATCGACTGCGGGTAGACATCTCTTCGGCGGACTTTCCACGGTTTGACCGCAACGCGAACCTGGGCGGCGCGTCTGGCCATCCCATCCCTGCCCAGCAGACGATCTACCATGACGCGGAGCACCCCTCGCACCTGCTATTGCCGGTGGTCGCGAGCGCGGACATCGGATAATGTCGCGGGCGGATCCGTGGTGTCAGCCGTTTCAAGCGAGACCGCTGAATTGAACAGGCCTAACCCCATTTCTCGGGCCCAGGCACTCATTGGCGCGACTGTAGTCTGGGACAACCATGGCTGCATGCCGATAAGGGCAGACGACAGCTTTTTGCCGCAGCTCGAGCGCTATCAGCTGGCGGGAGCCAACGTTGTATCGATCAACATCGGTTTCGCAAACACGTCAATATTCGAGCACTTTCGGGTACTGTCCTTCATGCGCCACTGGGTCACACAGCGACCGCAAACGTATCGGCTGCTCGGGAGCGTGGAGGACGTCCGCCGTTGCAAAGACGACGGGAAGCTCGGAATCACTTTCGATATCGAGGGAATGTGCCCAGTCCAGGAGGACTTGAGCCTCGTCCAGACTTTCTATGAGCTCGGCGTGCGCTGGATGCTCATTGCCTACAATCGCAATAACAAGGCGGGCGGAGGTTGCCTTGATACCGATACAGGGCTCAGCGCCACCGGACGTGCCATCATCGACGAGATGGAGAGGGTCGGCATGGTGCTCTGCTTGAGCCATACGGGTGCGAGAACCGCGGCGGAGGCTCTCGAATATGCGCGTAAGCCCGTCATCTTCTCGCACTCCAACGCATACACGGTACACGCACATCCCCGTAATATTTCGGACCAGTTGATGCGAGCCTGTGCTGCAAAGGGTGGGGTGATCGGCATCAACGGCATCGGGTCGTTTCTTGGCACCGGCAAGGATCTTGTCGGACAATTTCTAAGCCACTTGCGCTATGCCGTGGACCTGGTCGGTGCGGAACACGTGGGCCTCGGTCTCGATTGCGTATTCGATCGAGCCGAAGGCGACGAGAACCGCCGCCGGAATCCTTCGCTTTACCCTTCTGGACTGGATAACAGGATGCTCGAGCCCGAATCCCTCAGAGCAATCATCGAAGGTCTCGCCCGTACCGACCTCAGCGATGCAGAGATTCGCGGAATCATTGGCGAGAATTGGCTGCGAATTGCCGAACAGGTCTGGCATTGAGTCTCACGGCGCGCACGGTGGCATTATCGCTGAAGGAAGTGGAAGAGCTCGCGACGCGCGTCTTCTCCAAGTACGGATGCGATGATGACAATACGCGCGCGCTCGTGCGGACCGTAGTTACGGCGGAGCGGGACGGATCGCTGTCGCACGGACTGTTTCGCGTGCCCGGGTACGTCGCATCCCTGAAGAGCGGAAAGGTCAATGGGAAGGCAAATCCGACGGCAATTCAAAAGGCTGCCGCGTTCATAAAGGTTGACGGGGACAATGGCTTTGCGCCCCTTGCAATAGAGCGCGGTGTGCCGTTGCTCGCGGAGGTGGCAAACAAGATCGGTGTCGCCGTCATGACGCTGGTTCGTACGCATCACTTCGCCGCACTCTGGCCGGAGGTTGAGGCTATAGCGGATGGGGGCCTAATTGGCCTGGCCTGTACCTGTTACACGCCCTTGGTGGTGCCGCATGGAGGCAATAAGCCGCTGTTTGGCACAAATCCTATTGCTTTCGCGTGGCCGCGTCCCGGCCGCCGGCCGGTCGTCGTCGACATGGCCACCGCGGCGATGGCGCACGGCGAGGTGCAGGTCGCGGCACGCGAGGGGCATTCAGTTCCGCCGGGGACGGGGCTCGATTTGAATGGAGATCCAACGACGGATCCGAACGAGATCATGAAGGGAGTGCTGCTACCTTTCGGGAGCTACAAGGGCTCCGCCATTGCGCTGATGGTTGAGCTGCTGTCCGCCGGTGCGGTAGGTGAGAGCTTCAGCTTCGAGGCGGCCGAGGGCGACAACAAGGACGGCGGTCCGCCGCGGCGCGGAGAATTCATCTTGGCGATCTCGCCCGAGGTCTTGGCGGGGCCGGAGTGGGCACAGCACTGCGAAAGCTTCTTCCAACGTTTTGAGGCCATCGAAGGCGCGCGCCTTCCGGGTTCCCGACGACATAAGAACCGCCTCTCAGATGCGCCACGTCAGATCAATGCCGACCTGGTTGAGCGCATTCGATCTCTTTGCGATTGAACATCGTCATCGTGGGCGCCGGCTTAATCGGCGTGACCTGCGCCTATCTTCTGAGGATGCGCGGGCATCAGGTCACGGTAGTCGAGCGGGAGGAGGGCCCTGGGCGCGGGTCGAGCTTCGCTAATGCCACGTTGCTGGTGCCGAGCATGGCGGAGCCGTGGAATTCGCCGGGCTGCTGGCGTGCGCTGCTATCATCGCTAGGCCGCCCGGACGCAGCGCTGCGGGTTCGGTTCGAGGCGCTGCCCACTCTTGCTACCTGGGGAATCTTGTTTCTACGCAACTCGCGTGCTGCCCCCTTCCATCGCAACACGCTTAAGAACCTGCGGCTTGCTCTTCATTCAGTCGAGATTATGGCCTCGCTCCGGCGAGAAACTGCCGTCGAATATGCACGTGTAGCTCGCGGTACTCTCAAGATCTTTCGAAGTACGGCGGCGCTGGATCGGAACGAGGCTGCCAGCCAGCAGCTCGCGTCACACGGTCTCGCCTTCCGACGGCTCTCGGCACATGAGACCGTCGAGCTCGAGCCCGCTCTCGCTCCTATTGGAAGTGAGCTCGTCGGCGCTCTTCATTTTGCGAACGACGAAGCCGGGGATGCGCATCGCTTCTGTATGGCGCTTGCCGAGCGGGCGCGGGAGAGTGGGGTGCAGTTTCGCTTTCGCACTGCTATTACGGCGATTGAGAGTCGCGGACATCACGTGACTGCGTTTGCGGCCGGACAGGAGCGCATTCGCGCCGACCAATACATCGTTGCGGCGGGCAGCTACAGCACCCCGCTCTTAGAAGGCGTTGGGGTGTCCCTGCCCGTACGGCCGGCCAAGGGCTACTCGATCACGCTCGACCGGTTGCATGGCGAAGCGCGACCCCGCATTCCCATAGCCGATGACCAGTTTCACGCGGCCATTGTGCCATTCGGCGAAGGCGTTCGTGTCGCGGGCACCGCCGAGTTCTCGGGCTTCAACCTGACGCTTCGACGCGAGCGCATCCGTAATCTCCTTACGCTCCTCCAGCTGACGCTACCGCAACTGGGATTTGATCCAGCTGCGGCGAAGCCGTGGTGTGGGCTACGGCCGATGTCCGCGGATGGGGTGCCGATCATCGGCCCGACACCGTTACCGAATCTGTGGGTCAACACTGGACACGGGCACCTAGGCTGGACAATGGCCGCAGGATCGGCGCAGATGCTCACCCACCTCATCGACGGAACAACGGCGACCTTGGACTCCGCGCCGTACGCGTTAGGGCGCTTCCGCGCTCTGTGAGCATCCTTCACCTCGGTGCTCAGGCGTCACGCACGCTCGAAGTGGACGGTCCGCTTCCCGATAGTCACGCTACGCCAATAACCGAGGACGGAGCGACATCGCCCCCCTCTGTTGGTACTTTTGCTGGTACCGAAATTCCGATCGAACTGATTTGTCCTGCAGAGTCAGCTGCTTGCGCAGCGGTTCGAGCCCCTCCTTTTCCACCAAAATCAACAGCGGACGGACATGATCGCGCTTGCCCTCATGTCATATGGTCCTTACAATACTACAAACGGTAAGATCGAAAGGAATCAATTATGGCCTTCGCAACGCTGACGAGCAAAGGGCAGACGACCATTCCGCTTGAGGTGCGTACGGCAGCAAAGCTCAAGGCCGGCGACCGGATTCACTTCACGGTATTGGCCGACGGCACGATCATCCTGC